>Ga0222718_10005544_pt1 | contig 10197 bp, 6 predicted proteins | sample C33_27DmetaG_FD_165045 | JGI IMG/M metagenome (GOLD analysis project Ga0222718, IMG submission 165045) | Estuarine water microbial communities from San Francisco Bay, California, United States - C33_27D | ecosystem: Environmental > Aquatic > Marine > Unclassified | place: USA: California... | reverse complement strand
TAGCACCATTCCAGAGCCCAGCTCCAGTTTACTAGTGCTCTTAGGTTGTGCCGGGTTGGTTGCTCGCCGCCGCCGCGTTTAACATAACTTACAGCGTCCTTTATTTTTCAGTGACGGCCATCGGAGAGATCCGGTGGCCGTTTTATTTTGGGCCCCTATCAGGCCAAACAGTCTCCATGGTCCGTAGAGGTGGGTGGCTTAACTATTTGGCTCGCTCAATGACATGATGATTGATCACAGGGAGTGAATTGGTTTTGGGACTATAATCAAGGAGCAGCTGGAATGCGAAGTCCGATGGACCTTCGCATCTCAACCAATTGGGCACAAAAGAACAACTGCGCGACCAAGCGTTTTATCGGTTGGCCCCACCAACAGGGCACTCGGTTGTTAGAAAACACATTCAACGAACAGTTTCAGATCTAAGTAAATTCGGCGACCAATCTGCATTGACTGACCAAGCAATTTCCGGCAGAATGGAACACATTACTGGGGTAAATAACAGCCTGAATCAAAAACTAGCAGGCACGGAAAACCAAGGCTGGATGAACGCTCATCACGAAACTCGGATCACCAACCTTGTTGGCCTCGCAAACGACAGGCTTATCGGTCACCAACAGGAGTCACATCTAAGAAATACGAAGACTTCTGCAGGAAAAAATTTGCAACCTGAGATTGATTTACCTGAGTAGTTACTTTACTTATTCTGGTAATTTTAAGCTGATCATGAATACGAAGAAAGCCTTTCAGATCCTACTCAGCAGCGTAACCGCGCTGGTCGCTATCCAGACCTGCCAAGCTGCCGTAATGCTAACCCCTAACACAGACACATGGCAGCGGCTGAAGTGGACGACATCAGGATCCGGAGGAATCGGAAGTGGTCTGGATTCGGCGAGTCGCGTTCTCGCATGGCCTCAGGATGAAATGTTCCGCATAGGCGGCGACAATGATGTTTTCAATTTCAACGTTCCAGTCGGTTCCAGAGGCTGGATAGACATCACCGACATTAAATCGAACGACGATGGATATGCCCTTCTCGACTTCAATGACAGTCTCGCAACCATCGGCACGGTTGTTGGACCAGGAGGAGATCTCAGCTCACTCGTCGACGATCCTGCAGTGACATTTGCAGACGCAAATTGGGGCTCAGGCTCGTTCGAAGTGCTCGGCAGCGGGGCAGGTGGTGACGTAAACTTTAAGGTTCAACGGAACGTCGGTCACTACGTCAACGCGGGCGGTCTATTTGTCCAGGTTAGGACTGAGGTAATTCCCGAGCCCAGCGGTAGTATGTTAATGCTGCTTGGTCTCGCCGGTATAGCGTCTCGGCGCCGCCGGGCCTAGCGTAGATCGATCGCCCAACACTATTTATTTTTCAAAACGGCCATCGGACGTCTCCGATGGCCGTTTTTAGTTTGAAGCCTTACGAAGAACTCTTAGACTAGGCTTTGTGGAAAAATCGTTCCCCCCTGAGGACCAGCCAGACCCATCGCTAGCAGAGATCGAGGAGCTGAAGCGAGACATCGGCAATCTTCAAAGCCTGATCAATGAATGTGGTGGCGATCAGAGCGATGCACCTGATTCGAAAGAGCTTCCGAAACTTGATGAGCCTGAATCTGACGACCCATTCGCGTCTCGATCACTGGGTAATGGAGAACCGCTCCCTCGCCAACAAACCGACCAGCCTGGTCCCTACGAGCAGCTAGGCGCAACTCAAGAAGGCCGCACGGTCCGAGGACCTCGAGTTCGAAACGCTGAATCTCGCAAGCGTCGCAGCGGCGTGAAGACCATACGCTCCGACTGGGCTGATGTACGGAAAGCCAAGCTCTCCTCTCTGAGTCAAGCCGAACCAGGAGTCACGCCCGATGACGAGCCTCTAGAGTCCCGAAAGAATCGGATTGCCTTCGAAGAAGCTAGGCCCAACACCGGACAAAGCGGCGGTAAAGAAATGGCTTGGGCGAAGCTAATCGCAAGGTCAATCTCAGCAATCGTTTTTACATTAGTGTTAGTAAGTGTGGTTTTGCTAGCAGTCAACGAGAGAAATCGCACGGGAGAGGATGAAGATTCCAGTGAGGTCGCCGCCCTCGCACGAGAAATCGACCACGTCATCAATGAGTTTGACGACGCAAAGACCGTCATCAGTAATTTCTGGAAAGCCCCCACTATCAAGAGCAAGTTGAGCTACGTGTGGCAAGGAGAACGCGTCGCATCCCTCATGGCCGAGTACTACAATTCTCGGCTGATGCCCAATGAACAAAACTTCGGTTATATTCGGATTCGATCTAGCAAAGCTCGGCATTGTCATTCAGAAGTACCTTCCGGGTATGTGGTTGCTAGCGCCGATGATCATGTCGGCGTTGTCCACGACTTCATTCTCCGCCCAGAGGGCTCCAGTTACCTTGTCGATTGGGAAGCTTCCGTAGGCTACAACTCGCACCAACTTTCCAAGCTCATCAATCTTCGCCAGGAAGAGCCTGTCACTCTTCGAGTACTCATCACGCCTGCCAACTATTACAACTACCAGTATTCTGACCAACGCGTGTTTCAATCCTTCGCCTTCCAAGTGGCTGACAAAGATCAGCCCCGATCCTACGCCTTTGCAAAACGAGATAGCAAAGTCGCCAAACAACTCATGCGCTTCTTTTCCAATCGGTCACAGCGGATGGTTGCTGTCACTCTTCAAATGCGCTTTCCTGACGAAGGAGATTCAGGAGCAGAGCTGCTCGCCCTCGTGAGCCCGCACTGGGTCTCAAAAGAACCTTAGGCGACAAGGATACTATGGAGGGCCCTGGAATGATGCGCGAAAAGCTAAATTAGGGAAGCCGCCGTGCCACACGGATACCCGAGTTTTCCACCTCTTGGACTGGATGCTGGAAGTATCGCCAATCCTTTCCGATCTGTGCATTCGAATAGTTCCAGCTCGTCCCACGCTGAATCCGCGCCCAAGTCGATCGCTTCCCTTCTGTCCATTCAGCAGCATTGCCTTCGATGTCGGAAATCCCGTAATAAGACTCGTTTAAGGGACCTCCACTTGCGACAGTGGTCACATTTCCACTCTCTGCACGCTCCACGGTGCCATCCTGGTTGCTGTCCCATTCAGCTCCCCGAAGATAGTTGGTCACGTTCCCTTGGGAGCCATTCGCCACATCACCGTTCACCTTGGCTAACGCGGGCACAGGCAGATCATCACTGCGTGTGCCATATGTCCAGTATGGTGTGTTGCTTGGGCTGATGGGTTCCATAGGATCGTAGGATGAGCGCATGGGCTCATAATAGGCGCCTTTGTACCACTCGTCCTCACTGGGCAGAAAGTAGGTGGCACCTGGCTTTCGGACGATCTGGCTTGGTGCGGTCCACCCCCCACCGGCGAGGGCAGTGAGATCATAAGCACCATCTTCGGTCGTGGATGCCACCATACGTCGGCATCTCGGACGGGGCTTTCCGTTATGGAGCCAGTTGCAATAGCGACAGGCAGAGAGAAACGAAACGTAAATTACTGGTTTGTCTCCCATCAGCGGTTTGACCGAATAGCTATAAGATCCCGGTTCGCCATGTCTTCGAATACCGCCACGAGAACTGCTTTCCATGGAAGAAAAGAACAGATTCTCTACAAAGCCATCGACGAGGACCCAGTCATCCTCGGAGGCCACGGCATTCAAAAACTCTGCATACTGATCATTGGTGATTTCACATTCTCCCATCTCAAATTCGGTAGACACCGCACCAAACCCTGTGATATCAGCAGGGTTGTCAGGATCTCCTACCGTGACGAAGTCGATTTGATGCTCGACGCCATCCAACACTAGAAACAACTGGAGGAATCCACGAAACACGTTCGACTCCAAAGGCGCCTCGTGATCACGAATCGTCACCGTCGGCGGATTCGTACTGGTATCTGTTGAGACCAGACCTGGCTGATTCGCTGAACTCCCCATTACCCAATCATACGGTTTGGTGCCATCACACAGTTCAGAGACACGATCCTTTGCCCTCACTTCAAATCTCAGATCCAAGGCATCTGTTCGCCGTGGAAACCTGACGAATAGATAGTGACTTCCCTCAAACTCCAAGATACCTCCCTCTTCTGGACTGACGTCAGCCTTGTTGGGATCTAGATCAAAGGCATACTCCCGCAGATTGGCAATTCCATCAGTATCAGGATCCGCTCCTGGTGCGGCCTCAGCGTCCAAGACATCGACAAAGTGGACCGCAGCCCAGCTATCGTAGGTGTAGGTGACCGCCTGCAGCGAGGCCAAGCCACCCAAGCAAACTAGTGAAAAGGCAATTCTGGAGAAAAACCTTATCATTTTAGGAGAGAGGTTACCATGAGTTAAGAATACACTCATTATATTTATGATTAATATCATGATGGCTTTTGAAATTCGAACTTCGTAATGCCAAATTTTATATTAATCATATTTTTGATGCTCAGTGGGACAAGTGTTGTTTGCTTAAATGATACTCATTTATTCAATAATTGAGAATACTTCCTGAAGGTTGACTGCCTCATCTAGCCCCATATTCTCAATCATGATAGTCTCCGTGTTACGAGATTCAAGCCAACGCTGGCTCGCTTTTCTAGTCCTGGCTTGCCAAATCTCCCCAGTCAGTGCTGCGACGACCCTATCGCCAGACAGCACCTGGACACAGTTTCGTTGGTTCGGAGATAGCGGATCACTTGAAAGTCTCGACGGTCCATACACGTTCACCGTGCCCACAGGCCAGTTGGGGGTGTTTGACATCACCGATGCCTTCGAAATTGGCGATCGCTTTACGCTGACAGACGGAGACACGATTCTCGGGGTTACCCCAAGTGCCTCGGGAAGTGGATTCACCCGGGACCCTGATGTCGCCTTTGCCTCTTCAACCTGGAGTTCTGCGACGTACGAACTTCAAGCTGGGAGTCACCGCATCGAGCTAGAAACGACAACCTTAACAAATGGCCAGACTCTCGGGGGGGCATTCATCCGTCTTCGGTTCGAAGATCTTGAGCAACTCACTTGGGACACGCCCGCCTCAATAACCTACGGAACGCCGCTCTCCTCAGCCCAGTTAGACGCAGCAGTGCTAGATGGTCGCAGTGGAACCTTCACCTATGCCCCCCCCGCAGGCACGGTTCTCCCAGCAGGAGATGGCCAGGAACTGACGGTTTCCTTTACCCCAACAGATCTAGCGGATCCGCCACTCACCGCCACTGTAGCCATTCAAGTCAGGCGTGCGCCTCTCGCGCTAGAAATCGAATCTATCACAAGAACATTCGGAGAGGCCAATCCATCCTTCACAGCGAGCTACACCGGCTTCGTCAACAATGATACAGAAGCAGACCTCTCAGCAACGCCTACGTTGAGCACAGCCGCAACATCATCAAGTCCCCCTGGCACTTATCCTATCACCGCGAGTGGAACGTTCGATCCCAACTATGACATCACGGTCGCTAACGGAACGTTGACCATCGTGAACGACTCGAGCATTGAAATCACGTGGCCTCCGCCAGCATCGATTGTCTATGGCACACCACTCACCCCTACTGAATTGAGCGCCAGTGTTACCAACGGTATCCCCGGAACATTCACATACACGCCCGCAATCGGCACGGTGCTCAACGCAGGAAATCACACTTTGAATCTAACATTCACGCCAGAAGATCAAGCGTTCGCACCGATTGGTGCATCTCAAATGCTCAGCGTAAAACGAACACCTCTTACGATTCGTGCCGATGATAAGGTCGCCACTCAAACAGAATTAGCCAAGCCGCTATCTTTCGTTCTCGTCGACAATCCTGGCAATACAGCGCATTCGAGTGGGCATGGCGCCGTCTCCAGCAGTTTCGAAATCGGCGAATTTGAAGTTACCAACAGCCTCTACACGAACTTCCTCAATGCGGTGGGGAAGAATGATCCGATCACTAACGGGCAGTTCTCGATGCATCCCCCACTCTATAACCCTGAGATGGAACGCACGGCAAGAGGTGGTATTCGTAGATTCGGCAGCGCACCAAACTTCAGCTACCAAGTGAAACCTGGAATGGGAGACAAACCTATCAATTTCACAAGTTTCTGGGACGCCTGCCGATTCTGTAACTGGCTTCACAACGGCCGCCCCGACGGCGATCAAATTGCCACCACTACCGAAGACGGGGCTTACGACCTTACCGATGCCGAAGCCGTTGCCAATAATACGGTATCTCGCAAGCCAGGTGCCCGATTCTTTCTGCCCAGCGAGAATCAGTGGTTCAAAGCAGCCTTTCACGCCCCCAACGCTCCCGGCGGCTATCGACTTTACGCTACAGGAAGCAACACACAGCCAGCCGCGGCGCTGGCAGACAGTCAAGGAAACGTTACGAACAGCGGTCCAAACGTTGCCAACTATGGGCGCAATGCAGACTGGGACGCCAATCAAAACGGCACGATCGAAACTGAAGTCGTCAATGGCATCCTTGGAGAAGAAGATGGCAATGTGACCAGCGTCGGCAGCACAGGAAGCGTTAGTTTCTACGGTGTCGCAGACATGGGAGGAAACGTCAGCGAATGGACAGACACTGCTCTAGCCAATTGGGCCCGCATCGACCGCGGAGGTTCTTGGAATGGTTCTGAGGCCTTCCTCGTATCCGCCTATCGCGTCCCCAGTCCATTTTCTGAGGAAGTTCAAGATCGTGGCTTCCGAGTTGCCCGGCCAGCCGGTCCCTATGTCGAATGGGTCATCCCCAATCTGTCCGTATCCTACTTCGGCCTCGTCAATGGCGACACGCCCGGCACCATTGGCAGCGCCCCGAGCATCACCACCACTGCCACTCCTGTGAGCAATGACGGGGAATATCCGATCACCGTTTCTGGTGCCTTTGCCACCAACTACCTGATCACCTATCAGTCTGGCAACCTCCTACTCAACAACAAGGCGAACCCTTCGATCAGTTGGTTCTCTCCAGCGGATATCACTTATGGCAACGCCATTTCTTCCACTCAGCTCAACGCTTCATCAGGGGGCGTTCCGGGCATCTTCACCTACGAGCCAACCTTAAACGCTATGTTAGACGTTGGCACCCACACTCTCATCACGACGTTCTTGCCAACGGACACAAGCAACTTCAACCCAGTCACCACAAAGGTCTCACTCATGGTGACACCAGCCCCACTCACCATTCAGGCCGACAACATCACGCTCACGAGTCCAGACGTTGATCTGACAGCATCCTACGAAGGTCTGGTCAACGGGGACACACCTAGCGACCTCTATGTGCCCGTCAGTCTGGGCACCAACTTCACACCGACAAGCGAGCCGGGCACTTACCCCATCACCGCAAGTGGTGCCTCCTCTCCAAACTATAGCATCATCTACATAGACGGCACCTTGACGCGCGCAGAGCGTACCCAGCCTCCCCTAACGTGGGGTATCCCCGCACCGATCACCTATGGAACCGCAATCGGTGAGAGCCAGCTGAATGCGACCACCGATGAGATTATTGGTGGCTCTTTCACCTACACACCGCCGCTGGGCACTGTGCTCGAACCAACCCAAAGCGCTACCCTCGATGTCATCTTCACCCCAGACGACACATTCAACTTCAAAACGGTCAGCACCTCTGTCTCACTAGTTGTCAACAAAGCACCGCTCACCCTCACCATTACCGATGCCCAACGCGCTGCTGGTGTCGCAAATCCCACCTTCAGCGCATCCTACAGCGGCTTTGTGTTAGAAGATACCGAAGCGAACCTAGAAAACGCCTTCATGTTGGAAACGACGGCAACCATCGAATCCGCCCCGGGCACTTATCCGATCACCGGTTCAATCGCGACCGACCCCAATTACGACATTACCATTATACCCGGCACCTTGACGATTGCACCCAAGGGTGTGCCCTCCTCAAATTGGCCAACACCAACACCACTCACCTATGGTCAAGCCCTATCAGATACCCAGCTAAACGCTGTGATCGCCGAGGAAATCCCCGGCCAATGGAGCTACCAGCCAGCTATCGGAACGATCCTGGAAGTGGGTAGCCACACACTCTCTGCCACCTTTACACCCGACAATCTTTTCGCCTTCGAAGGCACGAGTGCCACCGTCTCCCTGACTGTCCTGCCGGCGCCACTCACCATCCGCGCCCGCGACGTTGAACGCCCCTTTGGCGACGAGAATCCTGTCCTCGGCTTCGATTATGTCGGCTTCGTCAATGGAGACTCCTCCACAGCAATCGATCAACGACCTACCATCAGCACAACGGCCACCAAAGAAAGTACCCCAGGAACTTACCCAATCGTTCTAGCGAATGCGACCGACGCGAACTACACCATCACTCTTTCCAATGGTACCCTCACTGTGCTCGAACCTGACGTGCTGCCTCTCCCACAGCTCTTCTTAGCCCGTCTTGGAAATGAGATTTCCCTATCCTGGAATCACCACGAGGATGTCGGTCTCGAACAAAGCGAAACCCTGATAGAATGGATGCTAGTGGATCAAGAAATTCCCATCACCGACGGAATCGCGAACTGGGTATTCACACTTCCTGACGAGGCAGCCACCAAGCCTCTCTTTTTATACCGACTTGTTCGCGTCACCAAGGAGAGTGATCGTTAGGCCGTTCGCGCCGTCACCCACTTTCCAACGCGCTTCACGTTCATAATTGCAAAGCCAGCCTTCTCCGCTGCGGCCAGAGTCTCTGTTTCCTGCTCTCGCAGAATGCCCGAAATAATAAGCGTGCCGTCCGACTTTAGCACCTGGCGCATCTTTGGAAACGTCGCGATCAGAATCTCTGAAAACATGTTTGCCGTGATCACGTCCCACGCGGCTTCCTGAGGCTCCCAAGCAAGCACATCCTCGGCCTCAATCTTCACAGCATCCTGCGCAAGCCCGTGCGTCAGCACATTCCGATCCGCCACCGGCACGGCCAGGGGATCATTCTCCCATCCCAGCACCTGCGAAGCTCCTAGCAGTTTCGCCGCAATAGCGAGGATTCCAGTCCCCGTGCCCAAATCCAAGAGCGACCACGAGTCGCGCTCCTTCGCCACGTCCACGAGGAAACGCAAACACGTCGCCGTTGTCTCGTGCTCGCCCGTGCCAAAGGCCAGCTCGGCCGGAATGATGATCAGTTTTCTGCCGGGATACGTTTTTCGAAGCCTCGCCTGCGCCTCGGGCTCCGTCGTCGAAGTGATCACCAAACGGTCTCTCACTTTCACCAAAATCGGTCTCACTTGGACCGATTGCCAATCCTCATCTGCCAATGCCACCACGCTTCCGCCAAACGCTTGCACAAACCCAGAACCATCATCATCCTCACCCTCATCCAAAAAGACCTCCACTTTCAGACGTTGTCTCCCAGCTACCGAAGTGATTGCAAAGCGGCCCTCGGCCTGAACTTCCATACGCGACTCCCAAAGAGCTTCGTCCTCAGGACTAATGAATTTCTTCCAAACTGGCGGCATGTGTGAACGATAGTTTTAGAGACGGTGCGAGACGAACTGACCAGGGAGGTTTCGTTCAAAGAGATCCAGCAGGTGTTGATGATGCGTAAAGACAAGAATTTGCGTCTTCTGTGAGAGATTCGCAAGAATCGGTAACAAGGCCGTCGTACGCTCATCATCAAAAGTCATCAAAAGATCATCCAGGACCAAGGGCATAGGGGAATACGTTGACAAATGCAGGTCAATCGCCGCAAATCTCAGCGCCAAGTAGAGCTGATCCGCAGTCCCTTCCGACATCGCGGTCGTTTCGATAAAGCTGCCATCTTCACGAACTCCGACCAGCTTGGGCACATTCTTCTCCGTCATCTGCGCCGCTACTTTGGCGAATCCTCCGTTGGTTAGTGCGGCGAAGTAGGTGCTCGTGCTTTCGATCATGGGTCCTTGCGTTCGCTCCCGATAGATCTCGATCTGCTCCCGGAGGAACTGAATCGCATGCTGAAGTTCCATGAAGCGTCGCACGTCAGAAACAATGGAAGAGAGATGCAGCTCCGCCTGTTGCTGCTGGACCGCCGCGGCATCACTCGCTTGCTGTAGCTGAGCGTCTTCCACCTTCAGTAGATTCAACTGCTCACGCGCCGAATCCCGGGCTCCTTGGTGTTCTGGCAGGACACGTTCCAGCTCAGCCTTCTCGCCCTGAAGCTCGTCCTCGGATGAGCCCGTCGCCTCCTCAATGAATCTTTCCAGCGCCTGCCCGCCTGACATCGACGCTAAATTGGATTCTGACTTCGCAATCGCCTTTCGAAAC
>Ga0222718_10005543_pt1 | contig 10197 bp, 24 predicted proteins | sample C33_27DmetaG_FD_165045 | JGI IMG/M metagenome (GOLD analysis project Ga0222718, IMG submission 165045) | Estuarine water microbial communities from San Francisco Bay, California, United States - C33_27D | ecosystem: Environmental > Aquatic > Marine > Unclassified | place: USA: California... | reverse complement strand
CTGACCCAGATGCGAGGATTATTGAAATGTGAGTGTGATATCCGTCTGTATCTGATAAATCTGCTCCGAGCGCCATATCAAAAGGTATTCCTGCAGGTATATAGTTTGATGAAGTCGTAGCGGTCACAGATGATTTTCCAGTTTCAAAAAATGCAGCCACTGTCGTAGTTAGCGTAATAACACGAGTTCCACCAGAAAATGCACTAGAACGTGCCGCCGTATCTGAAAGCGAGATCACCTGCGCACCTCCGGTGCGAAACCGCAGCACAGGAATGCTCTGTGAGTTATCATCGCGAGGCATACGAGTTTTAGCCATCAATCAAATCCTTCATCAACCTATCGTAGTTGTTAACTTGAATTGCAACAGCAGGTCCTGTATTCTTAGGCGTGGCCTGCGCTTCCATATCATTAAGTAGTTTTAACCAGTCAAGTAAATCTTTCTTCGAGAAGATTCCAGTTTCTAACGCGTCTTGCATTTTTTGCTCAATCACTTGGTTGATAAGATTCATGCGTTTGACACGATTTAGATATCCTTGGGTAGTATACACAGAATCGATATACGAGCGTACTTCCTTTTTCTCCAACACCGCAGTAATGCGATCTTCTGGCAGCGCATACTCTTCTGCCATATCACAGATATCTTTGCCGCCAAGATAATCGTTCGCAATAGCTAAAAACACAGGATCAAGCTGTGGAGTTTCTAGCGAAGTATTTACAGCCTCTAGGGCAGTCGTTACTAATTTTGTCATTCTTTACTATACCTCTTATTAAAAATGTTGTCCAACTCTAAATATTTTCATCCTGTTGATAGGAGATTTCAAGTCTCATTTCAACGATTCCATGCGGTTCCATCAATCCTTCATCTGTTGAAACCTGAATTATACGTGAATCTACAATTGAGTGTGTGGAAGTTGCGACATCTCGAAAGGAATCAGCCGCATCTTCAATATCCAACGCTAGTTGATCTGAGAGGCTTTGCGAATCTTCACCTCGCACATACCCACGAAGAGATATCTCCATGTTATAAAATCGTTCGTTTGCGCCGATATGAACCAGTTCAGAGCTGTCTACGTGGTAGCATATATATGGAAAGTTATTTATTTGGTCCAAAAATTTCATTCCTCGCTGCACACCAGCCGTGGGAATCGGTTTGTCCGTATATTGCGCGGAGCGCAAATGTGTAGTGAATTCATTCAATATATCGGATCTTCTACTCATCCCATAGCTCCTTATATATTCGTTCTTTTCCTTGCTTAAGAAGTGCATAGGCAAGTCTTTTGGACGAATCTACCGCATTATTTTTTAGTACCCACTGTAAGCAATATTTTAACAGCACCTCGCGAGGGAGAGTAACATAGTTTTCGTCAAACCAGAGCCTCACAGAGTCCATAACTGGGACTTGTAGGATGATTCCGTCTCTCCAGATAATACCCTTTGATTCAATTTTAGCATAGGGATGAACAATGCAATGATGATCTAAGCATTGAATTCCACGAGAATCAATTGGAATTCCATGCTGATCCTTTCCTACAGGATAACCACCAATATGTATATAGTTTACTCTATCATCAAAATCTTCATGTGGCCCCTCTGCCCATGTAAATGGTCCATATGTAATCATCGCCTTCTTCCTTAACCTGGTAGATGCCCGGTGCAGCATAAAGATGCTGTAATATACCCTACTAACCCTGCTACTACCAGTGATGCTGTTTGTGGTGAAACATACGCCCAAGGAGCTTCAGAAATCGCCATGCCTAACAACGCAGCCAAAGCGCCAATCAACGCCGCCTTATTGCCGCCTACTCCCTTGCGTACATCAGGAATTGCCCAAAGTATTTCAACCATATAGGCACACACAGCATTACACTCAGTTGCGATAACGGCTGCATCAACTGCGCCCGCTGCAGCCATCGAGGCTGTCTCTGCGCAAAGAGGAGCAAACATCGCAGTCGTCTCTTCTTCTGTGCCAGGATTGTTTAGCGTAGCCGCAAACGCCCCTGAGATTGCTGCGCTCAATGTGATCGTACAGATGTTCGCTGCAACGTATTCGCCCATCGCCACAAGGTCATCTCCAACCGCACGTCCACCCGCTTCAAGTGCCTTCCCCGCTGTGGTACAACCTGCTGTAAACTCGCTACAACCAATCGCTGCACCCTGAGCCGCTTTATTCCAGCTCTGAATCGTAGATTCAGTAGCCGGGGACACTACAGTGTTATTGATTGTGTTAATAGCATCCTGAGTTGCTTTAGCGGTTGCATTGTAAGCATCTGTTGCTGTATTCTCCACTGTGCTCACTGCAGTCTCAGTTCCCTGCGCTACTGTGTTGCCTATATCTGTTGCTGTTTTTTCAACCTGCTTTGTTACTGTTGATGTGGTTTTTGTAACCGTATCGCCAACCTTTTGCCAGCTCGATTTCTTAAAAGGATTCCATCCCATATTCTTTCTCCTTTATATGAACGGAGTTCATTATAGATTGTAACCCTAAACTAACAGTAAGTCAAATCTAAATTATTTAGAGGCTGGTTGCTCCTAAGACATTTTAAAAAACACCAGGTCGTGCGTCAGTAGGGTTCCCCCGCGAGCGCGCAGGGATGCCGGGTGTGAAAACCGCCCCCTTGTTGAGAATGATTCTCAATTGCAATAAAATATAAAAAAATGCAAAAAAGCGAAAAAAGCGAAAAAAAATGCAATTAATCTATTGACATAGGGAGGGGGAGCCCCTATATTAATTACATCAACAACGGAGATAAAGACATGACCAAGAAAAACGAATTCACACCGAAAACCAAAAAAGCCATCCGCGCCAAAGGCGATTGTTGCTGGGCCTGTGGCCTCCCCGGCTGGGTCGGCATCGAAGTCGATCACATTATCCCGCGCAACCACAAGGACAGCCACAATGGCGCGGACAATGGTCAGATGCTTTGCTCCGCTTGCAACAATATCAAGGCCGATACGGTCATTGTCACCAATCCGCGCAAGCCGCTCTGGATCGAAGACCAGCGCAAAATGGCGCAGCAAATCACTTCCAATCGTCGCAAGTGGGCGGTGTTGGTCCGGCGGGCAAGGGCAAGGGGCTAACGCCCCAAGCCTAGGGGTTGACAAGGAATCCGTTGTTAGTTATAATCCGAACATAGTTAGAAACCGAGGTAACAAAATGAACACAGGACAGAAACTCTTTCAAGACTATCTCAAGGCAAACGCCGAGGCGGTCAAACAGTTCCAAGAGGAAAACGAAAAACTCCGCAAGCAGTATGAAGCAATCATCGAAAAGGAAAAAGGCAATGAGTAATCAGAAAGCAGACTCCGCCGAGTATATGGCGATCAAGTATCGGATCCAGTCCAAGACCGAAAAAGATCTGGACAAGTCCGAAGCCCTCATGCTAAAAGCTATCGCATGGTTTGAATTAGCAGAACATCTTAGGAAGGAAAGCAAATGACTTCATTATGTGCAACAGGTAAGTCTAACCTAGATGGGGTTACTTCTATGTACCTCTGGTCATATGGGAACTATCGGTATGAGATAGAGGTGCAGAAGAACTCATACTTCTCTGACAGTGAGGTATTCGAGTCTTCATATGAAAAGGCGCTGAATAAGTTTCGGAATATGGTTGACAAAGCTATTCTGGTGAACCCGCCCATTGTGCCGGGTGCGAAGGCGCTGTGATATACTTAGAGAGTGTACCGAAATGAAAGACACAATCCGCGACATGGCATCGCATCCGTTCAGAACCCTTGGCGAGTTTGCATGTATGTTTTCAATTTTCGCCCTTGGCTATTTTGCACTTGTGATATTCGGATAGAGGCACGAAAAACCCCTGCTAAATCAAACACTTAGCAGGGGGCCTGCCCGCGAAAAAAGCGTTATATATCAAGCACTTAGCCCCTGGACGCGCCGCCGCGATGCGAATGATTCTCAATTACAATCGTGAAAAAAATCGTAAAAAAAGAAAAAAAAATCGTTGTCCCCTATTGACAAATACCCCCGCAAGCCTTATATTCTTATTATCAACAGAACGAAAGGAAACAAGACAATGAGCAACCTACACAACGAAATGATTCTCGAAAGCCTGTTCGAGCAATTCATTGAAGAAGGTCACGACGATGACACCGCCGAAGCCCTCGCCCGTGAGACTTTCGAAAACCAAACACATCAGGGGTAAGTTATAAAATGAGGTTCAAAATCTACTACCGTAACATTATCGCAAACGAAACCACATACCAGTGGGTACACGCTGATAATACAAAAGCCGCTCTTGAAAGCTGGTTCGGTGCGGTTTCTTCTAACCAAGAGTTTTTGAGAATTGAGGAGTATAACTAATGATCGACAATAAAGCAGCCTTCAAGATGACCCTTAACCAAATGGCCGACGCCGCAGAGATTTCGACCCCCGAAGAAATCTACGCAATGGCTTCCGAGGTGGAACGCCGAATCCAAAAGCACAAGAGCCAGGGCAAGACTCCGAAGAAAAAGCTTTTCACCGCCCTTCAACTCTTGAGCGTGTAACGCCAAAAAGACCTTAAGTTTCAATGACTTAGGGTCGGCGCCGCCCGCCGGCAAGCCATTGATTTTAAAGGGTTTTTTCGTACAGAAAGATGCAAGATTTTAGTTGACAGTCCCCTATTCATTTGCTATATTAAGCCTATCAACAACAGGAGATTCCCTCATGCGTAACAACAATTATTCCGTCGTCATCGCTGGCCGCCGCAGCCTGTGCCATTCATGGATCGAAAAGAATGGCCGGGGAGAGATCTTCCCCGACTATGACGGGTGTTTTCAAGTGCGGGTATACGATGTGCTAGAAATGGATGAAGACGACGGCGACTGGATGGATGCCGACGCCCTCGCTTCCGCAGGGTGGGGAACCGATGAGGACTACGGGTATTATGGGGGCGACGAATGGTAGAGGTACTAACCTATTTATTGATTCCGGTATTGATTGCCTTAGCAATCTGTGGTATGGTGCAGGACGTTAAAAGAGAGGAAAAAAATGGCAAACATAGACAACGCATCGCTAGAAGATAGAATTTCTGAAATGTTAAAGGGGTTTTAAGATGCTAGACAATATCGACGGCGCACAGATGGTGATGGTTGACCCTAGGGAAAGCGAATATGTGATTTGCTGGTTTGGTACAGCACAGATTCACTTGTTCGATTCCGAACTAAATGAGCTGGAAGTTAAAACCATCGGAGGAGGTATCAATTCGGGATATGATGCCCGATGCCATGCAGAAGATTGGTTTGATGAATGGTATGATGCAGAGTATGAGGACGAAGACGATGGATACGACGACGAATAGAGCAGAACTCAAAAAACTGTGGGAAACTGAAGTTCCTTTTCAATGTTTCCCATGGGAAACAGTCAAGCGAGTGGCTTCTAATCCAGAAATAAAATCGGTTGACAATCTGAGAGAAATCCTGCATAAGATAGTGAGAAACAGAAAGGAAAAGTAATGAAACGCTTTAAGTTTATTTTTGACGATGGCGAGGAGTTTGACACCGTCGCCCCGTCTTTCCGTCAGGCTTGTTTGAATGTGGACAAGTGGATGGAAGCAAACGATAAAACCGCGCTTGATATTGCCGCCATGAAAGAGTGGCGGTAATAGGCGCGTGGTGGGATATTTTTAATCTCGACGAGCGCCGGTGGCAAGTCGAAAATCAATAGTCGAAATACTGTGTAAATTCAATGACTTACGAGGTCGCCTGCCCCGCCGTAAGTAGTTGATTTTAAACACTTTTTTGGTACAGAAAGTTCTTGAAATCGACAACAAAAAGCACTATATTAACAACATCAACGAACGGGGAGTAACATGGAATTGCAAGCCAATAGCATCGTCTGGTCATCGACTGGTGAATATGCCGTCGAGATTAAACGCGAGGACCACAAAACGGGACTCATTGCAACCGTCACCCATAAGAAAGACGGACCTGCTTTGCTCCCTGTGAGTTGGGACTTAAATGATGAGTTTGATCGTGTTATCGAATTTTTGAAAGAAAATTGAAATTAGATGTTGACACGTTCCAGCTTTTCGAGTAAGATACAATCTGTTTTCAACTGGTAGCCAAAGGAGATAATATCATGGCTGAGACTGCTAAAAAAGTAAACTACACCGAAGCTGATGTCACGAAGATGACATCTCTTTATGAGGAACTCGGCAACGAGGGAATGGATCAGATTGCCGAAACGCTTGGCAAGTCGGTTCGTTCGGTTCGAGCCAAGTTGGTTCGGGAAGGTATTTATACCGCTCCCGAAAAGAAGGCATCCGCAAAGAAGGATGGTCCGACCAAGAAAGAACTTCTGGTCGAACTTGAGGGAGTCGCTCCCTTTCCTGTGGGTGGTTTCATGGGTGCAACTAAGGAAGCAATCGGTCACTTGATTGCTGAGTTTGGTCGAAAGACTGACGCTTAGTTGTTGACAAGTGGGGAGCGATTTGATATAATCGCTCCCTAACTTGAAAATTTGGAGGAACTATGCACAAACAATTTGGTGAAATTCTCGGAACCTGTAAAGTCTGCGACATCAATTTATGGTCGAATTGTGACGGTGGGCCAGCGATCTTTCCCTGCGGGGTTTTGAACTGTCCACATGAAACCGCTGAAGAACGCCTAGCGGCAAACCAGCCCATGCTGCTTTCCGCGCAGGGTTCCTCCCTCGCTCAACTGATAGAGGAATCAGACTAATGTTTATAAGTGAATGGAAGAAGTCGGATTGGCGTTCAACGGAAACGTGGGAGTCAGTTAACTGCTCGAGCGGTGATGTGATAATCACCAAGATTGGCGATAAATTCATAGGTCGCGACCCTAACGGCATGCTGGTTTCACAGTTTCCTAATACCTGGGAAAACACTGTTCGGATGATGGAATCTTGCTTTGATTGGCGTGTAGATTTAGGCGAAAAAATAGCCTAAAAAGAGCAATAAAATCAAACACTTAAGGGGCGCCCTGCCCCGCGCTAACTCATTGAAATTAAACGGTTTTTTACTACACAAAAATCAATAAAGTTGTTGACTCGGCGGGCTCGATGGAGTATATATAGAGCATGAAAAACGTAATCATCTTTGACCTAGACGGAACGGTGATCGACTCAGATCACCGAACCCCTAACAAGCCAGACGGAACCCTTGATTTGCAAGGGTACTTCTCAAAACGCAGTCGTGAAAACATATTCAAGGATACGCTTTTACCACTAGCAAGCGAGATGCGTAGGTTGTATGCCGAAGGAAACTATATCATAGTTTCTACATCTCGCAACGTGGACAAGGATGATTTCGATTTCATGAAAGTTCACGGCTTAAAATTCCATCAATTCTTTTCTCGTGAAAAAAGCGACAATAGAGGCGATGCACAATTAAAAGTCGGAAGGCTCAAAAAGTTCTTGAACCTGAAGCAATTCCGTGGTAAGGTTCATATCATGTTTGATGACGCGATACCCGTCATCTCTGCAATGCGAAAATCTGGTATCACTTGTCTCAACTCAGCAACGATCAATCGGAGGTTAAACAATGCGTTGGTTTGAAAAATTGGCAGGGTATATAGAAAAGCGTGGTGGCAAGCGGCAACTGTTCCGCGAAGGGCCAGACGGCAAACCTGTTCTATATATGGAACGATACTATCTTGTGAAGTCGCCTATTTGTGAAATCATGCTTCACAATTTTCATCAGGGTGATCGTCCTGATTTGCACGATCATCCTTGGGCATCGGGTGGAGTTATCCTTGCCGAAGGATACCGCGAACACACTCCCAAAGGTGTCGCAGAAAAGCGGGCAGGATCATGGGGTTTCCGAGGTTCCAAAGCGTTCCATTGGGTTGAACTTCGTGAAGGTACTGAAGGCAAGGTTTGGTCCCTGTTCTTCACATTCAAGCGAGTTCGTGAATGGGGCTTTTTAGTCAATGGCGAATGGCTCCACTATGCCGAGTATTTTCGCCGCAATGGTACTCTTACCGCACAATCTACGCCCGAACATTATCGCGGCTGGCTCTTTCCAAAAAGGATTGAAGGCTAATGGATAAATTGGTGGCTCACGCAATCAAAGCCCGTGAAGCGGGCTTTGCACCATACAGCGGTTACAAGGTTGGTGCGGCTGTTATGTGTGACGATGGTTCGATTGTAACAGGTTCAAATGTAGAGGTTGCGTGTTCCGCAACTGGCGTATGTGCTGAACGTGTCGCAATTTCAACAGCAATTCATCAAGGTAAAAAGCCTATAGAAATTGCAATCGTGGCAGATAGCGAAACGCCAATTCCGCCTTGTGGAGTGTGTCGCCAGTTTATGCTTGAATTTTCGCCATTATCTGTTATAATGGCAAACATGGATGGGCAGACAAAACGCTCAACCGCTTACAAACTTCTTCCCCTACGGTATGAAAGGAAAAAACGTGCCGATTAAACCTACAATCTTTTTTGTTATTGATACAGAAACCTCTGGTTTCAACGGCTCTGTTCACGATTTCGCATGGATTGCGATTGATAGGAACGGAAAAGAATATTCTCGCGGATCATACTTTTTTACCGAAGTTTTTCGAGAGGATGAAAAGCTGGTTAAGAAGCTAGCAGATTATGCAGTTCTGTTTGACGAACGAAAAATCTCACATGGTTCGTGGGATGATGTTCGGGATAAGTTCAACCGTGAAATCGGTTGGCTACAGTCCGAAGGTCATCGCGTAATTGTCGCGGCTTATAACGCGCAATTCGATTATGACCGACTGGATATGACCGAATTCACGTTGCATCCTGATCGCTATGTAATCCAGCACGGTATCCTGAAAGGTATCGCGGATCCATCGCTTGCATCTTTTGTCACAGCTAAAATTGACTGGCTGGATATCTGGATGCAATGGGCAAAGTCCTGCCCTAGAAGTTACCAATCCGAAAAACGCACAAAAAAGGGATGGATGCAAACTCGCGCCGAAGATGTCGGACGGTTTGAACTTGAACCTGATTACATCCAGCACCATTATGCCCTAGCAGATTGTGAGGGTGAGGCAAAGATTTTGCTTCGGTCCCTTGCTCGCAAAAAGGCATTGGCAGTCAATACAATCTTTGACACGTTTCCCGCAAAGGTTGCACACGAGCGAGTCACTCGCGCGGATTTGGTGGCGGCGTAAGCCACCACCAACGTCCCAAAAAACCCTTTGTTTTCAAGGGGTTAGGGGCGGCCATGCCCCGCCGTAAGTCATTGATTCTATTGGTCTTTTTCATGCAGAAAGTTCTTGATTTTATCACCCCGATGGACTATATTAAGAGCATGAAAGGAAACACGAACATGAAGGTAAAAGGAAATGGCCCAAAACGCCGCAACCCGATTGCCGCTGCATTACGGCAAAATAAATGCTTTACAAAACGCGCTGTTCGTGTTAAAGTGCGTTATTCTAGGAACCCCAAACACAAAGGAAAGGAATTTGGGAATGACTACTAAGACTGTGAACTACACCGAGGAAATGGTTTCTCAGCTTCACACCATGTATACCGAACTTGGTAACGAGGGTTTGGATCAGATTGCAGAGGCTTTGGAAAAGCCTGTGCGCTCGGTTCGTGCCAAGCTGGTGCGAGATGGCCTTTATGTCGCTTCGCCTAAATCGGCAGCGGCTAAGAAGGATGGCCCTTCTAAGAAGGAAATTCTCAACGCCCTTGATGGCCTTGGCTTCGATCCTACGGGACTTGAAGGTGCGACCAAGGAAGCCCTAGTTCGCATCAAATCACTCATCTCGGATATGGGTGCTTCCGATGCAAACTAAAAACGGAATCATTGCGAAGGAAATTCGCAGACAGGAACGGATAGCCAGACATTTCTGGCTATCCACTAACGAGGCCATCGATCCTGCACACAGAAAACGCTTGACAAATAGGGCGCTTCACCATTATAGTAGGGTCGAAAAACTTAAACAGCAGATGACGGGCTAATGAAAAAGCAAATTTTTGTGGTGCTAGACACCGAGACGACAAAACGCAACGGGCTAGTGTTCGATGCGGGTTGGACTTCAATCGACAGGCAGGGCAACCATTACGGCAAAGGTTCGTATTTGTTCCGCGATATTCTTGTAAAAGACGATCCATTCTATCGCCACAAAATTGCTAACTATTGGGAAATGGCATGGCAGCATGACGTTCGCCCGATTACCTTCGCCAATTTTCGTGATCGTTTCAATCGTCACCTAAACAAGTTGCGGAAACAGAATTTCGAGCCAATCATATGCGCCTATA
>Ga0222718_10005540_pt1 | contig 10199 bp, 10 predicted proteins | sample C33_27DmetaG_FD_165045 | JGI IMG/M metagenome (GOLD analysis project Ga0222718, IMG submission 165045) | Estuarine water microbial communities from San Francisco Bay, California, United States - C33_27D | ecosystem: Environmental > Aquatic > Marine > Unclassified | place: USA: California... | reverse complement strand
TTAAAAAATCTTATGAGATCTAGATACGCTCCCAACTTACTCATCAAATAAGAATACTTCAATTACTGAAAATAACTCTTCGTTTAATGAATATATGCATTTTCTTGCAACGTATTCTTTGTTTTCAAGCTGATATGTGGCTACATAGGTTTCAACTTTGTTTATGTTTTTATGCGAGAAGAGATATTTGCCAAGAGCCTCGTTGCCGAGTGCTCCAAATTTCTTGAATTGACTGATAACACCTTCACTAAAAAAAGATTCTGCATAAACAACACTGGAATTAGCTTTCAAAAATATCTTTCTAAGGTTTCCACTTATTTCTTGCGATGATATTTGTTTATCGCAATGAAGACAGATTTTTTCTGATATGAGCTCTAACTTGATAGAGCCATGTTTTTCGGTCAGCCTTCCAATCAGTGAAGTATCTTCAAGAATCCATGATTCCATATGATTGAAATTGCCTAGCTTCTCTTTTGCAAAAAGCTGCCAGTTTGTTCGAATTAAAGGTGTCATTTCTAAGTGATGAATGATTATAATACTTCCCTTTAAAAGAGGACATAAAATGGAATACAAAAAATGGGAATGCATAGTTTGTGGATGGATCTACGATGAAGAAAAAGGCCACCCAGAGGAGGGTTTAGCCCCTGGAACAAGATGGAAAGATGTTCCTGATGATTGGGTTTGTCCTGAATGTGGCGTTGGCAAAGAAGATTTTGATATGATGGAGATATGACAGAACTAGCAGCACCAAAAAATCTTACAAGGAACGTACTTATTGGGATGGGCGCAGGCTTCGTTATAGGAGCCTTCATTTTTTACACTAATATTGTTCCAAAGTTTATAGAGGAATTTTTCTCAACATACATATTTAGTTTAGGCGGAGATATTTTTAAGAATCTGTTAAAGCTTATAGTTGTGCCTCTGGTATTTTTTTCATTGGTTTCAGGCATTTCATCTTTAAATGATATGGCCAGACTAGGCTCTATTGCCTATAAAACAGTTGGCTTATATCTATTAACAACAGCCTTTGCTGTTTCTCTAGCACTTTTCTTTGGATGGCTAACCAATTTGGGTGCTGGATTTTCTGTTGATGTTGCTCCAACAGAACTTGCAGGCGGCGAGGCAAGTTTTTATGACACTGTAATGCGAATATTTCCAAGCAACATGTTTGGTGCTTTTGTTGAGAACAATATGTTAGGCATTGTTTTTATAAGCATATTATTTGGGATTGCACTTAATGCAACCGATTCTATAACTGGAGGATTATCCAAAAGCTTTGAGAAGCTAAATACGGTATTTTTAAAAATAGTGCTTATGGTGATGCGGTTTGCTCCATATGGAGTCTTCTGCTTAATAGGAGCTTATGTAGCCTCTAAAGGCTTAGATATATTCGGTGATGTAGCACAATATGTAATTCTGCTAATTTTTGTCTTAGTTTTTCATTTGCTTTTTACTTATTCGCTGATATTAGCTGTTTTTGCAAGATTAAATCCTATTAAGTTTTTTAATAAGATGAAGGATGTAATGCTGTTTGCATTTTCCACTTCATCTAGTGCGGCAACCATTCCTGTAACCTTGAAAACAGTCACACAAGATTTGGGTGTAAAAAAAGATGTTGGGTCTTTTGTTGTTCCAGTTGGGGCAACAATCAATATGGATGGAACAGCAATAATGCAGGGCCTCGCAACAGTCTTTATTGCTGGCATCACCCCAGGCATTGAACTTGGAATTATCGAGTATGTTCAAATTATCTTCCTAGCTGTAATTACCTCTATAGGCACTGCTGCAGTGCCTTCTGCTGGTATAGTAACCTTGACAATTATTCTTAGTCAGCTTGGCATACCATTAGAGGCAATTGGCTTGATACTGGCTGTAGATAGGATTTTAGATATGTTGAGAACTTCAATAAATGTTTGCGGAGATGCTGCGGTTTCTTGTATAGTAGCTAAAACAGAGGGGGGGCTAGACGAGAAAGTCTTTAATAGTTAATACAAATTATGGAAATTTTTGAGAATTTTATTATTGGGCCAATGACACCATGGGGTCCAGTCGCAGTTGGTCTTGTTGGTTTGGTATGTGCTTTTGTGCTTTACGGGCTAATAATGAAGTATCCAGAAGGCAATGCTAAAGTCGCAAAAATTGGTGACCAGATTCACCTTGGTGCAAGAGTTTTTATGATTACTGAATATAAAATTCTGTTACCAGTACTGGTAGTTTTAGTTTTAGCTTGCGGTTTTTCGCCTCTGGGATGGAATACAGCACTAGCAATTGCTGTTGGAGCATTATCCTCGGCGATAGCAGGATTTATAGGCATGTATTCTGCAACAAAGGCCAATGTAAGAACTGCTACCGCAGCTGAAGAATCTGGACAAGAGAGAGCATTATCAATTTCGTTCTTTGGTGGTTCAATTATGGGTTTATGTGTTGCATCAATGGGATTAATTGGTCTTGGTGGGCTTTATGTATATTTTGTCAGCACACTAAATGATGATTTCAAAACCATAGCTTCTGCACTTGAGGGTTTTGGCGTAGGAGCATCTGCTGTTGCACTCTTTTCAAGAGTGGGTGGCGGCATTTACACTAAAAGTGCCGATGTTGGTGCCGATCTTGTTGGCAAAGTAGAGGCAGGCATACCAGAAGACGATCCAAGAAATCCTGGAGTTATTGCTGACAATGTCGGTGATAACGTTGGAGATATAGCAGGAATGGGCTCAGATATATTCGAGTCATATTGTGGCGCAATGATTGCATCGATAGCCATTGCAGCGACACTCAGCAATCCAGACTTAATGTTTTTACCATTGTGGCTTTCAGCTTCGGGTTTATTTTGTTCCATAATTGGTATTGGTATTGTGAGATCTCAGGTCTCAAGATCTCCTGCAGTCGCCTTAAGATATGGTACATTTTTTTCACCAATCATATTTTTAATATTTGCAGGACTTAGTGTTTACTATTCTCCAAATATTGAAATGAATTACTTTTACTCAATATTAACCGGTGCTGTGGGCGGGATATTAATTGGTTTAATTACAGAATACTATACAGGAGGCACAACGAATGATTCACCTGTGGGGAAAATTGCAAAATCAGGTGAGACAGGCCCTGCGACAGTCATAATATCTGGACTTAGTGTAGGAATGATATCTGTTGTAATGCCTATTCTGGTAATCGCTGGAATCATCGGAGTTTCCACATATTTTTCAGGGCTTTACGGAGTAGGAATAGCGGCAGTAGGCATGCTATCAACGGTTGGCATTACTATGGCAATAGATGCTTATGGCCCAGTAGCAGACAATGCTGGAGGGATCGCTGAGATGAGTGGCATGAAAAGTGAAGTTAGAGAAATAACAGATTCTCTTGATGAATTAGGAAACACAACTGCAGCCATAGGTAAAGGGTTTGCTATTGGAGCAGCTGCACTAGCTGCACTAGCTATCATCGCTGCTTTTACCCAGGTTACAAAAGTAGAATTACTGCTTTCAGACCCAAGAGTTTTAGTGGGAATGTTTATTGGCGGCACAATTCCATTTCTGGTTTCCTCTATAACTATGACTGCTGTAGGAGATGCTGCTTTTGAAATGATAGAGGAGATTAGAAGACAATTTAGAGAAATACCTGGGCTACTTGAAGGAAAAGCAGATCCTGATACAGCAAAATGCGTAGACATTGCAACCAATGCAGCTTTAAAAAAGATGCTGCTTCCAGGCGCAATAGCAATTTTAAGCCCTATAGTTATTGGATTTGGTATGGGTGCTATTGAGTTAGGTGGAATGTTAGCTGGAGCCTTACTAGGATGTGTCTTGATGGCATTAATGATGGCAAATGCTGGTGGGGCATGGGATAACGCTAAAAAGTTTGTTGAAAAAGGAAATTTTGGTGGAAAAGGAACAGATACTCACTCAGCTACAGTCGTTGGTGACACGGTTGGTGATCCATTTAAAGATACCTCAGGGCCAGCAATGAATATTCTGATTAATGTTATGGCAATCGTGAGCTTAGTGATTGCTCCTCTGCTTTAATAATCAATACTCTAGAATGCCAAGTAGCAGACAGAAAATGTTTGTTAATATTAGTTGGTTTATTAGGTTAGTTTTATATCGCCGACGCCTATTCTTCCTTTGTACTCTTCCACTGTGAATTCAACATTGTCGTTTTCATTCAGAGTCTCTACACCACATCTTTGTAAAGAGCTGATGTGAACGAATACATCTTTAGAACCATCTTCGGGTGCAATAAATCCAAAGCCTTTTGCAGAATTAAAAAATTTTACGACTCCTTTTTGCATTGCAATCTCCTATAGTTGATGTCTACGATACAGCAAAATGAAAGCATGTAAACAATTTAGGCTTAAAACTTGCCGAAACTTCCAGAGTTGAAATCTTCTATTGTTTTAATTATTTCAGATTTGGTGTTCATAACAAATGGACCATATTGAAATATAGGTTCATTTATCGGTTTGCCACCAATCAATAGAAATCTTGAGCTTTTGTCTGAATGAACAATAATTTTTCCTGAGAAGCATATACCACTTCTTGATTGTATCTCTCTCCCATCCACCAAAACGTCGCCTTCAAAAACATAAATAAAATAGTTTTTATTGATCGAGCCATCAAAAGCATAACCACCAGCCCCCATTGCAATATCCATATAATCAAGTTGAGTGCTAAGTCCATTTATGGGCCCCATATGGTGCTTATAATTTCCTGCAATTAGTTTAATTGAGGCAATACCATCATCTATGCTAATAATTTCATCTGATTTTATATCTCTGTAGGATGGAGCTTTCATTTTCTCTCTAGCTGGCAAATTGACCCATAACTGAAAACCCTTCATAAGACCATTTTTTTGCAGCGGCATCTCTGAATGAATAATGCCTCTGCCTGCCGTCATCCATTGCATTTCGCCCGACTTGAGTTCACCACTATTACCCATGCTATCTTCATGCTGCAAATGCCCTTCAATCATATACGTGAATGTTTCAAACCCTCTATGTGGATGTGAAGGAAACCCACCAATGTAATCATCTGGATTATCAGAGCAGAATTCATCTAACATTAAAAAAGGGTCAAGACGCACATCTTGGGTTTGCCCTAAACTGCGAAAAATCTTAACTCCTGCACCATCGGAGGTCTCATATGCAGGTATTATCGTTTTACTCATAGTTCAATTGGTCCATGAGGAATAATACGATATGGATTGATTTGATCGTGACTGTAATAGTAGTGACGTTTAATATGATCAATATCGCAAGTATCTTTTACTGCAGGTATTTTAAGCATGTCTTGCATGTATCGATATAAATTTTTGTAGTCCATGATTCGTCTAATATTGCATTTAAAATGGGTGACATAAACAGGATCAAATCTTAATAGCGTTGGAATCAACCTTAAATCAGCCTCTGTGACTTCATCACTAACTAGAAACTTTGTTTTACTTAGTCTGCTATCAAGAAAATCAAGTGCTTCAAACAATTTTGAAACAGCACCATCATAAGCCTCTTGAGAAAGAGCAAAGCCTGACTTGTAGACACCATTGTTCACACTGTCATAAATGATATTGTTTAGTTCATCTATTGATTCTCTTTTGTCTTCGGGGTAGTAATCATTATGGTTGCCAGTTAGATCATTGAATGCATAATTCAGAATTCTAATTATTTGGGAAGACTCATTATTAACAATTGTTTCAGTTTTTTTATCCCACAGTATGGGTACAGTAACGCTGGTGGTAATTGTTGGGTCTGCTTTTTGATATATCTCTCTTAAAAACTTCTTGCCATATAGGTGATCCTCAGTTGCACCAGGAAAGCTTGTATCAAATACCCATCCCTCTTCAAGCATATCTGGGTGAACAACACTGACACTTATGTGGTCGTTAAGATCTTTAAGTTGTCTATATATCAGAGCTCTAGTAGCCCAAGGACATGCATAACTAACGTACAAATGGTAACGCCCTAACTCCGGTTGAAATTTTTTATGGCCTTTTTCAATAGTATCTAAAAAAGTTCTTGGTAGGCGGTCATATGCACCTGAATCATCTGAAGTAATAATGGATTTTACTATCCATTCACCCTCAATTAGTTTTCCCATAGTTGTCTATATCTATGTCAAACATCTGAAAGTTCAAGGTGTGCTGGAAACCACCGTTCAATAATTTTTCTTTGTTGCTCTATTGATAGTTCCATCATTTCATCAGTGATTCTATTTGCTTCAGATTGTATTTCTTCATCCGCAATCAAGTCATAAAAAGTGAAACTTGGTTGTCCAGTTTGAGACAAGCCAAGGATATCACCAGGCCCGCGCAATTTAAGATCCTCTTCAGCTATCAAAAAGCCGTCATTGGTTTCTGAGATTACACTTAATCTTTTTTTCGATAGTTCTGAGAGATTATCTTCATGCATCAGTATGCAATAGCTTTCTTTATTGCCACGCCCAACACGACCTCTTAATTGATGCAGTTGCGCCAATCCAAAACGCTCAGAATTTTCAATGACCATAATATTCGCATCGGGCACATCAATGCCTACTTCTATAACAGTTGTAGCCAATAAAATTTTTGTCGATTTATCTTTAAAATTTTCTAAGATTTGATTCTTTTCTTTGTCGGGCATTTTGCCATGCAGAATATCGTATTGGTTATTTTCAAACTCATTTTTTAGAACTTTTTCTAAATCCTCAATACCTATTAAGCTGTTATCGCTTTCTTCAATTAATGGACATACCCAATAGACTTGAGAACCAGAATCAATGGCTTTTTTAATTCTATTGATAAGTGCTTCTCGTCTTTTATTGCTCAACAATGTTGTGACTATTGGCTTTCTATTTGGTGGCAATGATTTAATGGTAGATACATCCAATCCAGATAAAACACTCATAGCCATTGTTCTTGGTATTGGCGTGGCTGATAAAAGTAGCTGGTGAGGATAATCTCCAGCCTTTTCTTTGAGCTTAAGTCGTTGGGTTACACCAAACCTATGCTGCTCGTCATAAACAACCAGAGACAATGATTCATAGACTACATCTTTTTGGAAAACAGCATGTGTACCAATAACAATTTTCACAGCCCCATTTGCAATGCCATTTAATTTCTCTCTACGTTCTTTGGCAGGAATTTTTGAAGTAAGTAATTCAATTTGAATGTTACTGCCAAACCAATTAAGAAAGTTTTTATAATGTTGCTTAGCAAGAATGGTTGTTGGGGCTAAAATAGCCACTTGTTTCCCCTCAGCAACTACACTCGCAGCAATCAGAGCAGCTACAATAGTCTTGCCTGAGCCCACATCCCCTTGCAGAAGTCGCAACATTGGAGAACCGGACGAAATATCGTTTTTTATTTCTTGATACGTTAATTTTTGATCCTTTGTTAGATTAAATGGCAAGGAATCAATTATTTGATTTGCTTGCAATTCATCAGAAAATATATCGGCTGGTTTGTTTTTATTTTGATGTTTAATTGAAAGATAGCTTATTTTATTAGCCACCACTTCTTCTAAACCAATTCGCTTTCTATATGGCGATGTTCCGCCAACTAAATAATCATTAATATTGTCATCTGGCATTGGAGCATGAATTCTTTGAATGGAGTTACTTAAGTCAACTAGATTATTTCTTGGAAAATAATCCACTACTTCAATTTCTTGCTTATTCATCATTTGTATAGCTTGAGCTATCGCATTGCGTAATTTCTGATGGGTTACTCCTCTTGTTAGACGATATTTTGGGAGTATCTTTGGGGAAAATTCTATGTTTGTACAAAGTTCATAGTCGGGATGGATTGTTTCAAGACCATACCTTCCCAACCTTGATGTGCCTGCAATTTCCATTGCAGCACCTTCCTTAAAAAGGTTTCTTAAGCCTGGAAAGTAATAAAAAAATCTAAGATAAATATGTCCTGTACTATCAGCTATTTTTACGATTAGCATTTTACGAGGCACAAAAGTTTGTGAAACCTTTTCCACAGTACCACGAATGACAAATTCTTGATCTGGCTGTAGATCTGCAATTTTAGATAGTTTGGTTCTGTCTTGATAGTCTGCAGGGAAGTGAAATAAAAGATCTTCAACACTTTTGATTCCTAGCTTAAGGAATGCAGCACCCATTTTTTCACCCACACCCTTGATTGTTGTAACCAGCACGGTAGAAGCATCAATTTTTGGTGAAGAAGACATATATTTATTATTATTGCTAAATATCAAAAATGAAAATTTTAATTATAGGTGCTGGCCGAATTGCTGATAGTCTAATTAGGGAAAATCCTGAATGGCATTTCATTGCAATAAGAAGAACACAACAAGACTATCCTGACAATGTAGCCCAGTGTCCAATGCAAATTAATTCTTCAAGCATTGTGAAGCTAAATGCTTTTAAATCTGACTGGTTAATTTATATGCCTAAAACCTTATCGGCATCAAATGATTCCTATAAAGAAGCTTATGTTGAAATTCCAGAACAATTAATAAACCTTGAGATAAAAAATAAACTTTTTATTTCTTCTACACGAGTATTCAATGGTTATAGAAATATCAATGTTGATGAGAAGACAGCTCCCAACCCAAATGATAGTTTATCAGAGCTTATAGCTGAGTTTGAGAACAATGTAATGCAATTTAAAGATAATCAGATCCTGAGATTATCTGGTATCGTTAATGAGGAAAGCAATTTTATTAAATCAATGCTTAAAAGAGCTGAAAACGATGTGGTTGATAACAAATTTATAAATGCTATTCATGTTGAAGATGTAGCGAAGATTATCCAGGAGCAGGTAAATTTATTAAATAAGTCACAAATAATTAATGGAGTTGTGCCAAGCTCAGAACGATACTCTGACTTTTCTAAACATGTTATGAATAATGATCCAATGAATGCCAATGTTCAGTCATTGCAATACAATAGTAATTTTGATTTCAAATACAAGGATATAAAATCATTGCTATGAGAGGAATGACAGGCTTCACAGAAATATCTCACGATGAGAAAGGCACACAATACAAATGCATCGGCAAGTCGCTTAATAGTAGATTCCTTGAAGTATCAGTAAAGCTTCCATCAAACCTTAAAGGGCATGAAGGATGGGTAAGAAATGAGGTCCAAAAAATGTTTGCACGGGGAAAGGTTGAAGTAGAGCTTTATGCTTTTACCTCCCAAGATGACCAGCTCAAAGTTTCTGAAAGTCTGGCTCGAAAAGTGAAGAAGAACGAGGATGAATTAAAGAGGAAAGGCGTAGAATTCGTTCCCATATCTTACTTCCAGCTTTTAAAACTAAAAGATTCACTAGATGCCAGCAGCAGTCTGAGCGCTCAAAATTTAAAAAAAGTAATCAGATCAACACTGAAAAATTTAGCTGATTCGCGATTGCTAGATGGAGATACAACAAAAAAAGATTTGGAATCATTATTAAAACAGATGCAAAAGCATATAAATAAAATTACCAAATATGAGAAAAAAAACTCCGAACAAGTGTTTAAGAAATATAAGAAATATAAGAAAGAGCTTAATATAAAGAATTCTGAAGTAAACTACCCCGAAATATTTGCAGCTATAAGTAAATCTGATATTAATGAAGAGGTTGTTAGATTCATATCGCACCTCGATCAGGTAGGCAAGTTAATTAAATCTAAAGGGCAAGTTGGAAAAAAGCTAGATTTCTTTACTCAAGAACTGCTAAGAGAAACCAATACCATTACTTCAAAAGCGTCTATTTCCCAAATAAAGATTGAAGCTGTGGAATTAAAAAGCTTAATCGAAAAAGTCAAAGAACATGCTCAAAATGTCGAATAGCCAAGAAAAAAATCTATATATCTTTACTGCACCCTCTGGAGCAGGCAAGACCACACTTATTAAACGTCTGATTAGCTACGCCAAAAAACAGCAACACAAAGTTCATCTTTCAGTTTCTCATACAACCAGAAAGCCAAGAGCGGGAGAAGAATCTTCGAAAGATTACTACTTTATTTCTGAGGAAGAATTTAAAAAAAATATCTCAGATAACCAATACCTTGAATACGCTGTTGTTCATGGCAACCTGTATGGCACTCCCAAAACACAAATTGACCAAAAGCTCACGGAAGAAAATAAAGTATTTCTTGAAATAGACTGGCAAGGAGCACTAGATATCTTAAAAATTTATCCAAATGCAGAGAGTATTTTTATTTCACCCCCATCAATTGACCACCTTAGAAAGCGTCTTGAAGATAGAGGGCTTGA
>Ga0222718_10005538_pt1 | contig 10199 bp, 20 predicted proteins | sample C33_27DmetaG_FD_165045 | JGI IMG/M metagenome (GOLD analysis project Ga0222718, IMG submission 165045) | Estuarine water microbial communities from San Francisco Bay, California, United States - C33_27D | ecosystem: Environmental > Aquatic > Marine > Unclassified | place: USA: California... | reverse complement strand
CATCTTACTTATTCTTAAGATATTTTATAGCCGCAGCGATATTTGGGTAAATACATTTCCCAAACCTGACACGTCCTGTCCTAGGATTGTAATATCCCACGTGCCCATTATATACAGCTCTGTGAAGTTCACCCATATAAAAAATACAATATTATATTAATCAGCGAGATGGGTTTGTCAATTATTATGGGAAATATGTTTTCTGGTAAAACTTCGGAACTTATCAGAAGACTTAAGCGTTTGAAAGTCATCGGTAAAAAAGTTCTTGTCGTCAATTCTGCTAAAGACACACGGTCCCCTGACGAAGTTTTAAAAACCCATGATAATGTAAGGTTTAATTGTCATAAAGTGTATGACCTATTTGACCTAATTTACGCTGACGATTTTGATGATGTGGATATTATAGCTATTGATGAAGCTCAATTTTTCCCACGTCTCAAGAAGTTTGTAGAGTATTGTATTTACCACGGGAAAGAAGTAATACTCGCAGGTCTTGATGCTGATTCTTTCCAACGAAAGTTTGGTGAACTTATTGACTGTATTCCAATGGCTTGTGAGGTGATTAAACTTTCGGCTCTCTGTATGTATTGTAAAGATGGAACTCCGGGTCCTTTTACAAAGAGGATTGTTGATAATAAAGAACTTGAACTCATAGGTGGGAGTGATATGTATAGGGCAGCGTGTCGTAAACATCTTTAGAAACGTTTGATGTCCAGTATAAGAACAACTCTCTTTTGTGTACCCTTCTTAGCGACACTATGTATTTTTGCGTGATCAAAAAGAAAGTCCTCACCCTCTGTGTGTTCATGTGCTTCCCTCCCTGTGTAGAGTGTGCAATCACCACCACCCTCTACAGTGAGATGGTAACGAAGCCAAAGATTTGTTTCGGCACGGTGTGGTGCTATAGACATGGGTGCATCCATAACAGCAAATACACCTGTATCGTGACACACACATGGTATTTGTTTTATAAGACTGTTTAACACAGGGAAGTCTTCCACTTTGTAATAGTAATAATTTTGATTCACTTCAAACCAAGGATCGAGTTCGTGAAATAAATGTGTTTCGGCAGTCTTTGAAACTTCTTTAAACTCTTCCCTAATCTTATCAAAGTGAGCTTTAACTAACCAGAGTCCAGGGTGATTATTGACCGAACATTTAGAACCCCAGTTGATAATATCTACCATAGTGTTTCTCATACCTACCAGGGGTCTCATAGGTTTCCTAAAGTATAATCTATCTATGGGTGATTTTAGGTAGTCATGAAGTATCAGGAAAAATGGTACAAGTATCACTGTCAGCATTATTTTCTTTGTATAAAATAAAAATGCCCGGATACGGCGGAAAGCGTATGGAAATGTACACCCCCGAACCTACTGAGGAAGTCAATACTGTGGAGAAGCGTTTCGTGATGCCCAAGCTCACCATCGTTCAGATGGTACTTGTCGCTGCCATCGCGGTCTATGCCTTCACCGCGCGTAAGAACAAGGGTATGGTCGTCGGCGCTATCGCGCTCAGCATCTCCCTTCTTCACTTCTATGACCACCTCTACCGTGTCAAGCGTGGTTCCGAACAACTTTTCTTCCTCCCCAAGAAGGAGAAGTACGGTTGCCAGATGTGCAAGTAAATTTTGTTAGTAAATAATAAGTATGCGTGTCAAAATTACTCGCAGCCCTAATCCCAAAAAAAAGTTTAGGGTGACACTAGAAAATGGTAGGACTGTTGACTTTGGTGCACGTGGATACTCAGACTACACCAAACACAAGACTCCTTCGCGTATGCGTTCCTATGTCCTCCGACATGGAGGGCGAGTATCGAGACAGATCACAGCTGAGCGAGATCCCAAGAAGATCCAAGATAAGATGTTGAGCGTCAACGAAAGTGATAAAGAAAATTGGAAGTTGAGTGGTATCGACGGGGCTGGTTTCTGGTCCCGTTGGTACCTCTGGAGTTTTCCTACGTTCCAAGGTGTTGAGAAGTTCATGTCTAAGAGATTTGGAATTACTTTTATTTGATTTCTTCAAAGCATAACCTTACCCCACCATCTAGATTCATTGGAGTAAATTTATCATCTATTCCTATAGCTTTTTCCCATACATCATCTTTACGTTTTGTACCATCGAGGGTGAAGATTTTATCTGGATAATCTCTATAAATAGGTTTAAATTTGTTACCTATTATTTCCCTCACTCTATCACATGTATCAGAGACTCTAAGATTATCTGTACTAATCTTAAGTACTCTCAACCGCTCATCGTCGTCATCCGCAAACTTTTTCTCATATTCTTCCTGATCAGCTTTGTATATTTTCAAACCTTCAACGATTTTTTTGAATTTGGGAGCGTTCAGAGTTTTCAGAAGGTGTGGCTCCGTCCCCGGGATGAACCCACCCACAAAACTAGCTGAGGAAGAAAGGCAACAAAGTACTAGTATAATAGCAGCCATACTATATACTACATAGATATTATATAATTTTTTTGAAATTGTCCAACTGTTTGAAAAATCGAATCATAGTATCAAGGCGTTCGTATAGATCCTCACCAAGATAGTTCTCTACGAATTCTTCCAATGAATCATAGAAGACAAGGTCATCACCCAAGTCCGTGAGCTTTCGCATCGTGTCTAGATATTCATAGAGTCTAACTCGAACAATGTCGATGTTTTCACCTTCCCATTCCCGTAACAACTTTTTCATGTGGTCCAGTTTGAGCTGCTTCACCAAAATAAACTCAAGACATTCTTGGGATATTCCCATGAGACGTTTGGTCGTTCCCTCGTTTATATGCTTTCGAATCGATACTGTACCCCCAGTAGTGAGACCATTCCTGAAATCGTTCATCAATTCACACGCCATCTTAACTTTGTGGTGGGTAATAGGTCCACTGTCCCATTCATTCGGGAGTCGTTTAAGTTCTTCGAGTCTTAGGAACTTTTTATAGTACGGTCCAGTTCCTGGAATGAAACTGAGTATGTACGAAATCATCCTTACTTAGTAAGTCCTCTTCTTTTTAAATTAGCTTTCAATTCCTCTATGAGTTTAGCGCGTTTGTTGTTGATCACGGGCCTTCTGGGTGGAGGTGGAGGTGGAGGTGGAGGTGCAAAAGATGCGGTGGGTGCGACCACTGTGCGGCAGATACGAATGACCCGTTGGGCATTCTTGACACTATTCTCAAAGTTTCGGGTGACTTTGGCACGAAGTTCCCTCGCTGTGAGCTTGACACGTTTTCCATCGACGGTTTTTGTGACCCGAAGACCTAATTTTTTAGCCTTATCTTTCAAATCTTTGTATTGCATATAGTACTAACCAACATTAAAGATACTACTCAATTTTAAAATATGGCGGAGCAACTCATTCGAGAAGTCCTCATTCCTCAAATTATACAGTTACAGATCGAGGTAGATGCTCTTCGAAAACATACATGGCCGTACGTACAGGCACAAAAAGAGTGTAATCAATTGGACGACATCGAGGCTAAGAGGGATTTTGTCAAAAGTCTCGATGACGATACGATCAAGGAATTACTGAACCTAAAGGCGAAATTGTCTAAAGGGTCGGGGCTTCAGAAGACTGAATACAATTCTATAAAAAATCATTTTTGTTAAAAAAAGTCATCGGTCCTGTACATCTTGACATCGAATGAATCAGTCTTACCAGTGACTGACACGGATTCATTTCCATAAAGTTCCTGACACCCGATGTCATCTACACAGTCTCGCCCGTCATGGGTCACTGGAATGGGATAAAGGTTTTCACCACCAGTCGTGGTGTAATAATGATAGCGGTCGCGGCGACCACGAACCTCTTTACCGTATAGAGGGAGGGTTTCTCCACCCTCACTCACGAGGACACCCATCTGCTGCATACGCCCAGGTTTATACTGTTTAATGGGTGGACCCCTAAACTCGGGTTCGCGACGGACTTCCTGTGAACGAATGGGTCGAGGAGGTGGAACGATCACCGGAATCTCTACTGGAACTTCGACAACTTTGGGGTTGTAGAACATATATCCCACAATGAACGTGAGTATGATGAGCGTCACCCAAAGAAGTTGTGTTTTTGTCTTGTTCTTCATTTACTATAGTTAAGGAAAATCTTTCACTTAAAGACATGAGGGTCCTGGCGATCGATATAGGATATCACAATATGGGTCTCGTTCTTGCAGAATTTGAAGACGATCCAAAAATTCATGTGAAATGTATGAAAAAGGCAAGCCTCGAAGATTATAAATATATACGTTCAAATGACTTTATCGATCTCATTCCTTTATTTGTAGAGGATCACCAAGAATTGTTCGACAGTGCTGATAAAATACTTATAGAAAGACAACCACCTGGGGGCTTTACGAATATTGAGATTCTATTACATTACATGTTCAGAGATAAGGTTGTATTAGTTTCACCTGTGAGCATGCATACACATTTTGGTATGAGACACCTAGACTATGAAGAGAGAAAGGAAAGAACTGTATCGATGACAGAAAAACATCTAAAAGATGATATACCCTATGACAGAAAACATGATATAGCGGATGCATTTTGTATGATTATGTATTACAACTTTAAAGTTACAACTCACATATTCGACAAGTTTAGATATTTTCCTAAGGTATAGTAAGATGCCAACCACCAAGCAACTTCAGAATGCCAAGAAGAAGTTGAAAAAAACTCCCAAACCCACAGGGAACAGTCCCAAGATTCCCACCGCTGCCCTACTTCGCCTCATTGCAGCTGACCCCAAAATTGGTCGTGACAAGGCTTTTATGAAGAGGGCTCATGAGCTTGCGAAGACTCGTCGTGCAAAATAGTAATTGCGTTCGTCACATATTCGAACATGTCAAATATTTCACTAGTATTACGTCTTTCGAGTGTAATTTTGAGCTTCTCAATATTGTAGTCGAGAGAACGTTTCTCCTTTTCCAACTCGGTGAGTTTTTGTTTGTACGTTTCAATTTTACCTTTTATAGTGTGTGTATTCTTTTCCATTTGAGTATCGAGTCTAGAAATTTGTGTCTCGTAATTTTCCCTCTGTCTCTTCAGAATTTCCCTTTTCACATCCGAAGTACACTTTTCAATTTGAAAATCGATTCTCTGCATCTTTTCTTCATACTCATCGAGTTCTTGCATATACGATGCATGATACAATTCAAGGTTGTAATTAAGCCTCTTAATTTCGGATTGAAGTTTGACGTCCATTATATTCTAGTTTAGCTTTTTAGCTTTAAACACTTTACTTAGGTCTTTTATAAAAGAATCAAAATGTCCAAGTCTATATTGGACAAAAGACCACAATGCGAAAAAAAGAGTCTTTGTCAGGTTATTAATATCATTTTCTTCCATCTTATATACCGGACCGACAAGGCGCCCCATAAATGTTTCATCTTTGTGCTTACCAGTCATATACATCTCCACCTGTGTGAGTGCACATGTATCGTCATTGACACTCCAGTGGTAAAAAATGAACGGAATAATCATCGAATAAAATTCGAGTTGCCTGCGATCATTCATGAATGGGGTGATGAGAATCCAAAACAAAAATACAAGATGAAGAAGAAATATAATGTTCATCTATACTAATATGACAGAAGAAATTACGGACATGGAATCCATGTGGAATGAGTATCATGAAAATGTACTCAGGCAATGGGGTGAAGCGTGTGCGTGTTATCGCTATATGCATCATAGGGCATTCTTGAAATTCAAGAAATTAAGTCTAAGATTTAATTTACCGGTTATTGTTCTGTCTACAGTTACAGGTACAGCAAATTTTGCTCAAAGTTCTTTTCCTGAAAGTATGCGTAGTTCCGCACCGGCAATCATTGGTGGTATGAACCTGATAGCTGGACTCATAGCCACGATTATGCAATTCTTAAAAATTAATGAATTAATGGAGAATCATAGGACTGCCGCGTTAGGACACGGTAGTCTCTCACGTAATATTCGATTACAGCTTTCGCTCCCACGTGCTGAGCGTAAGAAAGAAGGTTTAGTATTCGTTGAAGATTGTAAAATGGAATATGATCGTCTTCTTGAACAATCACCATCAATTCCCAGACATATTTTAAATAATTTCGACAAAGAATATCCTATTGAAGGTGTATTCACAAAGCCTGAGATCCTAAATGTGCGAGCGATTCCACCACTGAAGCCACCCAAAACGGTGACTACTGCTCAGGCACTCACAAAGGGCACCCCTTTCGAGAAGTTTGTACCTAGTGATGAGGAAGAAGAGGAACCTGAAGAGGAGGAGTATGAAGAGGTAGAAGAGAAAGACGTTGAGCAAGGTACACCAAAAGAATAAACATCACGACATTCATTAGGACTCCACATGCAACGTATGGTAAAATTTTCCTTTTTAAAGGTTCTACGATACGCTTATGTAGTGCGCTATTTTCAAGTACTAAATCTATTGCCTGTTCTGTAAAGTCATCGATGGATTCCTTCATTAAAATAGTCGAGCAAAAAAAAGAAGTTGAAAAAACGGTGGACACTATTCACACGAAACAGATTGAACTGATTCGTAGGTATATTAGTGAAAGAAAGAATGTATTCATCTGTGGAGGATCGGGGGTTGGGAAATCATACATACTCAAAAATGTTTTGAAGGATCTGAGTCATGTCGAACTACAAACTGAACATCTCAAAAGTAAATCCCTCTTTTTACCATTCATTAAACCATCATGTAAACATGTATTCATAGAAGACTATGATCCTGTTTTCAAACCAATCATCGAGAGAGTTTCTGATGGTGATTCTCTCACGCGTGGTTCACTTTTGGTGACTTCCACGAACATGTGTATGTATCCAAATTTTGAGACGGTTTTTGTGCCTAAACATAAACCAGATATTCTTCTACAACTCACAGATGAGAAAGGACCTAAAGCAGAAAGTGCGGCTTACAGAAGCAAGGGAAATATTCGTAACTTCTTCACATATTTAGACGGTTACGATGAGATGGATATTTTCAAAACTCCCAAAGAATTTATTGTGGATGTACTTTCAGAATCTGGACCAATCCAATTTTATGATAGTATTTCCGAACATGGTCACATATGGGATATTTTCCAAGAAAATTACCTAGATTCAGAAGGTGTAGACATCCTCAAAGCTTCGAAATCTTTTTCTGACGCAGATTTTTATGATACTAAAATGTATTCACATGGTGAGTGGAATCTCATGCCATATTTTATATTGCACGCTCTCACAATACCAAAAGCGTCACTTGGTCATCCACTCGTGAAAGATAAAATCAGACCTGGGAGTTGTTGGACCAAGTTCGGAAACTATAAGATGCGAAAACAAAAATTTGATGAAATTAATAAAAAGTCTAGGATGGGATTGGGTGTGGAGGAATTGTACCTATTAAAGAATTATGCGGAAAAAGGAGACCTAAGTAAACTAGTGGAATACAAAATTTCACCTCAAGACTTCGACGTGATCAATCACCTCGCAGTTGGAAACGGCTTAAAATCAAGGGACGTCACAAGAGTAAAGAAGGCACTCAAAAATGTCTACGAAGGAAGAAGAACCTGAAACTGAAGAATATGTGAAGGTCATCGGAAACGAGCTTCTCTTCTACGCTGACGTGGACCGTGAGAATGCACTTGACTTTGTCGAGAAGTTCAAGAAGCTTGAAATTGACCTCCTCAAGAAAAAGGCAGAACTCTTTGGGTACGAACCCCTCATTAGGGTTCATATCATGTCCGAAGGTGGAGACATCTTTGCCGGTATGACGATGATGAACACTCTCGAATCATCCCGTGTGAAGGTTGTCACCATCGCACAAGGTTCTTGTTGTAGTGCAGCCACATTCATGCTTCTTGGAGGTTCTGAAAGGCGAATGGGGAAAAATGCATACGTCCTCATTCATCAAATCTCCACAGAATTATGGGGTAATTTCCAGGAACTTAAACATGAGCTGAAATCAACGGATAAGTTTATGAAAAATTTGAAGAAGATGTATCTCGAAAAGACTAAGATTCCTGAGAAAAGGCTAAATAAGCTTATGAAAAAAGATATTTACCTCTCCCCAAAAGACTGTCTCAAGTATGGAATCGTCCACGCTCTTGAGTGATCGTGACCGAGCGTTTATAGAGTGCTAGCACACATAGAATTATAAATATGACACAAAAAGTATTCGCGTTTAAAGACAAAGTTGTGCTTTCTGGAGGCCTAAGTCGTTCCATTCTACCATAATTAACAACTGGTAATCCAGACATCTATTTAAAGTTGAGAAATTAATTACTCCTACAATGGAACGCCTTATCAGACAAGACAAACACAACCGCGACCGCTACATTGACATCAAGGTTGAAGACATGAAGGATGGAACTGCAGACATCGTGAAGATCTCTGGTATCGTGGGGAGTGATAAATTCTCTGAGTCACGAACCAATGTCAAAACTGGATACGAAAAGGCTCTCAAGAGAGCCCAAACCATGTGGAACAATGAGCATACCAAGTGTAACCAAGTGTTGCCCATGCTCGCCAACAAGTGGGAAGATCGCCAGAAATACATCTCTGAGCCGTTCTATGTTCAACCCAAACTTGATGGTGTTCGCCTACTCGTCTCCAAGGATGGTGGCATCTCGAGAACTGGGAAAATCATCCCCGGAACCGAGGTTCTTGGTAAGGGTCTTGAGCCGGGTCAATACGTTGATGGTGAAGCCTTTGACCCTAACCTCAACTTTGAGGAACTCACGAGTACTTTCAAGACTGACCCTCTGAAGCTCAAGTTCCATGTGTTCGATTTCTTTGATTTGAAGAAGCTTGACATGACCTTCGAGCAACGCTGGGAGTATGTCAAGGTTCATATCTACAATCCTCATTACGAATATGTCAAAACGACACTCGTAAAATCCAAGAAGGATCTTCCTCACATGCATCAGAAGCATGTTGAAGAAGGACATGAAGGCACCATGATCCGTGACCGCTTCAGTGTCTATGAGGTTGGTCAACGAAGCAACTACCTCCTCAAGCACAAGGATTTCCAGACCGAGGAATATGAAATCACGGGTGCCAAGACTGGTCATGGTCGTGACGCAGACGCAGTTGTTTGGATCTGTAAAACTCAAGATGGTCAGCAATTCAATGTCAGACCGGAGGGAACAATTGTTCAACGAGAGGAAGACTACAAGAACCACGAGAAGTATATTGGAAAGATGCTCACTGTGCGTTTCCAGAATCTAACAGCTCTCGGTGTCCCACGTTTTCCCGTGGGTGTAGTAATTAGAGATTATGAATAATATTTGTAATAATAAATGAACAGGATCGCCATCGATGTCGATGAAGTCTTAGTTAACTTTCTACAGCCCATGGCAAAGTTTCACTATAAAACTATACGTAAACCCAAATATAGTTATGTGTATCGTCAAATTTTTGACATAGATGAAACGGAATCACAGAAAATGGTCAGAGAATTTTACATGTCAAAAGACTTCATGGAACTCACTCCTATAAAAAAATCCCAACTCGCCATGTATAAACTTCGCGCGAACGCCAAGAAGATGTATGTTCTCACAGGGCGCCAAGAGGTGGTGAGAGATGATACTGAGACGTGGATTCAACACTTCTTTCCGGGTATTTTTGATGATGTCATACTCACAAACAGCTATACCCCAAATGAAATCAGGAAGATTGATATTTGTCGTGCTCTAAACATAGGTCTCCTCATAGATGACAATAAGGGTATATGCGATGAATGTATAGAGGATGGTGTCCAGGCACTCAACTTCATAGGAGATGGTGAAGAAGTGTACCCATGGTGCGAAGAAAGTACAATAAGTTTAAACGGATGGGATAGTATATGTCAATCGGACTCGTCGCTTCTAAACCTCTAACCGATCTATGTTTACGTATGAAGGGGAAGCCAATGCATATGTCACAAAATCACGAGACTGTTAAGAAGATGGTGTCGAGGATGGAGAAGCCAAGAGTTGTCTTTACATACTTCCCCTCTCAAAAGACTATGGAGGTGTTGACCCGAGAACTCGGTCCTCTCGATGTAGTCGTGGATTGCTATGTTGACTCAGTTGATGAAATTAAGGGTCGATACGACATGTGTCGTGTAAATAGCACCCAATATCTCTTCATGGACAAAGGAATCGTCGGTGGTTCGCGTTCAGCCTACATGGACAATAAGAATCTTTTTAAGGATATGTTTTATATCGGCTCTATAGTATAAGATGTTCGCACTTCTTTGT
>Ga0222718_10005533_pt1 | contig 10203 bp, 22 predicted proteins | sample C33_27DmetaG_FD_165045 | JGI IMG/M metagenome (GOLD analysis project Ga0222718, IMG submission 165045) | Estuarine water microbial communities from San Francisco Bay, California, United States - C33_27D | ecosystem: Environmental > Aquatic > Marine > Unclassified | place: USA: California... | reverse complement strand
CATTCATATCCACAAAACTCCTTTTTTGCTCCATTAACTATGGCGGGTGTGGTCATCCAATCGAACTCTTTGTCACAGAAACTGCATTTGCTCATTCTTGAACTGACAATGTTCTTAGGTTTTTTTCTCTTCCACATATCTTCCCTTTGTTGAGGCGATAGGCTGACGGACGAGGTGTGAACCGCCAGCCTATCTAGGTTAGACACTAAAACGGAATAGCGTCATCCATCTGGTTGCTTGCACCGTTGTTTGCTGGTGCTGCCTTGCGGCTGCCGTCATCCTCTTCAACTACAAAGGACAAGAAGTCGTTGCCCTTCTGACTGGTTTTGTTCCAAGCAGAGATGCGGTATTTGGTGCCGTCAATCTCCATACTGCCTGTCATATCAGGACGCTTTGGGTTATCACCCTTGTCATTCGGGAACAGTACGCCCCTCAAATTGTTGTCGTAATCAGCCATTAGCTGCTAACTCCTTCTTGCGTTTGGTAAACGCGCTATTGTGTTGTCCAGCCGCTGGCCCCAAACGGCTATACAGTTTTTTCAGTGATTCAATATCGGGAGCCAATGCTATCTCCTGCTCTACAGTGAGAGGTGACGCAATCTTCTTTGGTGCTGGTGTATCTGACTTAATATTCGGAGACTCAACCATAGCCGTTGGCGATTCCATCGGCATATCCTCACCAGCATAGATGTAGCAACCAAGGCCAAGAGCCGCGATTGCCTTTACCATACAGCGTTGCAGTGAAGCGTTCACCTCAAAGCTGTTAGGGTTCTTGATAGGCCGGTTGGCGTGGTTCAGCACAGGCATAATCTCTGTAGCTGATTCCAGAGCCGTGATGCTATCAGCATTATTCTCCGGCATAATCTTGACAGTAACGGTCACATACGCATTGCCGTCTGCATCAAGCATGTATGGCAGGTTATTGCCGTTCACTTGAAACAGGTGCTTGGTGTACTGCGCTGTCGGGTAATGCTGCTTTAGAATGCTCCAAGCCCACGCCCACGACAGGTAGGTGAATCCGTTTTTCTTCTCAACGTGCTTTGAACAATCAATAGCACTCAGTGTGTTCCATACGTTAGACATTGCTCCATAACTCCTTTGCTTCACTTACGAACTGGTGGCTCCAATAGAACGGATGATTAAAGTCCGGCTCCATCAGACCCGCTAATGTTTTCGGGTCAGTGCTGACCGCTAATAGGTTTTGCCGTGTGATTGCCTTGCGTCTGATTTCTTCAATAGCAAATTTCAACACATCCTCAGACATCTTCTCGCAGTTATCTGGGTTGTATATGACACCCTCAACAGATGACACATAGGCAATGTTTGGTGTGGCACCAGTGGCCTTCCAGTAGACTGCCGCTTGCAGGATATGCTCCCACGCTGGCTCTTTAGGCAATGATGCCTTAGTCCAGCTTCTTGTGCCGTCCTTCTTGACCTGACCCTGACGCGGTGCCTTGGTCTTTATCTCAGCCAGTGACCCATCTTTGAACAGGTCAACAAAACCCATAACAGGCACCAGTACGCCATCTAGCATCAACTCGATTTTGCGCTCTTCTTGTGCGCCACTAAATAAGGGAGATAGTAAGTCGATGCCAACGCTAGAGGCGTCTGGTATTAGTTCGCGGAACTTGTCGCGCTTGTCTTGTGATGAATTAGCCGGATGGAAATCATAGCCGGTCAATGCCTCTTCTACAGCCTCATCAATATCCTGACCGTGACACACGGCTGCTTGAATAACCTGATGCACTGCTGTACCGAATGCGGCGTTCTCACCAACGATAATCTCGCGGCGTTTATCTTTTGATAGGTAAACGTAATCGAACATCCAGTTCGCCAATGGACGATTTAACTGGCTTGGACTGAAATGGTAAACACCTACCGATTTCATCTTATCTAATAAGTCTGTCATTCCCTAACTCCTTGGGTGCCGTGATTGGCTTGATAACTTTAATTACGAAATAGTGATTGACCTGTCAACAATTATTTTATACAGATTGACATATTGTTAATTTCTATTTGTAGGAGAGTCACTTGAAACTGGCAGAACATATGATGAAACGAGGGATGACACAGAGCGAACTAGCGCGTCATCTGAATGTAACCAGGGCAACTGTAAACAACTGGATATACCGGCGCACACCACCGTCTGGTCAAAAGATGATGGAAGTCTACAAGTGGTCAGGTGGCAAGGTTGGTTTGAAAGATTGGTGTGAGGAATTTGATGCCTAAGAAAAAAGAATCACTGCCAAGAGGCACACGGTCACGGCGCAAGCCGGTATTGGATTACGCCATCACACAGACACCTGCATATCGAAAAGAATGGGAACGTCACGCTGAGATGTTCAAGGATGCTGGTGGCTTTGAGGATGACCCAGCGGCAGAGAATGCCAGCGACAAGCACGGCGCATACAACCGCCGGTCACTATCTGAGGGGCAACTGATGGAAGGTGACGATATGGGTAACTATCGCGGCAATGGGGAGAAGCCGCAATGACAAACGGACGTAGAAAAGGAGCCAATTTTGAACGCGAACTGGCTCGTATGGCTATGGATGAACTTGGCATTGATGATGTCAAGCGAGACCTAGAGCAATATAGGGCAGGCGACCACGGCGACCTGATTGGCATTGACGGTTGGACTGTCGAGGCGAAGAGGTATGCTCACGGCGTGACGCACAAAGATGAGTGGTGGTCACAAGTGGAGCGTGCCAGTGATGCGTCTGGTACTGAGCCGGTGCTTATCTACAAATATGACCGGCATCCGATTCGGTGCGTTGTCCGGCTATCTAGCATTAACGCTGACTTTGCTGGCAAGGATGACTTGGCAACTATCAGCTTTGAGACTTGGTGCATGCTGGTCAGAGAAAGTTGGGGAGATGCCTAGTAAAGAACGGAGAGAGACCCAGCGTAAATCTAGGGTAAGGATGAGAAAACTTGCTATAGACGCGCTTGGCGGTGCCTGTTGCCAATGCGGTGTAGATGATTACCGTGTGCTTGAGTTTGACCACGTTAAGCCAATACAGTGGCGAACCAATGGAAAAGTCAAGATGAACGGTCAACAGAACACCAACACCATTAATGCAATGACAAAGGATGGAAAGGAACCAAAGTCTGTGTATCAGCTACTGTGTGCCAACTGCCACAAGATAAAGACATATGACAATCAGGATTATGAGTTTAGGGGATAAAAATGGAGTACAACAACGATTTCAAGTATGACTTGCAACTAGGTCAGATACACGAGCAGTGGCTTGGCAATATCCTGACCGATGCAACCATTGAGGTCAAACGCGACTATATGGCGGCAAGGACAGGCAACATATTCATCGAGTTCGAGAGCAGGGGAAAGGCATCTGGCATAGCTGCCAGCCATGCCGAATACTGGGCTTTCGTATTGTCTGGTCATCGGGTGGTTATCGTTCCGCTTGACACTGTGAAAGAGGTGGCTAGGGAACAGTATCGCAAGACTGGATACACAAGGGGCGGTGATAGCAACACTAGTCTGGGAGTTTTAATCAAGGTAGGGGATTTACTGAAGTAGCTGTCAAATAACTGACAACACAGAGCTTTGCTGAAATGGTAATGTCCTACTCAACATTTAAGGAGAACGTTATGGAACCACCAGTTTTTATTTTAAGAGGCTATGACCTAGCTGATGCTTTAGACGAGTTGTGCTTGCAACGCTTACGATATCTTTTGAAGGATGATTTTATTGTTGAGGTGATGGAAGAAGATGTGCATCCAGCCGACATCAAAGAAGTGAAAGACGCGCTGGCACTTGTAATAAAATATCTGGATTGGTCAGCCCCAGACCTTGACGGCAGAGGATATGTTGAGTGGTACGATGAAGAGCCAGAGTTTGATAAAAACAAAAAAATTTCCGTAAGTTTAGATATGTATCATACTTTCGTTATCATAACGGCGTTGCATCGTATGGAAAAAGATTTACTCAACGGATGCCAGATGGATGGCACGGATGAACTTTCAGATGCCGTTGATGATACTCGCAAGATTATTCGCAAAAAGCAGCTAGAGTTGATTGATTACTTTGGTGATTACCCAGACGCTTACAACAAAATCCTGAAGGATATTGACCGTCTTCGTAAGGGCATAAAGTAGGGGGTTTTTATGAGTAAAGACGAACTGATAATCAGGCGGCACCTAACCGAAAATTTCACGGTGCTGCCGAATGATTTACTGAATGATGGACTGCTAAAGGCTGATGGCTTGGCACTGATGTGTTACTTGCTATCTAAGCCGCAGGACTGGATTGTCCGTCACAAGGAAATTCAGAACCGAATGGATTGGGGCAGAGACAAAACACGCAATGTCATAGCGTCACTGGTGAAGATAGGTTACATCGAAAAAGAGACCATTAGAGAGGAAGGTAAGTTCTCTGAAACCCGCTATATCGTTAAGGATTCACCACGGCCTGAAAAACCGTCGCCGGAAAACCAGTTACTGGTAATCAGTCACCTTAATAAAGACATAGGACAAAGAACTGATTATACAAAATCAAATAAATTAGCGCGGCAGAAAAAACAGCTTTTAGTGGATTGGTCGCCTGATGACGCTGATAAGCAATATGCAACCGAACTTGGCATTGACTGGAAAGAGACATTGACCGATATCACGCTCTGGAATGAGAAGAACGGTAATAAAGCGGCATACGCGTCCTGTAGAGCATTTTGGCAGGGTTGGTTGCGGAAAGAGGCTAAAGCCCGTCCAGCACGCTCAAATCGCCAGGAATCGGCATCTCAGTGTCGGACACTAACCCATAAGCAGCAGGAATATGCAAAGACTGCTATCGGCAAGCTGTTCGGCAAATATAAGGATGAGGGCTATACCTATGAGATTATTGAGAAGGCAGTTCACGCTTTTATGCTGACTGACCAGTCAGACCAATCTTGGCGTGACCAAGGTACAGGCTTACCGCGTCCGTTCTAGGCAAAAGAAAAGGCCGGATGACCGGCCTGTTCTGGTGTGTTGCTTAATAGGTGAATGCTAAGGGTTTTTGTGACATAGCAGGTCTGATGCCCTTGCCAGCACACCTTCAACATATTCGTTTATGTTGCAGTCTCTGCCGTTCAGCACGTTGTCGCGGCTGATGGCTCTTAATGCGGTTGCCATTGTGCTGTAATAGCCCATCGTATCCCAACCGGTCTTTTTGTTATCGTTGCGCCGCATTAGCGTGTGATTGTATGGCTCAATCTCGACTTTGTAATTGCTGTCGATTGTAACCGTTTGTGGTTTTGCTTTTGGCATTGTTTATCCCTCTATGTTTTTTAGAATGTGAGCGATAACGTCAACCGTCCAGCCGTTACCAAGCATTTTATAGCGTTGTGTGTTGCTAACGTGAGCGGTGTAGTTATCTGGCACGGTTTGCAGTCTCTCGCACTCTATTGGCAATAGCTTGCGGTAATCGTCAACTGATTTACCAAAGACAAGCTGTCGGCGGTTTTTCTCAAAATATGATTTTAGGTTGCCGCCTTTCCAATAATTAGCATCAATGCAATGAGCCTTGTCGCGGTCAACATTGCCCGACTCTATGATGTCAGCAAGTTTGATTCCCTTATCGTCTGGTAAGCCATCAACAGGAATATTTGTCCAATACAAACGATGTCGGTTCTGAGCCGACACCAGATTGCTGTTTATGGTAACTGGCTCACAATCAAGAAACTCGCTGATTACTCGTTCGCTTTCCTTGCTCATACGCACGTTTTCTAGCAGGAAATAACGCGGCTGAGTTTCTTCTAAGATGCGAACATACTCAAAGAAAAGCCTTGAGCGTTGGTCTTCAAAGTTTAGGTGGCGACCAGCAAATGAAAAGCCCTGACACGGCGAACCGCCTATGAGCAAATCAATGTCGGGCAAGTCATCAGTGATGACAGACCGAATATCGCCTAAATGCTGTATGTCTGGATAGTTAGCCTTGGCGACCTTCATAGCGTATTTGTCTATTTCAGATGCGTAATAATTGGTGACGTTGTAGCCGCAACGCTCAAGAGCGATGCGACCACAAGCCATACCATCAAAAAGAGATAGCACGTTCATCACGCTACCTCTGACTTGTCAGAGATAAACAAAAACCCTTCACCGTTGCCTTCTGGGTCTTGGCTAACTTCAATAACCATTGCGCCAAGTTTAGGATGCACAATGCCAAATGTCGGGAATCCATCGTCACTTTCCCAATAGGCTGTAATCTTTGCACCTACTAGCTGACCATAATATTTATCGTAATATCCGAATCCGTTTGTGTTTGGGTTTGTCATTTTATTATCCCTCTATCTCAAAAGCGTTTTGCAGTTTCCAGAATGCCGTTTGCAGCTTGCGCGGCGTGTCTGGGTCACAAATGTCGAATGATTCTGTCCATTCGCCTACAAAGCTATTGATGGCATCCTGCGCCAGACGTACAGCCTCGCGCTGGTCATCTGTCATATTGCGTAAACCCTTGGCTTGTTCCTTGAGCCGCTTGGCTCTGATTTTCTGCCATTTATCCATTGTCCTGATTTCCCTTCATTGCTTTGATTTTAGCGACAGCGTTTTTTAACCGTTGCTGTTCAGTGTCTGGCAAGGCGTGAACAACCGTTGCCATTTCATCGTCAGATGGGTCAAACTGGTCAACCCAAATGACAAATTCGATTGCGCTTGTGACTGTGTTATCTTTTAACCGTTCGCGCTCTTTTTTACGTTCTTCAGCGTAAAATGCTTCCTCGTATCTATCCATCATCCTGCCTCGCTTGCTTGTAATGTTTCCAAATCGTAAAACTCAAATGGGTTATGATGGGCGTCTGAACCAAAGCTGGCTTCGCCTTGGTAATCGACTATTTGACGTTTCAGCAAATCCATTGCCCATTCTTTGGCGGTCTCTAAGCTGTCGGCGTTAATCTCAACCGTTTGTGTAATGACCGCGCTTGTCTCAACTGAATATCTAGGCATTGTCATCACCCCATAACTGGTTTTCTGCTTCGGCAATCATCATATCGGCATAACGGTCTGACAGACCGAAAACCTTTAGCGTTTCCATAGCTTCGATATAATCGTTGATATTGCAGCTTTTTGGAATGAGGTTTGCTGCCACGTTAACCGGCAAGCCCGAACGCTTGACCGATAGCCTGACCGATTTTTCAACCGATTTTTGCTTTGGTATCTGAATCATAACTGGTTTCCCTTCTTACTGTTGTCAATTTAGATTAAGCAATATAAAGCATATTGCAAGCATTATTTTAGAATGAGGCTCGCAACGGTTGCCAATACGCAACCGGCTGCAATCGTTAGCAGTACCGGCAAGCCATCGCTTGCCAGTGATGCGGCGATAAAGGCTAGGCAAAGCGCAATCAGCGCAAGGCCGCCTGATATGGTTTCACGGTTCATGGCGTCACATCTTCGAAGAGTGGTTCGCGGCTGTCGTGATAATCCCATTCGTTAGTCGCTGCGATATAGAACGAATCGCATTCGGGGCATACTATTTGAAGCTTGTCGGCTTGCCAGTGATGGTGACAATTGCCGCAATCGTAGTTTGTTTTTTGCATTGTCTTGCCTCCCTATAAAACCATTCTAACACGCAGAATAGATTTCAATTCATACAGTTTGCGTGTTTCCTCTGGTGTTTGTTGTGTTCTTAGTTGATAGGCATCACGCAATAAATCGCGTTGCCTCTTACTGCCCTCCGCGCAATAATATTCAGCTAATGTCTCTAAGTGTACTATTGCCTTGATTGCTTCATTGCGTGTCATTGTCTTTCCCTTTCGTTGCTTCGGTTTAGGCTTTCGCCATATAGACGCCAGCCGGTTGACTGGTGGCTATAAAGCGGCAGGGAATCCCTGCCAGCCTGTTTATGCCTTTCGCTTTTGTGGTATGTTTTTAAAGCCTAGTATGGCTTGCGCTTTACGCGATACAGGCTTAATAAATTTGACGATATGGCCTTGTTTGTTGCGATATACATACATTTGTTTAGCCTTTCCGATTTATGCCGCTTGGCGTTTAAAGTTATTTGCGCCCGCGCCGTGTGCCACAATGGCGATTGATTTAGGGCTTTTTGTGCTAGTACCAGCGCACAAGCCGCAAGTTATGCATTGCGTTAAATAACCCGCCTCTTTGCTAGCGGGGCAAAGAATTTCCTTACCGGTGATAAGGCTTTCAATGCGGTCAATAACGCGAAACGTCCGGTGGCCTTTGTTCCAAGCTTCTTTTGCTTCGGCTTCGCTATCAGCGGATTGCATATATATTGCAGCGTCAAAGCTTGCGGTATCAATGCCGCTTTGGTGGCTGTATGCGGTATGGCCTTTGGCCTTGCTAATAAGGCTATCCCATATGTATGACGGAACCGCAGCGCCATCGCCATATGTACCAATCCTAACCATACGGTCAACACCAAGCTCGGCAATGGCATCATGGCCGCTGATTGCAGGATATTTGCCAGCCTTATAGGCTTTATAGGTAATCAAAACGCCTTGGCCAAGATTGACATAGCAAGAACGATTCTTTGCGGTCTTGCGGTCTGGCTCATTGTGCGCCTCGCCTCTATGCGGGCAATTGCCACAAATAGAAAAATCCTCGCCAGTTTTGTTAGCTTCAAGTGGGTTTATATCAGGGCGCAAGATATAGGTTTGAACCATTGCGCCGGTTTTACCGTTGCGGCTCTTGGCAATGTTAGCGATTGCGATAATGCGCTTGCCGTCAATCTGGCTTGCGCCGTCATATATTACAAATGCGTTTGGTTTTGTCATTGTTTCGGTTCCCTTTTCTGTAATGCTTTATATATATGTTAATATATAATTGACACAATGCAAGCGCAAAATGGCAGATAATATAGAAGAACTTGCAACGCTTGCCGCGTTTAGTGCGGGGATAATGAGGGGATAGGATAGGGGATATAGGAGGGGGGATATAGGGGCATCACACCTATGCGGTATTATATCACCACACGCGCGACAATCGCCCATATTCGCTCACTGACTGGCGTTGGTGGTTCCGGTGTATGATTCCTAGTCGGCAGTCGTTGCAAGCCGTCACGCCTCAACCTAGCGGCCTGGCATTTGTCGCATAATGTTTATTATCTTTGTCGCATAATGTTGGTGTGCTTATGTGCTAATACGCTAAAACGATTCCAGATTGTTTGTGTTTATGTGCTAATACGCTGATACACCCCCCCATCAAAATCGCGCGGGGGGCGGCATAAATATATAATAGTCCACATCTAATCCTCCTACCCCCCCTTAAACACCAAAACGCTAAAACGTCCCTAGCACCCCAAAAGTTGCAAGTTTTCTTGCACTGTTATATCAAGTCTGCTATTGGACGAATAGAGGAGTAACGAATGGGCCGCAAAATAACTGACCCCAAAGAGATAGACCGTGGCAAGAAGAAGTTCATCGAGCTTGTTTCTGACGGTATGTCTGCCAGGAAGGCTTGCACTCACAAGCAAATCCCTACGTTTATGACGATTAGCAAGTGGCTGCGTGATGACGCTGATTTCCGCGACCAGTACAAGGTCGCTATGGAGCTTCGCGCTCAGAAGATTGACGATGATATTGACGATGCTATTGAGCTTATGAAGTATGGTGAGCTTGATGCCCAGCAGGCGCGAGTTGTCATTGATACTTACAAGTGGCGAGCAGCGAAGTTGTATCCGAAGTTTTACGGCGAGAACCAGAAGGTCGAACACGAGCATAAGGTTGTAAGCTTTGTTGACGAGTTGAAACTAGCAGCGGCGCAGATAGAGCGTCAGCGGCTAGAGGAAAAGACCATTGATGTGGAGGCTGTTGAAGTTGAAAAAGACTGAGAACACCGACCTGCTTGTTCAGTTGCACAATGACCCTGTTTTATTCGTCACCAGCATTCTCAAGGCAGAACCCCAGCCGTGGCAAGCCGATGCACTAAGGGCCGTTGCAAGTCACGACAAGGTTAGTATTGCTTCTGGTCACGGTGTCGGTAAAACGGCTTTTCAGAGTTGGTTGGTGTTGTGGTGGCTTGTAACGCATTATCCGTGCAAGGTGGCTGTAACGGCGAACACGGCGCATCAGTTGAGTGATGTTTTGTGGACTGAGATAGATAAATGGGCAAGGAAGCTGCCCGAGGGTTTTAAGCAGTTACTGGAGTTCAAGAGCGACAAGATTAGCCTCAAGGGGGCTAGTGACAGCTTTGCGGTTGCGCGAACAAGTCGCAGGGAGAATCCAGAGGCTTTGCAGGGTTTTCACTCCGAG
>Ga0222718_10005531_pt1 | contig 10204 bp, 8 predicted proteins | sample C33_27DmetaG_FD_165045 | JGI IMG/M metagenome (GOLD analysis project Ga0222718, IMG submission 165045) | Estuarine water microbial communities from San Francisco Bay, California, United States - C33_27D | ecosystem: Environmental > Aquatic > Marine > Unclassified | place: USA: California... | reverse complement strand
TTTTTAGGCATAAGAAGTATTGGAAAAGAGTTTTTCTTCGTTGCCATGCGACCTGTGCGCGTTCCAAAGGTACTATAGTTTATGTAAGGGTTCGCCTTGTATTTGGCGTATTCTGCTCTGCCCTTTTCGGTTGCTAGTTGTACTTTGATGTTGGAAGCGTTGAGCTTTACTGGACGGGTTGATACTTCCTTCGCCAACTTCTCGACTTTGATTAGATGGTCGTAGTTCGGGGGCTTGGGATAGTTTTGTAGAACATGTTGAGTTATTTTATTTTTTAGTTCTGCGTGTTGTTTGAGAAACCTGTGCGGAACAAGTTCGTAGAAGCAAAACTCATCGACTGTGAGCCCGACGTGGTAAAAAGACTTGAGCAAGGCTTTGAGCCTGCCTTGGGCTGCTTCCCAACTTTCTTTTAGTTCCTCGGGGCAAACATCGATAGGGTCTTTGCCACCTGTGTAAAGTTCTGCGAACTGAACGTGGTCAGGTAGATAAGAATGATAGTTCCAAGTCGCAGAGCCTTCCTCGGGAACGTGGTCGAAATGTAGCCGACCGTCGTAGTAGGATGCAACACAGGTTTCTTTGTCGTCTAGCGTTTGAAATAACATGCGTGCAGTATAGCACTAGTTTATAGACTTGTCAACTTCAAATATTGCTCGTGTGTCTTGCAGGGCATAAACCTGCCGTTTGGCATTTGATGTGCGCCAACGCAGCCAAGTTGTGATGCGACCTCTTCTGCCTCAAAAAAGTCTTCGTATGTCTTGGGCGTTGTTTTTCCCGTGGGGCTGTAAAACATCAAGTTTGAGTTCTTTGCTGGTCCAACGAGTTTTTCCACAAATGTGCCGAAAGGAATTTTCCTGTATGGCTTTATTGAATAATAAAGGCGTAGGGCTTGTTGAAACTTTATGTTACTTCTGAATGTTTCATAGAAGCGAATCTTAAAATAAAGAAGTTGTAAAAGGTTCTCGTTTGCTTTTTGAATAGCAGGCAGCGTTGCTTCTGTTATCACCTCTCGTGTAATCGTTGTTGACTCGTATTTTGTGCAAGGCTTGTTCACATACTTCAAGTAAGTAAATGTCGGCTCAGATGTGGCGACAGAGTTGTAAAACCCTGCAAGGTAGTTAACAAATGAATTATAAGATATATCTGACGCGCTGTCAAAGTATCTTTTTATTATTCCCTCTGTGCCAATGTTTATTCCAGAATCTTGACTTGCATATATTTGCATCGCTGGGGAATCCATGTTTGCCATCATTGTCCAAGGATAGTTGCGGTTTACATAGAAGCCATATTTCTCCGCAAGAAGAAGATAACGCTTGAAGCCGGGGTCTTGAACAAATATTTGTTTCAGATCGAAATTGTTTTTTTGCCCTTCTACAAACTCAATGGTCAGACCTGATGCTTTAGGGTTGTTATTGCTCTCCATAAAGCCAGCAAATGTAAATGGAAAGTCATAGCTGTTTTTTGCAAGGAACTCCGCAAACACATTTAAAAATGTTCCAAAGGTTGTGATGTTTCTGTTCTTGTAAATAACGCCTGTCATTTTTTGAAACTGTTCGGTCATAAACTGGTCAAAGCCTTCGTAGGGAGACTGATAAGATGACTGTGCTTGTACACGAGTAAAAATTGAATCTGTTTCCCAGCTTCCTTGACTTACCCTATCTTTTATTTCTTTTAACATCTCACCATAAGCAAGTGCAACAAAAGATAGAGCCTGTTGTTTACCCTTGTCATCGATTGGGGCTATTTTATCTGCTCTGACTGAGATAAGGTTATTTTTAGTATCGACTGTGCCATAACGGTTTAGATTATCAAAGTCGATAAAGTTTTGATTAAAGAAGTCTTTTGACAACACAAATTCGTCATAAAGGGTTTTATTTAGATATTGTTGTTTTGCGGTCATTGTTTATTCTTAGTCCGTACCACCTTGAGCTTGGCGCTGGGCTTTTTGTTGTTGTACAAGAAGTTTCTTCTGTTCGTTAAATATGGTCTTGTCAAGATTCTCTAATTCGGTTTGAGTTTGTTTTGTCTTTTTTTCTTGTTCTATTTGCGCTTCGCTTTTTCGCACACCAAATTTCTGAGCAAGTGTACTAGTTTGTCCACCCGCCTCGCCGCCCTCAGTTTCATAGCCCTGCGCTTTTGAGATTCTTTTTATTCTGTCTAGCTCATCAAACTCGGCTCTGCTTTTTCGTCGTAGGGCTCGGCGTTTCTTATTTAGTTCTTCTAATTTTTTCTCGATAGTTTTTATATTACCACTGGTTGTAGCACCGGCTAGGCGAGATGGGTCTAACTTAACTACGGCATCAACGGAGGCTATAAACCTAGATTTATCTCCAGCCAAGGAGATGTTTACTTTGTTTGTTTTGTAATAGCCAGCATACCCAAACAAATCTTCTTTTTGGTCTTTAAAGCCAAAGAATTTTGGCGAAAAGTAAAAGTCTGTAATATATGGTGATACGCTTAAAATATCATAAAGTTTAAAAGAAACCGAGTGAGCCTTTAGTTGTACACCCTCTCCTTTAGTGTTAAGCGCAGCCTGTGTTTCTAAGTGTTTGTTATCAACAGTGGAAAAAGAAAACGGTGTTCCATTTTCAAAACCAAGGCGAAACTTAAACGACTCTCGACCAGCGGTTGATGACTGCAAAACATCATACCAATTTACATTAACAATACCAAGCGATGAACGCTGTACTGCATTGAGATTTTGAACAACGAGAGGATCAAAATGCTCTTGAGAAAAGGTTGGAGAATCGTTTCTACTTAAAAGCAGCATTGGGAGCGGGTCAATAGTTGGGGCTTCTATTATGCTTCGGGCTAAAACTTTTGACGGCACGGCTTTTATTCTCAGTTCTCCATATCTAGCATCAGCCACCTTCATGCTGCTTTTAAAGTTGGTTTCTTGTATAACTGCTGTGGAGAAACCTGAACGGTCTTGGCTATACTCAACCTCTGTGACTCTATAAAGATTTCGAGTGCGCTTATAGGGTGCTGGGTCTACTATTTTAGCAAAGTTTGCCTTTATCCCTCTCGATTGTTTTCCAGATGTGATTCCCATGTATCCAAAGCCGTTGTTATCTAATATTCTTCCCGTTGCGGTTGGGGTTGGTCTTCTTCTGGAGCCAACAAAACCACCAACTGAGGAAGCGGCTGCGCCAGCCTGAGCACCGCTTGTTCTGGGGTTTGTAAAGCTTTTATACCACAAATTGGGACTCACCCCTTGTCTTATGCACGATCTAAAAACAATGTCTGGCAGTTTTTCAAAATATTCAACCATGAGATCGGTAAAACTAATAGCGTTTTTTCTTTTTGCTAGATTGCCGTAAAAAACTGAAAAAGTTGAAATATCAATAACCATTGATTCATAAGCGGAACGAACATCAATACCAGGGTCATCAAGCTGCATACCCAACTCATTTGGGACAGTTGTTTCATCTATTGCTATAAGAAGTTTGTCTGCTGTTTCCTTGGGTAATAGTGCATCTTGAAACTGCGGATTGTTTTTAAATGGAGATGTTTCTTTGGAAAAGACCTGTAAAGTTGCTATTAATAGCGACCTAAAAAGAAAAAACTCATTCGATAATAGAAACCTAATACCAGCACCCCGCTGACCAAATAAACCGTTTGTAATTCTAAACTCACGAGCTTGACCGCGCCCTGGACCACCAGCGATAGTGCCAACCTCACCGAATGTAGTATATTTTTCATATTGAAACAAAGAATTGTTGACAGCCAGTTGTATTTTAATGGCTTGAAATAATTCGTCTGTATCGTTAGACTCAAGAGGAAGGGTGGTAACTTTTTGTTTATCAATTTCGTTTCTTGTGTTAACTGAGCGGAGGTAAGTTATTCTAAACTTTGCCGTATTTGTTATTGGGTTCCATTCCACCAACTCTTGTTTCAATGTTGATGACCTTAGTCTTATGGTTTGGTTTGTAAGGCGAGCGCAGTTTTTTCTAAATTCTCTTGGTATCTTTTGATCCCTGGGTTTTATATTTTTAAGCTCTATTGTGTATTCTCTGCCGGTTGCAAAAATATATCCAAGACCATCTGGGTTATTGGCAATAGCTGCCAAAACGCTTTTTCTTGTGCCCGACTTTGCGGCTTGAGGAAGCTTATATGTTAGTTCGTATGTCCCTTGGTATAATGGTGTGATACCCGCGTTAACGGATTTTCCAGTTGTAACATCAGCAGAAAACTCTCTCAAAATAACAAAACCGTTAGAAGACGGGTCTTTCACAAAATCTATATTTGATGCAAGTAATTTTCCTTTTGGATCTAGAATTCTCACAGAAGGAATAACCCTGTATGCAGGAGGGCATTTAACAGAAATGTTCACATCTTCTGTTTTATTTTTTAGATAAGCTCTCGATGGTTTGTTTAATGGTATTAGGGGAATCTTATTACCATCTTTTGCTGTTATTTTTTGCGTAGCATAGGTGAACATTCTATCTAGAATTGCTTTTGCTTTTGGTGTCGAATCTGACTTTTCTAAGACATATTTTCTCACCTCCGCAAAAGAACCAAACTCACCCTCTGAGTCAGGAACAAGCCCTGGGGCAGAACCATAACGAATTATATGGTTTAAAAGCCCCAAGTCTCCATTGTCGTCGTTTGTAAATGGATACTCGCCTTTTGCCTGATTATAACGAATTTTTACTTCGTCACTCATTATAAGCCCAACTCCCCAATAAGCGTATCCGCTGGTGTTATGATGGTTATGTTGTTGCCCTCTTCCAAGTCAGCTTCGCTGCCGATATTGTTAACAACAGCAATCAGCCACCAATAGGAAGGGTCTTGATAATATCTTTGTGCGAGACCCATTAAAGTATCGGTTCTTTTATAAGCAATTTGAAAAAAATTCAATTCGCTCAAAGCTTCTTGGCTAAGGGTATTATATTTTTGTCCGTCGAGAAAAACCAACTCCAAAGGTCTACGAGTTTTTTTATCTAATTTAAAAGAGACTTTGCCTCTTAAAGATTCGGTGTTTCTGTATCTTGAAATTGCCATTTTACTTACCTACCGTGCGCTATCAGTTCTCATACGTCGTGTCGCTCGTTATAATTCTTATTTTTTTCGCACCAGGGAGCGGCTTCGCGTCATCTTTTTTACTTTGGTTTATTGGTGTTTGACCACTAAAATCTGGTCCAACGCTACGGGCTCCCTTTGCCTCCGAAGAGACTGCCTGATCTGCCATATTTTTTGGGAATGGTGCTGCATTATTGGCAGCTTCGGCTTGGGCTGCGGCTCTGCTGGGTGCTTTTGGCGCTCTGCCAAGCTGCTCCAAAAGTTTATCAACGGTGAAAGTAAAGGTTACTCTCATAACTTTTGGATAACCATTGATAAAACCAGCATCTAAGTCATGTTGTTCTGTCACAGATGTGATGTGCCCTCTTAGAGTTTTTGGAATGAGCGGTTTAATTCTGAGATAGAAAAGTGCATCTGATGATAATAAATCTTTTCTTGTTGGGTTTACAACTCTCATCAGTCGCTCTATGTTTCTATAGTTTGTTCTTGCGCTTGGTCCATCTACCGCTGGAAGGACTAATGTTATGGTATAGCGCTCGACACCAAAACCAGCCCTGTGGTTTGACACAGCGCCGAATAAACCATACTTTTCCTCTACAATATTGGGTTCAACTACATGGTCGAATGCTTCAATAAAAGGGTGAAAAGTAAAGCTGTTGTTTGCTCCGATTTCTCTGAGGAATACAGTGTTGACTACTCCTGGGTTTCTGTTTTTTAGAAAGCGAGACTTGAAAGACATGTGTTATCCTCTATGCGGCTCCTTGGATGATGGAGTTAATTTCTTTTCTTTTTCCTTGCTCGGCATCAACGAGGTCAACCATTCTTCTAACCAGTTCTTCACCGAATAGTGAAACAACAATCTCTGCGGAACCTGCGCCAGCAGAACTACCCATTTTAGAAATAGGACCACCGGGTTTGGCTGCAACTATTTTTAAGTCATCTTGCGAGTTGACTTTTGTGACGCTGGCTTGACCGTTCGACACGGTAATAACACCATCGTTAACTGCTGCCGCACCGACACCAGCCAGGGCTGCACCGATAAGCGCACCGGGGGCTGCACCGACACCACCAAAGGCAGCACCAGTTGCGCCGCCCACAAGAGCACCACCTGCTATAGCAGAAACAACCCTGAGAGTCTGTGGGTCGATTGAGTTTATTGCTTTAACCATGTCGGTCAAAAGGTCAACAACTGGACCAAGGGCGATAGCAAAGCTTTCTTGAAGCTTGGTTAGTTCTTTTGTCAGGTTTGTAAAGCTTTTCATAGCTTTCGCGTTTTGTGATATCTTTGACTGCCTTTCATCCAAAACTTGTGTCAAGCTTTTTCCTTGTTTGTTTGCGTCTACAATGTCTCTTGCAAGTTTTGCTGCCTCTGCTTCTGAGATGCCAAACTGAGATAATGTTTGGTTAAAACCTCGAAGCTTGGCTGGGCTTTGTAAGAATGTTTCATCCAGCGCAGGACCAATTTGAGTTAGGAAATATCTAAATGCTTCGCCTGGACCTTTGGTTCCGTCGTTCATCATCATAAACATTTTTTGTCCATCGATGACGTTTCTCTGGAAAACAAGGTTTAGTTCGTTCGCGTTATTAATAGCGTCTGGGAAGAACTCAAAGCTTTTGCCAAGCCCAACAATGCCCTTGGAGCTAATTCTTGCTGCACCAGCAAGCTGTGACACCTCTAGAGCCACCTTGCCTGCGTTACCACCGAATGATGTTAGTGAGTCAGACATTTCTGTTATGTCTTTTATTACAGAATCCGATGACAAACCAAAAGTTCTCGCCATCTTGACGGCTTCTTTTTCCAGTTTCTTGATCTCGTTTACCGAGTCCTTACCCATTATTTTACCGAACTTACCAAAGAGTTCAGCAGTTGTTTGCGTTTCGACCCCAACACCAACCATTTCGCTGGCAAATAAAGCCAACTCAGGTCTTGCGGTGGCAATATTACCAAACATTCCCTGTGTGGCTCTTTGAAGTTCGGCGGCTGCTTTACCCAGCCCTACAAAACTTACATTTGCGTCGTTGCTGTTTTGAGCCATTTTTAGAAGATTGTCCAGTTCTCCTGTTTCTTGAATTAAACCAAACTGTCTGCCAAGCTCGTCACCGAGTTCTTGCGAATCTTTAAACGCTTTTGCTGTTGCTTCTCCAAACTTTTGAAAAATGGCGATGCCTGCGGCACCGGCAAGGTTTGCTGCTTTAAGTTTAAGAGCCTGTTTACTCAAGCCTTTTGAAAACAGGTCTGTGACCTTTAGTCCTCGACCTTTTACTTTCGTATATTGCTGACTAAGCTTATTAAGACGACCAAAAGAGTTTTCGCCGGTCTTAATACCAGTAAATGCTTGAAACAAACTGCCGCCAAAATCGCTAAACCCGTCTGTGACTTCTTTTGTTGCTTTTTTTAAGTCTTCTTCGGCTTTGGTAAGGTCTTTGACAACTTTTACCGCTTTTCTCTGTTGTATTATGGCTTCTTTTAATGTTTCAGCGTTTCGACCTAGCTCGTCAGTGCCGTTCGCTATGGCTTGCTTTAAGTCTTTTTCAAGTTGAATAAGCTCTTTTTCTGTGTCAGAAAGCTCTTGGTATTCTAACTTTGTTTCTTCAAGTGCTTCGTTATACTTCTTTTGCTCTTCGGTTAATTTTTTAGCTTGTTCCTCTTGAGCGGTAAGACTATCAGTGAATTGCTTCATTACAGAGGTTAACTCTGGAATTCCCTGACTAATTGCTTTTATCTCTTTTAACGAAACGCGAGCCATAGTTTTTTATTTATCCTATCATCCACTTCATGCCTGTGGTTTTTTCAAACCCCTGCACGGCTTTATCAAGGTGGATTTTACTTTTGTAGGTGTTTGGGTTATCGAGACCGTATTTCTTTACAGCGTCCATGTACTTTCTTTCACCCTTTAGAGCACGAGTGAAAGAAGAGACTTCACTTTGACTTCCTCTGATTTTTACTGGGATACCGAAGTTGCTGCCAAAACCCATCATACCGAGTAGGACTTTAATTGCGCCACCCATTGCGGCGGTCTGTGAAAAAAGAAACTCATTGAGTTGTTCTTCGTTTAGTTCGCTTTTCTTTTTTCTAATCTCGTCAAAGTCAATGACGATTTCCTTCATGTCGTACATAGTGTGCGCCTCCTGCTAAATAAATAGTCCATAAATAGAAAACCAAGACCTAAGCCTTGGCAAACTATTTTTTGAATTGTTTTGCTTCTTCTTCTTTTGCGTTTACAAGTTGGTCATAAAACCAGTTTCTTAGCTGAACCGGCAAGGAGTATGCTTCAAAGAAACTCCAGTTGCCATACATTTTCATTTGAAAAAACTTTGTATAGACTGCTTCCAAATATTCGTTATTCAGACCAAAAAAAGTTGGCAGTGACGGGCACCTCCATACCCTGTTCGTGTCCGCAATGACTACATTGAAAGTTGAAACTCATGTCAACATCTGGGTTAACTGCCTTATAAGCCTTTCTTAAAAAACGAGAATCAAAAGCTGGCATTGAACTGGCAAACGAGCTTATCACACTAGGGTCTGGGTCTCCGTTAACTGAAACTATCATTCTGGAGTATTGGTTTGCTAGTGGTCGCTCAATACCATATTTCTTTTGTTTTCTATTTGCTTCGGCAACATATTTTTCATCATTGCCATCCATTAGCCTTAGCTCAACTTTAGCTTTTGTTCTTGGGAGTTCAACTACAAATGTGCCTGCTTCTGTGGTTTCAACAGATGAGTTAAGACCCTTTACCCCTAGTTGAGAAAGGTCAATAATCTCTTGTTTTGGCGTTGAACATGCAGGACAAGAAACATTTATTTCATAGTCCTCCCCATATCCATCGATACGAAGAGCAACTAGAATAGCGTTCTTATCACCTGTTAGTAATGTTGATGGGTCAAGTTTTTGGTCCACTAAAACAGACTTGATAAGTCTGTCCACCACTTCGCCTGATTGAAGAATGGATTCATTTGTTAATATTTCTTCTTGGCGTGTGGTCATAGCCTTCACCTCTACGGTTTCTTTGTCGTAGAGGGGATGACCTTGTGGATAAAACTTTCCCTCGGAAGGTAATTTTACTAATGTTGTGGGTGGTGAATAAGTCGCTTGCTGTTCTGGTATTTCAGTTGTTGTAATATTTGGTTGATTTATTCTTTCAGCATTCCGTGACATTTATACCTCTTATGCACCCGTGATCTCAGCCCAATCGTAAGCGATGGTTAGGCTGAGTTCAACGAGTTCTTCTGATGCGTAATCAAAGCTACCCCAATCTACACTAACAATGATAGGGTTGTTAAGTGTCCAAGTTTCAACTGGGTCGCCAGCAGCGTTTAGGGCTTGAATTTTGATATCGCCAATGGCATCAGCAAAAGATTTCTTTGTGAAACTTTGCTTCATTGTCTTATCTTCTGGACCCTTTACTGGTGGATAGTAGCCAGCCTCTCTTAGTAGGGAGTAGAGTTGTTGGGAAGCATCGGGGGTTAGGGGATCTTTGAGAGTAACTGTGATATCATTCCACTTAGCACGTCCTGGGAACTTGAATGAGTGGTTGATATACTGGTGTTCAACTGTGCTCACTTCCACTGTTGGACGTGTGACGTTTGACACAACCCAGCTTGGTAGTTGGTCTTGTTGACCTTTCTTACCAAAGCTAAATAAGAAACGGTGTTGTCTTTTTGGCTGTGAATTTTTGCTTCCCCAAAAGGTTGTCTGTGTCATTAGTTATTCTCTCCCTTAGTCTTCAAATGAAGCCCCTGAGTTTGTGATAAAGAAGTCTACCGCGATAAACTCGATAGCTCTTGTTGGCTTAATAAATAGTTTAGCATATAGAATATTTTGGTCAATGAGGTCAGGGGTTGTTGTTGTCTCATCGAGAACCAATCTGTACTCATCAATACCGAACTGTTGTTGCACGTCGAGCAAGAATGGGTTAGCTTCTGAGAGGAAGCGGTTCCATGTGTCTTGAACGTTTGGCTCAAACAAGAAGTTGGAGGCAATCTGTGAGAGACCTTGCTTGACGTAGATAAGCATTCTGCGAACGTTGATGCGGTCGAGTGCGCTTCTGTCGGCTTGTAGGGTCTTCTGACCGAACACTACAACACCCTCGTTGGGGAATGTAGCGATTGGGTTGATGCCCACCTCGTAAAGCTTATCACGGTCTTTAGAGGTTAGTTTCTCTGTGGCGCTTGGAACTGGGATGC
>Ga0222718_10005527_pt1 | contig 10206 bp, 14 predicted proteins | sample C33_27DmetaG_FD_165045 | JGI IMG/M metagenome (GOLD analysis project Ga0222718, IMG submission 165045) | Estuarine water microbial communities from San Francisco Bay, California, United States - C33_27D | ecosystem: Environmental > Aquatic > Marine > Unclassified | place: USA: California... | reverse complement strand
TTTTTATTGGATCTTTACGGTATTTTTAGCTATATTATATTTATAGCAATAATCGGTTATTGTGTCGTAGCACCACGTTAAAAACACTAAACTATATAACATATGTCAATAGACGAAAATAAGCTATTAATTAGCTCTGATTTCTATTCCGTACAAGGAGAAGGAATCTCAACCGGTATTCCGGCCTACTTTATCAGACTCTCGCATTGTAATTTAAGATGCGGTATGAGCTCTCAATTCTTAAATAACATTCGAAAGCAAGGCCCGGACGCCTTAGAAGACGGTGAGATCTTTGTTGGAGATTTACATGAACAGGGTAAAGCTACCTGGACCTGCGATAGTACCTCTCAATGGGCGATCAGGGGGGAGAGCAAGGATTTTAGTTATTTAATTGATACTTGGAAAGAGCAAGGTATTTATCAAGATATTCTTGATGGTACTATTCATTTGATTTGGACTGGTGGTGAGCCTACTATTCCTAAGCAGCAAAAAGCTATTGTTAATTTTCATAACTATTGGGATCAACAAGATAGACTTTTTAACGTTTATAATGAGATTGAAACTAACGGTACTAAGTACATTACCGATGAGTTATTTGAACTCTTAGATCAAATTAATAGCTCACCTAAACTCTCTAATGCCGGTATGCCTAAGAAAATGACCCGGGTACCGGAAGCAATTGAACGGATTATGGAGCATCATAACTACCAGTTCAAATTCGTTATTAGTAACGAAGAGGATATTGAAGAGATCTTTTCTGATTTCATAGTACCTTTCAATATTCCGTTAAAGAACGTAGTATGTATGCCCGGACTTGACTCTCAAGAAGACTTCCATGAAAGAACGGAATGGGTACTTGAGATGTCTAAGATTTATAAATTTAGAGGGCTAACCAGATTACATATATCAGCATGGGACAAGACACTAAACGTTTAAAAATACTAATTACCGGCGGTAACGGATTTATAGGAACTAATCTTATTGAGGAGTTACTTAAAGAAGGACATGAAGTTCATTCACTAGACAACTTATCTACTGGTTATAGAGAAAATGAAATAAAAGGATGTACTTACCACTATGAAGACATTCAAAGCATTCCTTTTCTAAACGAGCTTAGAGGCTTTAATCTCTGTTTTCATCTGGCCGGATTATCAAGAATTCAACCATCTTTTGAGAACCCTTGGGAAACCTTCAGAGTTAATACAGAAGGTACAAAAATGGTTGTAGAATGGTGTAGAAAAAACAACGTTAAAATTGTTTATGCAGGCTCTTCTTCAAAACACCACGATCCCTATCAATCACCATATGCTTGTTACAAGTACATAGGAGAAGAAATATGTAAGATGTATAGAAAAGTTTATAAAATGGAAATTGAAATAGCTCGATTTTACAACGTATATGGTCCAAGAGAAGTTATTGATGGAGATTGGGCTGCAGTTATAGGTATCTGGCGTCGGCAAATACGGGATGGAATACCGTTAACTATCGTTGGAGATGGAGAACAACGTCGAGACTTTACTCACGTTAACGACATAGTGTCTGCTCTTATTAAAATTGGTTTTGGAGAGTACCACCATGAAGACGCTTGGGAACTTGGAACAGGTACTAACTATTCTATTAACGAAGTAGTCCAAATGTTTATTGAAAGGTATAACTGCGAAACACTATATATTCCAGACCAACCAGGAAATTATCGTAAAACTTTAAGAGAAAACGATGATACTTTAGAAAGGTTGGATTGGCAACCTAAGGATAGATTAAAAGATTACATTTTAAGTTTATAAGTTATGATTCAAATTATTCACGAAGCATTCCATGTCTTAGGTATCTGTCCCGAGACATTTGGAATTCTGACATTAAATGACTATATTAATAGTATTAAATACTCAATACAGGAGATAAAAGTTATATGGCTAAAAAGTTTATAAAAGATACCGAACTAGTACCTATTGGATATGCTAATGGTATCTCAACTCAATTGGCTGCCGCCCAACGAATTAACGGCCCTCAAGCCAAACTCACACACTACCATAAGGAAGAGATTATAGATGCTGCAGCTAAGGCATACGGGCAGTTTCTTACCGCTCTAGGATGTGATTGGGAGAACGATCCTAACTCATCTGAAACCCCTTATAGGGTAGCTAAAGCGTATGTTAACGATCTATGGGCTGGTAGATTTGAACCTTTGACTGAGATTACAGCATTTCCTTCTGACGGATATACCGGCATCGTTCAAGAGAGTAATATCCCGGTAACCTCTATGTGTTCTCACCACCATCAGACTATTGGAGGTAGAGTTAGTATTGCCTACGTACCTTCAGAAGACGGCAAAGTAGTAGGGCTATCTAAGTTAAATAGAATTGTAGAGCATTTTGCCCGTAGAGGAGCTATCCAGGAACAGCTCACTGTAGCTATTCACAATGCCGTAGATAAGATATGCGAAGGTAACATTGGAGTTGCCGTAATGATTGATGCCACTCACAACTGCGTAAGCTGTAGAGGAGTTAAGCACCATGGAGCTTCTATGCAGACGGCTAAGTTAACCGGATGCTTCTTAGAAGAAGATGCTGCAAGAGCAGAATTTTACAAAAACATAGAACTAGCAGGTACATGTCGAAAATGAACAAGCAATTAGAACTATTTCAGGAGTACTCAGAATATGCATGGGTTGACGATTATGTCCCTTTTGTTTCTGAAGTAGAAATTTTTAACGATACGTTTGGTAAGCCGAATAATTATATCCCGGTCATTCCCAACGATCAGAAACTTTTAGACTTTGTAGTTAACTTTATTCTAGAAGAAACTGAAGAACTAAAGCATGCAATAGAAGAAAAAGATATCGTAGAAGTATTAGATGCTATCTGCGATTTACTTTATGTTGCTATTGGGAATGCAACTATGGTATTTGGACTAAAGGATAAATTAGTTGATGCTTTTATGGAAGTACAGGCTTCTAATATGTCTAAGACTTGTTCTACTCATAGTGAAGCTTTAGAGACTATAGACGCCTGTATAGACCAGCATGGACCTTGTTATACCAAGCAAGTAGGAGACGTCTGGGTAGTCTATAGAGAATCGGATGATAAAGTAATGAAATCTATAAACTACTTCAGACCAGACCTTAAACAATTCTTTACACCTGAAGAAATAGAAAACGCAAAAAATGGATAATTTAGTAGAACTTATAGAAAAAAATAAATTTTACAGTAACGAACTTCAAACAGAAGTACTTCCAGTATCCGTAGTTCGTATTCTTATGGAGAAGATGTATGAAAATCAATTCAACATCGCTTTAAATAACATTCAGAATGCAGTAAAGGAAGTAAATGAATCTATTAAAAGTATAGCAGAAGGAGACGATGAATGATAAAGATTGCTCATGAGAGTCCTAAGAGTATTTTCAAAAAAGTTCAAGAGTATACCGACTACGATTATGCTTTAGTTCATATGTTTGAAGAAGATGAAGGGTATTACAACTTATTTAAAGATGCATTAGCTAACGGAAGAGAAGTTATTTTAGATAATTCTATCTTTGAACTTGAAGAAGCTTTTGATGCAGATAAATTTGCATACTGGATAGATAAACTTAGACCTACATGGTATATAGTACCGGATGCTTTAGAAAACGTAGAGAAGACAATAGATCAGATGGGGGATTGGAATAAGAAATATTCTGATATACCAGGTAAGAAGATAGGAGTAGTTCAAGGTAAAGATTACTACGAAATTAAACGCTGTTACACGTATATGGACATGCATGCCGACGTAGATATGATTGCTATATCTTTTGACTATTCGTACTACGAGTGGGAATGTCCACATCCTAACAAATACGTAAGCTGGATGATAGGTAGAACTGCCTTATTAGGTAAGCTGTTTATGGACGGAGTAATAAATCCTGAAAAACCTCACCACCTTCTAGGTGTAGGACTTCCTCAAGAAGGTCTATTTTATAAGACTGCAGGTTACGAATGGATATATTCTATGGATACCTCTAATCCGGTAGTACATGGAATGAAAGGAATAGAATACTCAGATCAAGGATTATGGGATAAAGAAAGTCAAAAGCTATTTGAACTTATTAATACTCCTGCTCCTATAGATAATAGAGTATTTTGGAATATACAGCGATTTAGATGGTTTTGGAATATGTCGGAGGCAAGTTTATTTTGATAGAAAAAAATAATATAGAAATACTACAATCCGTACAAGTAAGAGAATGGTATGCATTCTTTAGCCAGACCGGTAATGAACTGGCTAAAGTAATCCAGATGACCGGGAAAGAACCTACCAAGATTATTACTAATCGTACGATGGAGGAGGTCAAGGCTACGGTTAATCCTTGGCTTTATGAAAACTACAAGCATATTCTTACGTATGTTCCTAACCGTCCTACCGTCCACGACTACATAGATGCTATAGGTTATAGAACAGAGGATAAACTTCTAACCATGCACGGATGGTTACGTATATTACCTGATACTATCTGTTACCGGTACACAGCTTTTAACGGACATCCAGGACTTATAACCAAGTACCCTGAACTAAGAGGTAAAGATCCTCAGATTAAAGCTTATATGGGTAATTATGTTACCGGAGGATGTGTTATTCATCAGATTACTCCAGAACTAGATGAAGGTCCTATCTGTTTGAGTAAAGAAGTTTTATTAGATGACTTGAGTCTTGACGAAACTTTTCTTAAATTATATGATACATCATTACAACTTTGGTTAGAATTTTTTAAGGAGATTAAATGGTTAGAAGAATAGCGTTAGTGGGTAGTTCAAGTACAGGTAAGACTACTGTGTACGAATTGCTAAAGAATAAATTACCTAAGTACGAATTTGTAAATGAAAGTACTCGTACGGTAAGAATGTATGACTTTCCTATAAACGAACACGGTACTGATGCCACTCAACTTGCTATTAGTAGTTTTCATTTAGAAGCTCTACTTAAACCGTACAACTTAGTTTTAGATAGATGTTATATGGATTTAGTAGTATATACTAAAAAGCTTTCTAACGTAAGACCTAATACTAAAGCTTTTATTGAGAATACTTGGAAAAGAATACAAGAAGAGTATACTCATTATGTGTACTTTCCTATTGAATTTGACGCAGTAGATGACGGAGTAAGAAGCGTTAACGAACAATGGAGAAGAGATGTAGATGAAGAGTTTAGAAAAGCTCTAGAAACAATACCTGAATATAAAAAATTAACTATAACCGGTTCTCCTATGCAGAGAGTCGATCAAATTATGGAGTTTATTAAATGAGCGAAGTAAAGAATTATAATGAAGTAACCAAAATCGCTGGTAAGCATTTAGGTAAAGTAGGCGGTGACGGCTATAAAGATCAATACGATCCCGGGTTATTAGTAGGAATACCTCGTAAGTTAAATAGAGAAGCTTACGGTATAGATGATAATAACTTACCGTTCTTTGGGTATGATGTTTGGAATGCATATGAAGTAAGCGTACTTACCCTCAAAGGTCTTCCAGTATCAGGTATGATGAAAATTGTATGTCCGGCTAGCTCTTTAACTCACGTAGAAAGTAAGTCAATTAAGCTTTACTTAAACTCCTATAATATGACCCGGATGGGTGATACGGCCGAACAAGCTATTAGTATCTTTGAGGCTAGAGTAGCTAAAGATTTAACTCTACTCCTAGGAAGATCTGTTCACGTAAAAATGTTTACCGATGAAGCTTCTGATAGCTTTCATTTTCAAGGTTTTACTAAACTACAATATCTTACCGACCTAGATGCTATCGAGTTTGATAACTACTACTCAGATGCAGATTCTTTAAGAATATCTAAAGTTCATGAAACCGGTCAAGAATTTAAGATTCAATCAGACCTCTTGCGTTCTAACTGCCGGGTTACCAATCAACCGGATTGGGGAGATGTATTTATTCACATGGTAGGTAAGAACGAACCTAACTATACTTCTTTAGCAGAGTATATTGTAAGTCATAGAAAGGTATCTCATTTCCATGAAGAAATAAACGAGATGGTATTTACGCATTTAATGCAGGCTTACCAACCGGATGAATTAATGGTTTCTTGTCTCTACACAAGAAGAGGCGGTATTGATATTAATCCTATCCGTGCCACATCCCAGGATATGATTCCTAAAGCATTTTTTGATCCAGCAGTAAGATTAAAAAAGACATTAAGACAGTAATGGAAGAATTAGAACTAATAGCTAAAAGAATACCTCCCGGAGACAACTGGTCTCTGGTTGATGGTAGTGACGAGATTATCGAAGGTTTAGTAAATACGTTAACGGCTTATCTTCGTAAGACTAAATTCAAAGGCGAATACAGACTTGCACCTTTGGATGGTAAGTTGTATGCTATTAAGGAAGTAGATGCTCCAGAACCGGAACCAGAAGTTTGGGATTTATATGGAGAGTACTAGTTGCTCTTCATATATCTAGTTCATATATTTAATATATAAACGCAGACAAAACAAAAGGTTATGACAAGAATAAAAAAAGCTCTATTGCAGACAATTCCTGTGGGAAGAATTTATGAGTATGTAAATAAGAGTACCGGTAAAACAGTATATGTTGGACATTCTAGACTTCCTCTTGCTAAAGTAGACACAAATCATCGCTTCGATCAAAACTTCGTCGGTGAGTACAAACTTACTAAGTTTAGAAAGTTTTTACGTACTCCCAAAGGAAAAGACGTCGAGATACAAGAGATAAAAAAGTTATTTAATACGACCTTAAAAGAGCTCCTATGCTTAGAAACGCTGTATATTTTAAGCTATAAGGGTCAAAAAGAATGCAATCTAAATGTTGATTACTACCCTCTGGCTACTTATCTTATAAAACAACATAAATTTACTAAAAAGAAAGCAATACAAGAGGCTAACTATATATTGGAGGACTATGCAGCCGGAGTTAAATAAAAGTTATAAGATCGTAAGATCAAAAGAAGACGTACTTGAACTGATGAAGCATATAGAAGCTTCTGACGTAATAGCGTACGATACTGAAACCGATAGTCTTAATATGAGAAAGGGATCTATAGTCGGTTGGTCGGTTTCCGGTGACGTAGGTATGGGATACTATCTCCCTACCCAGGTCTGGAATCCGGATACTCAAACCTTAGATGAGTATATGATTAGCGGTACCGGAGCTCATAAGATATCTAAGACTCTACTGCCGATGTTAAAAGGTAAGAGACTTGTGATGCATAACGCTTCTTTCGATACCCGGTTTACTAAGAACTATTACGGAGTAGATTTACTAGAAGACTTATGGGTTGATACTGCTTTACTAGTTCATACGGTATATGAAGAAGGTGCTTTCGGGTTTGGTAATCCTTTTGGACTAAAGTCTATTGCGATTATGAACCAGGAAGAGCTAGGCTTAAACGTAGAGGAAGAAGCTAACAAAGAGCAGATAGAACTAAAAGAATCCATAAAAGCTAATGGTGGAGAAATAACTAAGGTTAACTTTGAGATTTATAAAGCCGATTTAGATATACTAGGTAAGTATGCTGCTGCCGATACCGATTTAACTTTACGTATCTGTAACTTATATCTTGAACGATTACGCCATGAAGGTCTAGAAGAGTTTTTCTTTGAAGAAGAAGTAATGCCGATCTACAAAGAAGTTACTGTACCTATGGAAGAGTACGGAGTAGACTTAGATATGGAACTCCTCGATAAAACCAACGAAGAGATAAAAGCCGACTTAGCTAGAAATCGAAAGATTGTAATGGATAGTCTTCTTAAACTATCTGAAGTTAAGAACTGGGTTATTGATACGGCTTTACGAGAGTTCCCTCCTAACAATAAAGGCAACTGGGCTCAAGAGCTTATTAAGATGAACTCGGTTAACTTACCTAAAAGTGAAAAAACCGGTAAATACTCTCTAACTCAGAAACGTATAGAGGAATTAGAAGAAGAAGATTGCCCGATTAACGTAAAGAACTATTTACTTTCCGGTGACCTAGATCATCTGGAAGCTAACGACGTACTTCGTATCTCAACTAACTTATGGAAAGAAAAGAACGACGGCGACTTTATAAACATTCAATCTAAAAAGCATCTCGGTGAAATCGTATTTAAATATATTGGAGAAGAAGCTATCTCCCAAACGTCAAAAGGTCAAGATCAATTTGACATGGGAATGCTCGAAGAGCTATCAAAGAAGTATGAGTGGGCCGAAAACCTGCGAATTTACAACAAGCTACTCAAGATCAAGTCTACCTACGTGGACCGTTTCATAGACGGAGCTGAAGACGGCAGGTACTACTTTTACTTTAAACAGAACGGTACTGTATCAGGACGCTACGGATCAGACGCCCAACAATTACCTAAGCCTAAAGAAGACGGTGAAGATGCTCCTATCATCGTTCGATATACCAACCTGGTACGGGCCTTTTTAATAGCAGGTAAAGGACGTAAGATTATTGATTCGGATTATGAGTCTTTGGAACCGCACTGTTTTGCTTCTGTATCCGGAGATGAAAAGCTTAGAGAGATCTTTAATAAGAATTACGACTTTTACTCCACGGTTGCCATACAAACTGAAAACCTAGTTGGAGTAAGTGCTGATAAATCTGCAGATAACTTCTTAAAGAAACTCAACCCAGTTAAGCGTAATCAGGCTAAGGCCTACTCGTTGGGTATTGCATACGGTATGGAAGCATATGCTCTTGGTAAGACTTTAGATATACCCACTAAAGAAGCTGAAAAGCTTGTAGAAGGTTATCTCAACGGATTCCCTGAACTAAAAGAATGGCGTATTAATTCTAGAGAGCAGGTTAAGAATCACGGCTTTATCAAGAATAAAGTAGGACGTATTCGTCACCTACCTAAAGTTAAGAGAGTGCATGAAAAGTTCGGTGAAAAGATTCTTGACTGGCGGTTTAGAAAAGAACTGCAGGGAAGATACGATAAAGATAAGGTTATGAAAGTCTATAGAGACTATCGTAACGGACTTAATAACTGCCTCAACTTTCAATTACAGTCCTTAGCAGCCGCCGTAGTCAACCGTGCCGCCGTACAGATTAACCGTAAGGCTAAAGAGCTAGGGTTCGATGCCATAGTCCAGGCCCAGGTTCATGACCAGTTGATTATAAACGTAGCCGAAGATCAGGCAGAAGCATTTGCTCCTATCGTTCAAGAGATTATGGAGAATACTACCCAGCTCGAAGGAGTGACACTAAAAGCTCCACCGGAAATAGCGGATAACTGGCGGGATGGGCACTAAACCTTTAGCTCATTTTATATTTTTCTCTTTAGGTGGATTACCAAAAGAATATAGTGAATGTTATAGTTCTTTTATCAGAAGACATCCATCGTATAGGACTATTTTATGGACTCCCCCTGATATAGAATATTTTTTAAAAGGAGAAGGTAAGTTCGAAGAGTTTAACAAGCTATCTTCTTTTATAAACAAATATAATTTTGTAAAGTATTCTATTTTAGATAAACATGGAGGATGGTATGTAGATTTAGATATTTACTGGAAACGTACACTTGACGATTTAGTAAAAGATAAATTTCAAACCAATCAAATAGACGCAGCTGATATATTTGTTCCTGTTCGTTCTTTTCCTAGAGAGAAAGAAAGAGACTTTAAACGTAACGACGATATGCTTTTATACTCAGAACCAGGTATCTTCGGAGAGTTAATAGAGTTTGCTAAAAATAGAACAGATATAGACTATTCTAAAAAGTATGAACCTTTTGGTCCTGTAAGTTTATCGATGTGGCTGGATCAATGCAGTTATTCTCGTATCTATATGTTTGAGGATGAGATACAAGAAGACGGCTACTACTGTGACCATAAAAATAATCAGGGTTGGAAATTTTCTTAAATATTCATATATTTATATCAAATTATCGACTCCAGGGCGATATTTTTAAACAACATAACATAAACGTTCACCTTAGGGGAACAAAACATACAGAGGTAAAAACATGAGTGATTTATTTCTAACTTCACCATTCGATATCCTTTTTAAGGATTTTTTTAATTCAAACTCACCCTTCACCCCGGCCAGAGAAGCCAAATACTCTCACCCGGTAGACATCTACGAAGATGGTAAAGGTTTAAACATTGAAGTAGCCTGCACCGGATTAGATAAAGATGACATCGATATCATAATCGAATCATCAGTTCTAAGAATCAAACACAACAGACAAGATCAGGAAGGCGATAATGAATATGTAAATTATA
>Ga0222718_10005525_pt1 | contig 10207 bp, 14 predicted proteins | sample C33_27DmetaG_FD_165045 | JGI IMG/M metagenome (GOLD analysis project Ga0222718, IMG submission 165045) | Estuarine water microbial communities from San Francisco Bay, California, United States - C33_27D | ecosystem: Environmental > Aquatic > Marine > Unclassified | place: USA: California... | reverse complement strand
TTTCGTCTCGTAAAATCCGCCCGGGCCTTTGTTGCCGGTATAGCCCTTGTCCAGTAGCGCCTCCACCACGGGGTGGGGTTTGACGACGTCCATAAATGGATCCTCGGGCTGTAGTTCTTTTTTAAATGATGCCAGCACATCCTTCATCAAATCAATTCCAATGAGATCATATAAACCAAAGACACCAGTTTTGGGAATACCTAAAGGTCGACCAAACAGAGCATCGGCGATCTCGACGGGCAGGCCTCGATCCAGCGCCTCATACATGGCCACCTGCATGGCGTACACCCCAATGCGGTTTCCAATAAATCCTGGGGTATCATTGCAAAGCACAATCCCCTTGCCGAGTTCCTTTTGACAAAAATCTAAAAGACCACCCATCTTCGTTTCATCAAACTCAGGGGTTTTGACAATCTCTAGGAGGCGCATAAAGCGAACCGGATTGAAAAAGTGGGTAATACAAAAATCTGATTTCATGGACGCTGGCATCTCGGATGTTAAGACCGATAAAGGAATGGTGGAGGTATTCGAAGAGACAATAGAAGAGGAACTTCGCACTTGATCAATCTTAGCGTAGAGCTGATGTTTGATATCGATGTGCTCGACGACGGCCTCAATAATCCAATCGGCATCCTTCATCTCATCAAAGTCATCGGTGAGATTGCCCGGCTTGATATAATCGAGTCGAGACTTCTCCACTAAGAGAGGAGGGTCGGATTTTTTGATGATATCCAGCGCTCGCTCGGCGATTTGATTAGAGGAGCCATTTCCCTTTAAATCCAGCAAGACGACTTGGCGGGAGGAGTTGGCCAGATGGGCGGCAATGCCTTGGCCCATGGTCCCGGCACCAATCACAACAATTTTTTTAAAGCTATCCATGACTAAGCGAGAGATCATAGCAAAAATCCCCCTCAAGGGTAGGATTATCGAAGCGATAAATTTACTCCCTTGTTGATAACAAAAAACCAATAAAATCAACACTTTGATTGCTCTCATCGGCAGCCACTCCCCTAACGATATGCTCAATTTGCACACCACCCTACCACCCCTCATCTAGGATTAACCCCCATCTGTAGAAGGAAGAACACAAGGAGAATACCGACATGATTAATAAAATAAGACTGAATATCCTTAAAGGCTCCAAGCCTGCGAGCTACCGTTTTTCTTCTTTGAACCCCAAGAAGATTACTTTTGCTGGCTTTAACAAGCCCCGCAACCAAAGCAAAAGAATAGCGGCTTAATAATAAGACAAGAAGAAGGCCCTGGGGAGAAAAAACTCCCCAATCAGCCTCACTCCCTTTAATAATACTCATACTTCTTTTCCTTCTTTTGGAGTTTGACACGGAACTTGTAGGGATCATCCCAACCTCCATACTTCGGATCGTGATACAATATTGGGGCACTTGGAACAAAACGAGCATGAATTGTTGTATTCATATTTTTCAAGGGTTCGGTGGGTTCGTTCCCCGAAATCACCACTCCTACTTCTCCCGTCTCTAAGTTACAAGGCGTCCCAACAACAGTTACATGGCAATCCACACGAACTTGAAACCTCTCCTCTAACGGTTCCGAGAATGATTCTGCTTCTTCGCGAGGGGGTGGTATCAATCTGATGCCCGAGTCTTGAATATATCGATCTTCTAATTTTGCTTGACTGCTATATTCGCTGATTAAATACGGCGCGGGGCGTCTTCTTTGTAGCCAATGGAATTTTTTCATGAATGCCTACTTTTTTTAATCTCCAAAACTTTTTCTAATAATTTTTGGTACTTGGAGAACGTACGGGTTTGAATTTCTTCCAGTACCACCAAACTTTGATGACTGTTGACATCTAACTTGAAAGCGATTGCTAATAGTTCTTCATTTTTCCGTAGTTCTGTTTTGGTATCTTTAGCAAGATAAGTTTGTGAGATTTTTCTTGTTTTGCGATAATCCAGTCGAAGATCGGATCGATAATAATCCAGCATCTCTGTACTCAACGATGCATTTTCAATAATTGCTAAACGCTTTTGTTTCCAAGCACAGAAAATAAACTGTTCGACTATATCCTGATCGATAATATTTTCTGGTTGTACGTCTTCAAAGATCGCATGATAAAATACTTCGAATTCTTTTGGATCTTCTCCTAAAGTGACAAATTGATGAGCATACCCGCGATGTTTTAATGCATTCATGGATGAGCGCCGCTTGCCCCTTGGCGTAGTAGCACCCGACCCCTTAGCACCATTCTTTTGACTTGCCTCGATTTGTTTAGCAGAGCGCACTTTGACCATCGCTTGGCCCACTGATAGTTTACTGATCATTTTTGAAAAATTTCTCCTTCTCCTCCTCGGGCCATTCATCATATTCTTTAAAGAGTCGGCGCATTCGCTCGCGATGCTTTTTCTCTTCGAGGCTCAACTCGCTTGGGGTCTTTGGGGGCAAGGGTTTTTTACCAGAGAATTCTCTCTTTGGTTGTCTTGCTGGAAATTGATTAAAGTGCACAAAGTGCACCCACTCCCCTTTATAAAACTTAGGCATCAGACACCTGCCTTACTGGTGTTATTGAAAGGAAGAGTTCAATGTCTCTTAAAACGATATCCATTCTCTATTTTATAGAGAATAGATCGTGAAAAAGACAGGGAGGGAAACTACTTTTTCCCTCCCCCCTTCCTGATAAGTTGATTGTATCTCTTTTTAAAAGAGTCAACGGCTTTTAAACGGCCAAGCATAGGATCCGCTTTACATAAGAGCTTCCACTTTAAATCTTTTTTAATTTTTGCAACCGCCTGTTCATGGGTACTTCCATGAAAATAAGATTTATATAATTTAATAAATTCTTGATTGAGATTGTCGGTCTTTCTTTTATTGGGATCTAATCTTTTTAATAAGTATACAGAGAAGTTATAAGCGGTTTTATAATTTCTTTGAGAAAATTGTAACTTATGTTTTAAATCAATAATTTCTTTTTGTAGAGAGTCAATATATTTGAATAACTCCTTTGGTTTTTTGATTAATTCTTTTTCAACCTTATTGATCTTCATTTTACTTTTGACTCAACAACTGACTACGTAGTTTAGGCTGAGAAGTCTCATCTCCCAACCAGATATTTAAAAAAGCTCGGGCAAAATTCTCATCTTCAATAGTTGTAGGATTACTGTTTTGGTAGTGAAAAGTAATTTGGCCGCTGGGGTTCCAAGTAACTGTTGCTTGGCTTCCCTCTTGAACGGACTTAATGGATATCTCTAAATACTCTTGCCATTTATTAATATCTTTATCTAAAACGCTTGATTGTCGATGCATTTCTTTAATCGAAGATTCAATGACAGTTTCCTTTTTAACTTCGCGCTTGTATTCGAATTCTAATTGAAACTTGTTTTTCCAAGAAAAGGGTTTGGAGTCGGCTAGAAGGCGAATATCATATACTTCAAAAAACAACACTTTCAGTGTTCCCTGTCCAATAAACTTCATTTCACTTGCCACCGCGCAATTACCAAGAATAAAGAAAATGAGGAGAAGTTTCTTCATGGATCATGAGGTCTTTTTGGGTTTTGGTTTTGGATTTTTCTTTTTTTTCATTTGATTTTCTTCTTTGGTGAGGAGGTTTTTCAGGTCCTCTTGGCGCTGTTTGAAAGTTAAGCTGTAATTTTCATTATTATCAAACTGGCGCTTCATCATTTTAATAGTGCTATTATCATGATCGGTAAATAATTTGAGCTTCTTTTTAATGGAGTTTTTTGTAACGCCCATATGGGTGAGAATATCCTCACCGATGGCAAGAGAGGAAAGGAAAGTCTCTCGTTGAAGAGAGAAAACTTTGCGATCCATTAAATCATAGACATGGCGGCGATCCATGGCGCGTGCCAAGACTTTCAGTCGGGGGTATTTTTTATTCAACAAATCAATAATCTCCAAACTAGCCTTGTGATCATCAACGGCCACAATAAAATATTTGGCTTTATTGACTTTGATGGTCTCTAAAATTCGCTCATCGCTGGCTCTGCCGTAGTAGACTTGATAGCCAAAGTCTCTCAGCAGTCGCACCTGATCAGGATCCTCCTCTAAAATGGTTAGTCTGTATCCTTGCGATAACAAAAATCGACCGACAATCTGACCAAATCGACCAAAGCCTGCAATTATGATTTCGCTCTCTTGCACTTCTCCTGGATCCAACTCCTCAGCGTCATTGAGAATTTTTCCCTGACGCTTTAAAAAGGCGCGCATCAAAAACGGAGTAGAGATCATGGACAGTGTGGCAATCACATTGATGAGCGTGTAGAAGTTATAATCAAATAACTGCGCTTGAAAGGCAAACCCTCCTAGTACAAAAGCAAACTCGCCGGCTTGACATAAGGAGACGGCAAAAAATAATCGTTGTTGGGGTTCAATATCTCCTTGATAGGCAATAGCCCACAGAATTGCTCCCTTAATAATAAGTAAAGCCACAAAGGCGGCCAATGCCAGCGTATAATGATCAAGGGCATAGGTGACATTCAACGATGTTCCCACCGTAATAAAAAAGAGTCCGAGTAAAATATCTTTAAACGGAGCAATATCCACTTCAATACTATGGCGGTACTCATTATCGGATAACAGCATGCCGACTAAAAAAGCCCCTAACGCCGGTGATAGCCCAATGAGTTGCATTATATAAGACACCGCAATGACAATCAGCAGAATGCTGGCAATAAAAATTTCCCGCTGATTGGTTTTAGCGATGTAATGAAAAAAGCGATAACCAATAATCCGAATAACAAAAACAATGAGCCCGACACTGGCTACAATAATTATAAATCGTTCAATATTATTGAACTGTTGGATCAATTCCCCGTTTTGATATTCCATCCCACTGGGCGAGAGCAAGGCAATTAAAGCGATGATGGGGATCACCATGACATCTTGGAGTAACAACACGGATAAAGCCGAGCGACCGGTATTATTGGCATCTTGGCCCATCTCACTGAGTGAGGGGATGACAATCGCGGTAGAGGATAGCGCTAAAACAAGTCCAGCGATAATCGATAAATTAATTTGTGCGGTAAAATAATAAACCACCAAACCTATCACAAATGTCGTGAGTAAAATTTGTGAGACACCGTAGCGTAAAAATTTACGACGCATGGACCACAACTCAGAAGGGCGAATTTCAAGTCCGATTAAAAAAAGCATCATAATGATGCCAAACTCGGCGAAGGTATGGACTTCTTTTTGATCGCTAATTAATCCCAGAACAAACGGGCCAATTAAAATACCCGCCAGAATATATCCCACGATCGATCCCAACTTGAACTGTTTGGCTAAAGGAACCACGACCACGGCGGCGAGAAGATAAATTAAAGCATTAATAATGAGCGAATTCATTGATGTAATTTAAGTGTAGTCAATTTTTATAATATTGCATCTCAAAGCTGTCATTAATGTCACAGAGTAAATTTGATAAATATGAATTTTGAAAAAAGGTGAAAAAATCTCATCAAACATGAAACAAGAATGGAATAAAAAAACCCTTTGGGTACTAGCTCTAGCGATTGTTTTTTTTATCGCGGGAGTAGCGTTCTATTGGCTTTCCATGCACAACCATCACAGCATGGAATACCAGAACAAAAACCAACATCACGCCCAACACCTCAAACAGCATGAACACGATGAAGTAAATATGCCGGGTCTTCAAGGTGAAGATATAACCGATCAAGAGGTCACCGACCTCAAACAACTCTTCCAAAAACACAATGAAATCAAGCGTTTAGTAGAGAATATCCCCAATGGAATTATTACAGTTACTGAGAGTGATAATGAGGAATTGCGCTCCAGTATTATTGATCATGTCACCATGATGGTCACACGTCTTCAAGAAGAAAAAAACCCGCAAGTCATTATTCAATCGCCCACCTTGCATGAAATTTTTAAATACTACGATGAAATTGAAACAGAGATAGAGTTAACGGAAAAAGGAATTTCCCTCATTCAAACCTCCACCAATCCAGAGGTTGTCGCTCTCCTCCAGCAACACGCCTCGGAGATTTCTGATATGGTCGATCGAGGAATGCAGGCCGTCCACGAGCGAATGATGACGTCTTCTCACCAATACAAAGAAAAACATCATCACCAAGGAGATGATGAATACGAGGAATACGACGATCATCATGATGATGATTGATCTTTGCTTCTTGTTACAAAGTTAAACGATATATTTAGGTTTTAAAAGTCGATTTCAAAATTGATGGAGACTTCTTCAAAGGCTTGCTGGGCCTCACTGGACAGGGGTGTTGTGGCAATTGATAATATGGAAAGATTACTCAAAAACTGCCTAAAATTAGAGTTCATATCTATAAACCGGGGACCTATTAATATGAGCAGACAGATCATATAAATAAGGGGGAAAATTATCTCTGATTTCATTGATATTTCTATCTTACTGAAAAATCGAAGAACTATAAATAGTGGATCGCTGACTCAAAAATAAGACCATGTCGGTGGGCTAGTTCTTGGGTATCCTTGCTGTAGCCTCCCCCAATCACTGTGGCTACAGGAATATTTTTGCCTCGATAATACTCCAAAACTAACCGATCTCTTTTTCGAATACCCTCAATGCTGAGCTCCAAATTCCCTAACCCATCCTCTGAATAAACATCAATGCCCGCATCAAATAAAACAAGATCGGGTGTCAGAGAACGTCTAATTGATTGCAGCGTTTGACTGAGGATGTCTAAGTAGGTCTCATCCTTGGTTCCCGCAGGAAGACCGATATCCATCCAACCTTGTTTTTTCTCAAAGGGGAAATTACTCTCACTGTGAATGGAGCAAGTAAATATTTGAGGGTCACCTTGGCAGATATCAATCGTGCCATCTCCTTGATGAACATCAAGATCTAAAATTAAAACTTTTTGAACATGATCTTCGGCGATTAAATTTTTTGCGGCATAGCCTAAGTCATTGAAGACACAAAAACCCATACCGTGATCGCGGTGAGCGTGATGAGTTCCGCCCCCTACATGACAAGCAATACCTGATTTGAGAGCTTGCCTTGCTGTTTGGTAGGTGCCCTCAATGGCCAAAAAGGAACGGTTTCGGAGCCGCTCCGACCAGGGAAGACTAATAAGTCGAAGATCATCTTTAGATAATTCATTCTTAGATACTTTTTCTATATACGAAGAGTAGTGGGCTCGTGCAATGTGTTCTCTGGGAGCTGGGGTCGGTTGACTAACTTTTAATTTAGATGCAAAAGGTTGAGTTTGAAGGTGATTGTATAAATCAGAGAACTTAGTTCCTACAAATCGATGTGTGGATGGGACAGGTATGTCATATTCAGGATGATAGATAATATTTAGTTTATTCAAATTTCAAAATTTTTAATGAGGAAGATAATAATGATAGCCTTGATAAACTAAACTAATAGTTAAAACTATTAATGCCCAAATTCCTAAGTTACTCAAAAGCTGCTTTAATGATGAGTTTGTATCTAAAAACCTAGGTCCAATTATAATTAGTAGACAAATTAAATAAATAATTGGAAAGATAATTTCCGCTCTCATTAGTTATAAGTCTGTAAAACCATCAATAGCAGACATTACCGCTAAACTCTCAATGTATTTCTTTTTATGACAGTTATAGCAAATATTAACTATTTCTTGTGTTAAGGAATTTATATATTTAGTTGAAACCTCATGAGTTTCACCACAATCAGAACATTTTAGATAAGAATTTTTATCTTGAGGTATTTCTTCATTATCACTATTCCACCATCCCATATAAAAATTATAGTATATTTACCTAAGCATATTCCATAGAGAACTTTATATATTATTAAAAAGTTGTTTATAAAAATACATCTGAAATTATATTGTTTAAATGTATTAATTAATGGAGGGAAAAAGGTGTATTTAGATAAATTTAAATTGGATGGTAAAATTGCACTTATCACTGGGGGCACAAGGGGTATAGGTCTTTCTATTGCTCATGCGCTTGGTGAAGCAGGCGCAAAATTAGTTTTAGTTAATAGAACAGACCCAGTAAGTGGCGTTCAAGAGCTAAAGGATGTTGGTTATGATGTTTCTTTTTTTGAAGGAGACTTGCTTGACCGTTCAGTCCCTCAGAAGATCATTGATCAAACTTTAGAAAAGCATGGAAGAATAGATATCCTTGTAAACAATGCTGGTGTAGCTCAACATGGCGATACTGAAAAATTCAATGATGATTTGTTAGATAAGATTATGGATATTAATGTAGATGCTGTATTTCGTATGTGCCGCTCTGCTATTCCTCCGATGAAAAAACAAGGAGAAGGAGTTATTCTAAATATTGGCTCAATTTCAGGCTTAGTTTCTAATATCCCCCAACCTCAAACAGCCTATAATGCCTCGAAGGCTGCTGTTCATATGATGACAAAAAGCTTAGCCAGTGATTACGCAAATCAAAATATTCGTGTAAATGCAATTGCCCCAGGTTATATAAGAACAGAAATGACTAATTTACCAAAAGAAAATGAGCATTGGTATCCTACTTGGAATGAACTAACACCAATGAATAGAATGGCAGAGCCCCATGAGGTTGCTTCAGCTGCACTTTTCTTATGTAGCCCTGCATCTAGTTATGTTACCGGTGAGGTCTTAGTAGTTGATGGTGGCTATACTACAAGATAGTTATATCTAATCCTTAGTTTTCCTCATCAATTTTAATTTGAAGCTTCACATCTGTTGGTCTGTGTTCTGCTGCTCTTTCAAAAGCTTCAACACTCTCTTCAAATTTAAATGTATGAGTAATCATAGGCTTAACATCAATTTTTCCACTACCGAGCAATCTTATAGATGGCTCATATTGATGAGAATACCTATGAACGGTTTGATACTCTAAACCCTTAGCAAATAAAATTGCCCAATTCATTGGAACAGGTTCTGCATTATTGCCAATAAGAACAACATGAGCACCAGGAGAACAACAAGAGAAGATAGCTTCATAAGCCTTTACTGCTCCACTGCACTCAAAAAAACGATCAACACCCCATCCACCAGTATCATCCATAATTCTTTCTGATAAATTTTCCTTAGTTAAATCGACAGGAATTAGATTGGGATAATGATCACACATTTTTAGTTTTTCAGCTAAAACATCTGCGATATAAACTTTAGAACAACCTCCAGCTAACGCAGCAAGACCAGTGACCAAACCAATCGGGCCACAGCCCATAACTAGACCTATTTGCCCTGGTTTTATCTTTGCCTTAGTGACTCCTTGCATTCCTACAGCTAGGGGTTCCACCATCGCTCCTTCAGCATAAGATAGATTATCAGGAATTTTGAAAACCATATCTCCTGGAAATACTACCTCAGGTGCTAAACAACCATGAATTGGTGGTGTAGCCCAAAACTTTACCTGTTGATCATAATTGTACATCCCCAATTTATATTCTTTGGATTTTTTACTTACAACTTGAGGTTCAATGCAAACCCTATCTCCTACTTTTAAAATTTTTTCATTATCTCCAACTTCAATTACGGTACCAGAACCCTCATGTCCCAAAACCATTGGAGCATCAACATTCCATTGTCCAATTTTTCCGTGCTCATAATAATGTATGTCAGATCCACAAATACCAACTGTATGCATTTTAATTTTTACATCGTCATGACCTACCTCTGTTGGTAAATCAATATCTCTTAACTTTAATTCAAGTTGTTTTTCTAATACTAGTGCTTTCATAACTATATCTTACTATAAAATAGGACTTTAATTATTTTTTATTTATCTTGTAGTGTAACCGCCATCGACCACTAAGACTTCACCGGTGACGTAACTAGCTGCAGGACTACATAGGAACAGTGCGGCTGAAGCAATTTCATGAGGTTCTGCCATCCTATTCATTGGCGTTTGCTTATGCCATATTGGATACCAATGCTCATATTTTGATGGAAGATTTGTAATGTCGGTTTTGACATAGCCGGGAGCAATTGCATTTACTCGAATATTTTGATTAGCATAATCACTGGCTAGACTTTTTGTCATCATATGCACAGCGGCCTTTGAAGCATTATAAGCCACTTGGGGCTGAGGTATGTTAGAAGCCAATCCCGACATTGATCCAATATTTAGAATAACACCCTCACCTTGTTTTTTCATCGGGGGAATAACAGAGCGGCACATACGAAAAACTACATCAACGTTAATATCCATAATTTTATCTAACATATCATCATCAAATTCATGTGTGTCACCGTGCTGAGCAACACCGGCA
>Ga0222718_10005524_pt1 | contig 10212 bp, 10 predicted proteins | sample C33_27DmetaG_FD_165045 | JGI IMG/M metagenome (GOLD analysis project Ga0222718, IMG submission 165045) | Estuarine water microbial communities from San Francisco Bay, California, United States - C33_27D | ecosystem: Environmental > Aquatic > Marine > Unclassified | place: USA: California... | reverse complement strand
CCTCGACACGTTCGACGACCAGAGACGCGGATATGTCTTCACGATCAACCCCTTTGGCGTGCAGCACGACGGCCTCTGGAATGAAACCGGAGGCGGTACCGGTCGTCGTGGACGAGGCATGTTTTCGCCGATCGACGATAGCCCTGATTTTCTCTGGGATTCGGACGCCGAGATGACGGAGTGGGGGTACCAGGCGGAGATTCGGATCCCCTTCAAGAGTCTGCGCTTTCCCGAGCTGGAGGAGCAGTCGTGGGGCCTCCAGGTGGAGCGGAAGATCCAGCGGACGGGTTATGAGAGCTCCTGGGCCCCGATCACTGCATCGGTCGCGAACCGCCTGACGCAGGCTGGAAAACTGAATGGGCTCAGGGGTCTGGATATGGGCCTTTTCATGGAGGTGAACCCGTTCGTGACGGGGGCGCGCAACGGGGCTCTCGACGACAGCGACAACTTCGTCCACTCGAACCCGACCGGTGAATTCGGATTCAACGCGACGTACGGGATCACGTCGAACCTGACACTCGATGGCACATTTAATCCTGACTTCAGTCAGGTCGAGGCGGACGCCGGGCAGGTGCAGGTCAACGAGCGGTTCGCGCTCTTCTTCGCCGAGGCTCGGCCCTTCTTCCTGGAGGGCACCGAGATCTTCGGTATGCCGAAGCAGCTCGTGTACACCCGTACCATCCAGAACCCCATCGCCGGGGGTAAGCTGACCGGAAAGGTCGGTGGGCTGAATGTCGGGTACCTCGGGGCCGTCGATGAGACTTTCTCGTCCGATGCAGGCAACGTCTACGTGAACCTGCTGCGGGCTCGGGCTGACGTCGGCGCGTCGTCGACGATCGGTGCGGTCTACACCGACCGGACAGCGAACGCCTCTGAGTTCAACCGGGTTGCCGGCGCCGATGCTCGGATCCAGCTCGGTGGCCGGTATACCGTCACAGTGATGGGTGCCCGGAGCTTCACGAACGAAGCGTCATTTTCAGAGCGTCGGGACGGGACGATGGGCTCCCTGCGTCTCGAGCGGGCGGGTCGAACGTTCCAGTACAGCGCGGAGTTCGAGGATACGCAGGAGGCCTTCAATCCGGGCAGTGGTTTCTTCCAGCGACTCGGCACGGCTCAGGCCAACTCCCGTGCCTCCTACACGTGGTTTGGACGACGGGGTGCCCTGCTCGAGTCGATCGCCCCGTCTGTCGAGGCGAAGGCGTTCTGGGACCACGACCGCTTTTGGGGCGGTCAGGGTTTCGAGGAAGGTGAGGTCCAGCTCAGCAGTCGCTTCGGCTTCAAGAACAACATCACGATCTGGGGGAACTACCAGCTCTCCCGCTTCCAATACCAGCCTGAGCAATACGAGGGCCTGTTCGTTCAGGGGTCAGGCGGCAGCACGCAGCCCTTCCGGCCTGATCAAGAGGAGTTCGATCTTCTGCCGAGCACCACGGTTGGTATCTGGGTGAACAAGTGGCAGAAGATCCGTGGGAATGTACGATTCACGCGCAGCCAGCGACCGATCTTCGATCGGTTCTATCGTGTCGCGGTTGAGCCGGCGAACTCCTTGTCCGGTGAGGCACGTCTGAATCTGTACCCGACCAACTCGCTCTCTGCCGAGGTGGGCGCGAACTGGAGCCGCCTGACCCGAAAAAGCGACGGGGTCGAGCATTCGACGGCAATCATTCCTCGCGTAAGGGTGAGGTACCAGTTCTCGAGAGCCCTCTTCCTGCGCAGCATCTTCGAATACGGCAGCCAGGAATCGCTCTCGCTCCAGGACCCGGCCTCGGGCCTGCCACTCGTCAGCTGCGGTGATACCGATTGCTTCGAGCGATCGGGAGGCGTAAGCAACGACTTCCGCATCGAGGGCCTTCTCGGATACGAACCTTCGCCGGGGACCGTGTTCTTCTTTGGGTACACGCGCCAGATGCGCGATGCGCGTGCCTTCGGATTCGAGGACGTTCGTCCGACCGCCGACGGACTCTTCCTGAAGCTGAGCTACCGCTTCCGGATGTAGCGACGGCTGCCTGGCCGCGTTAAGGTTCTCGGCTTGCTGGGCCGCCTGGTTTCGACGAAATCGTCGCCGGCCCGTGACTTCAATGGGTGAAAAGCGTGGGCAAAGACGCAATCGAGATCGAAGGGACTGTCACCGAGGTACTCCCGAACGCAACGTTCCGAGTGCTGCTCGAAAACGACCACGAGGTGCATGCGTACCTGTCGGGCAAGATGCGGCAGAACTACATCCGCGTGCTCGAAGGGGATCGGGTGAAGGTGGAGATGTCACCGTACGATCTGTCGAAGGGTCGAGTGACCTACCGATATAAGTAGTCTCAGAAACCTCCGACCCCAGGGACGCGTAGGGCGGGGACGGATGATCGCAATTTGTGGAGGTCCCCCATGAAGTCGTTTGGCAAGGTCGCGCTCGTTGGAGTCTCTGGACTCGTGCTGTTCAAGGTTGGCACGGCTCTCATCTTCCCCATGCTCGGCATCCTGATTGCCCTCGTCGCACTTGTGGTGAAGGTCGCTGTGGCCGTGGCGGTCGGGTATTTCGTCATGGAGTGGCTCAAGAAGAAGAAGCACGGTGATGTTGACGTGCATGACGTCGAAATCGAGATCGAGTAGAGAGGCGCGCGACCAAAAAAGGTCCCCGCTTCTCCAGAGAGAATTCTTCAAAAAATGCCTCCAGAGCCGCTAAGGGCTTTGGAGGCTTGCGCTTAGGCCGCGATCCCGTGAATCGCAAGCATTTATGCGGGTTTTCGGCAGTTCTTCTCTTGACGGCCCCGAAAACGGGGTGTACAGTTGGGATCAGGCGGACCTGCAGGCCCGGAAACACTTGATGTCATGCGGCTTGTCGAGGTTTCACATCCCTCGATCTTCGGTGCTTGTACGGCCTGCACTCCGGGCGGCTCCGGCCGCGCAATTTTTCAATTTTCTCGTTCCAACCCAGGAGCCGCTAGATGAACAAGTCCGACCTCGTGGATGCCCTTGCTGATGCCGCCGGAATGTCCAAGGCCGACGCTACTCGCGCTGTTGATGCGATGTTCTCGCCAGACGATGGGATCATTTCCGATGCCCTGAAGGCGAACAAGCGTGTTCAGATCACGGGATTCGGTACGTTCGAGTCCAAGCACCGGAAGGCTCGTCAGGGTCGCAATCCTCGTACGGGCGAGACGATTCAGATCTCTGCGAGCAACATGCCCGCGTTTCGCGCCGGTAAGGGTCTGAAGGACGCGATCAACTAGGTTCTTCCGCCCATCGGAAGAGGGCAGTCAGTAGCCCTCGAAGCCGGATCCGCACGGGGCAGTCCGATGAGTAGAAAAGAGGCCGCGTCGCAACAGCGACGCGGCCTCTTTGTCTTCCCGGTGGTTACGCCCCGAATCAGCGTCCAGGGCGCCCCTTACGTGGCGGAGACTTGCTGCGGGGTCGGTCGAAGTCGACTCGGGCTGCACGGCCACGAATGCTCGTTCCGTTGAGAGACTGAATGACCGTTCGCGCGACCTGTTCGTGAACCTCGACCACGGAGTGGCTCTCGCGGATCTCGATCCGACCCACGGCATCGCCACCGACACTTGCTTCCCCGGTGATCGCGCCGAGCAGGTCACCCTTGGTCAGGCCGTCGCGCTCACCGACTCCGATGAACAGCTTCGACCAGGAGGGCGTGCCCGAGGCACGAGCGGCAGCCGTCGACGGCGGGGCGTCTCCCTGAGCGGAGGCAGTTCCCTTCTTCCGCAACAGCGCCACCGCTGCGGCAGCGACCTCAGCAGGGTCGTGTTCACGGAATATCGGCTCGAGCACGGTCACATACGGCGCAGTGTCCTCGTCCTGCATGGCCTGCTCGAGCATGGCTCGAATCTCTGCAGTCGCCTGGCTGGCTCGCTTGGGGGGCGGGAACGGGACGGTGTCGTAACCCGTCTGCTTGCCGAGGGCGCGGATGTGCGCAGCCTCTCGGTGAAGAACGACAACGACGCCGTTGTCAGTCAATGAGTGGCGGCGATCGAGGGTATCGGGGTCGGCGGGCGTGTCACAGCTCACGACAGCGAGCCCTTCTGTGCCCTGCACGGCCGCACGCGCTTCGAGGGCATCGACGCCCAGCCATACCGGCACCGAAGAATCACCCGGAGCGCCGGCCATGAAGCCATGTAAGGTGAGGTAGTCCCCGACGTCCGCTGCACGGTCCTCATTTCTGCAGAAGACGAGCACGTGGCGGGCCCCCTCCGAAATCAGCTCGTCGACAATCGATAGCGCGGCCGCCTCGGTGGGCTCCGGCGCGATCCGGAATCGAACCTGCCCCCTCTTAGGGGCGTCGGCCTCCGGGGTCGGGATGGTGAGGGTCCGCTTGAAGTGCCGATCAAGGAGATTCTGGACGCCTGCGGTGACTGGAAGGCTGCTCAGAACCCGCTGAGTACCGGTCGGCAAGTGCTCCATGACCCGCTCGGTCCCATCAAGGCCGGTCAGGCTCTCGATCAGCTGCGCCTGGTCCACGACCAGCGCTTCGACTGACGAGAGGTCGACCGTGCTCTGCTCTAAGGCCGAGAGGAGCCCCGTCGGGGTTGCGAACAGCAGGTCTGCGCGACCAGGCAGAACCCACGATGAGCCGAGTGCGGCGATCGCGTGGCCGGTGACCGTTGCGAGGCGAGCGGCTGACTCGGCGAGCCGGTCAGCGCTGTCCACCGTCGCACAGAGGACGACGCCACGTACCGTCCCTTCACCGGGCTGAATGCGACTCAGCAGGCCTGCGGCCCAGGCGGTGAAGACACCGCTCCCGGGCCCCGCTAAGAGAGCGATGTTGTTGCCCTTGGCGACAATGGGCAACGCGTCTTCCTGGAGTGGCGTGGGAGTCTCAATGCCTTCCGCGGCGAGTGCCTCGGTGAGCTCGGGGGAGACGCCGAGGTCCTCGAATGTTTTCACGTTGATGGCTCGATCAGGTGGGCTCACCAGAGCCGGGTCCGCCTGCATCGCCCGGTTCGTAGGGAAGCTGGTTGAGGAGACGTTGCACCTCATAGTCGAGCCGCGATGTCCGAAGGCGATCCGTGTTCGCGACGACGTCGGTGTACGGGCCGTGACCGTGCGCAGTGATGGTGACGGAGCCCTCGGCCCCTGACCACGTTGCACTGTGGGAGGAGTCGTTGGCACGCGTGAGGCCCAGAAGTTCTGGCAGGAACGCCTCAGCCTGTGCGAGGACCTCGCTCGGGGAACTCGCCGTCTTTCGTCTGTAACCGGCCATGATCCGTGGGATTCGGTTCGTTTCGCAGTTCTTCAAGTGCCGAGTAAGGTGCCCAGTGCGATGCGGTTGTGGAAGCCCTCGAACCGTTGGGAGCCCGTCACGATGGTCGGTGTGCGTGTCATCTGCGCCCCGGCCGCGGCGCTCATCATGGCCGAGACGGCACCCTCGTATCGGTCTACGTCCAGCACTGCCTTCGTCTCTGTCCGGTCGAGACCGTGCTCGATTCCTATCTGAACGAGAACATCGACCCTGCCGATATCCTGTCCCTGGAGGGCATACGCCCTGGCCACGGCCAGACGCAGGATCGTGGCCGTCGAGGGGTCCTGTTCCGCCCCGTGCGCGATCAACTCATGCGCTTTTCGGGTCCACGGTACGAGCGCAGGAGGTGCGAGCTCCACCCCGGCCTCGGCCGCGATCGGTCGCGCGCTCTCCCACAGTGGAGCAATTTCGGGGGCATCGATTCCGACGAGCGGGGTGCCCGGGGGACGGAGTTCGAGGGGGAGCCAGCGGATCTCGGATTCTTTCGTCCACGGCATCCCTTCCGTCGTTGCAGCCTCGATCTCCAGCATGAGGAGGACAGAGGCTGGATCGATGAAATCGAACCAGATGTCGATCGGGTTTCTCACCATGGAGGCTCCCACCATATTCCGGACCCGCCAGATCAAGAAACGAGGTCCAGATGCAGTTCAGTGCGAATGTCGAAAAGCTCAAGCCATCCGCTACAATCGCGGTAAGTACCCTGGCCAAGAAGCTCGCGGCGGAAGGTCGGGACATCATCAACTTGAGCGCAGGCGAGCCTGACTTCGACACGCCGGCGTTCATATCTGATGCCGCGATTCAAGGGATCCGTGACGGTCGGACGCGCTACACCCCTCCTGCTGGAATACCGGAGCTACGTTCGGCGATCGCTGAGCGCCTCAGTGAGCGCTCCGGCCGCGAGATGGAGTCTGACGGCGTGGTCGTAACGGCCGGCGCGAAACAGGCGCTCTTCAACGCACTCTTCGCTCTGTTCGGCCCCGGTGACGAGGTCATGGTCGCCGCGCCGTACTGGACCACGTACCCGGATCTGATCAGGATTGCGCGGGCGGAGCCGGTCGAAGTGTTTGGTGACCAGACCAACGACTTCAAGATCACGCCGGCTGACCTGGATCAGCATGTGACGGACTCGACGCGCGGCCTGATCATCAACACGCCCTGTAATCCGACAGGGGCGGTGTATTCCGTCGAAGAGCTGACCGGGCTTGCCGAGTGGTGTCGAGATCGGGGCGTCTGGCTCCTGAGTGACGAGATCTACCGGAACATTCACCACGCGGGCGATGGAGCGGCCCCGGGCATTCTCAGTGTGCCGGCAGAGAGCCTGGGTCCGTACGTGCTGATCGATGGTGCATCGAAGAGCTTCGCCATGACCGGGTGGCGGATCGGCTTTACCTATGCAGATGCGGAGGTCACCAGGAAGTTCTCCGCGTTGCAGAGCCAGATTACGTCCAACTCGGCCACACCGTCTCAGGTAGCGGCGCTGGCGGCCTTCAGCGACACAGACGCGGCCGACGCGTCACTCGCCGAGATGGGTGAGGCATTCACTCGGCGTCGCGACCTGGTGTGCCGGCTCATGGGCGAGCTGCTGCCGGGCGTGCCATTCATCGAGCCGGGCGGCGCCTTCTATCTCTTCTTCTGCGTTGAGGGGTTCTTTGACGACGGGGTCACCAACGCAACCGAGTGGTGCAGCCGACTCCTTCAGAAACATGGTGTTGCGCTGGTTCCTGGTGCGGCGTTCGGAGATGATCGCTGGGTGAGAATGAGCTTTGCGACCTCGGACGAGATCATCGAGCAGGCACTCAGCCGGATCTCGTCTTCTGTGCGCGCAGCTTCGGTGGGGTAGAGCTCAACCAACCTCACTGAGCACTCGATCGGCGGCCCGCAGAGCGTCTGCGACGTAGCCTTCGCCGAAGAGGTTCACGTGCACGAGTAGGTAGTACAGCTGGTACAGGTCTCGCCGATATGCCTGGTAGGCAGGACTGATGGCGCGGACTTCGCTGTACGCATCGTAGAATCCTGGACCAAAGCCCCCGAACAGCTCGGTCATGGCCAGGTCGACCTCGGCATCCCCGCAGTACACAGCAGGATCGATCAACACGGGCCGACCGTCTGAGTCGGCGTACGTGTTTCCACCCCAGAGATCCCCATGTAGAAGCGATGGAGTATGGATGTCGCTCAGCAGGGAACCGAGCACCTCGACCAGGGCATCCATACGATCCCCACCATCATCTACCGACGCGAAGTACCCATTCGATCGAGCACGTCCCAGCTGGATCGCGATGCGCTCGTCGCGCCAGAACGCGGACCATGACGAGTTCTGCTGATTTCGCTGTGGGAGGCTGCCGATCCAGTTGTCGTGGGTCCAGCCGAACACAGCGTCCGTGCGTGACGATCCGTGGAGCTGGGCCAGCTGTCGACCAAGGGTCTCGTCCGTTTTTTCGCTGCGATCTCCTCGTTCGACCCACTCGAGAAGCAACCAGGCGTTGTCGTCCGAGACGACGAGAACCTCGGGAATGCGAAGACGGGTTTCTGGCCCCGGTTCGCTCGGAGAGGTCCTGGCCAACGCACGAAGGCCGGCCGCTTCCGCAGCGTACATACCGGCCGGTGCATCCGGCCGCCATTTCACGAAATACCTCCGGCCGTCGGATGTCTGGATCCGGGCTCCGTGATTGATGCATCCCCCGGTTATCGGGGTGGCCGTGACGAGTTCACCGCATTCCAGCGTGGTGAACGCGTCCGCTAGGCCGTTTCGAATCGATTCAGGAAGCGAATCAGGCCGCCTTCAGGCGTTCGAGCAGCGTCTGGCAGGAGCGGTGGAGCATCTCGTAGACCGTTTCGAAGCCGCTCGCGCCGCCGTAGTACGGATCGGGGACCTCGTCCCCCTCCTCCTCATCGAACTCGCGGAGCAAATGCACCTCGGCATCGGAGTCGGACGAGTCTACCATCCTGCTGACGTTACGCAGGTTCTCGCGGTCCATCGCGATCACGTAATCGAACCGATCGAGGTCATCGCTCGTGATCTGGCGCGCGCGGCTGCCGAGTTCTACGCCGTGCTTCGTCGCGACCATCGCGGCTCGCGCGTCCGGCCGCTCACCCACATGCCAGGCACCGGTGCCCGCAGAGTCGATATCAAATCGGTCGTCGAGACCAGCCTCGCGGACGAGGTGATCGAAGATCCCTTCGGCCAGCGGTGAACGGCAAATGTTGCCGAGGCAGACGAAGAGGACCGAGGTGCGAGCGGAGTCGGAGTTGTGCGTGTCCACGGACGTGGGGGTCGTCGAGTGGGGGTATCGGGATACTGGGCTAAGCCACTCCCTGTCGGCGGCCAAGTTGCCCATGTACTCGTCGGAATTCAAGAACCAAGAACTCCACAGGCCTTCGACGCGGTTCGTCCCCCTCATGGACGTTGTTACCTTTCGCCCGTAATCGTTCCGACCTCGGGTGAAACGAAATCACGGTCGGAGCACCCGTAGGATGAGGACCGATTTTGTCTGACGAAAAAACGTTTTCAGAACTTGGGCTGTCCCCTGAGCGCCTGGCAGCCATCGAGGCACTGGGCTGGACAATCCCCACCCCCATTCAGCATCAGGCGATCCCGGCTGGCATGACCGGTACCGATGTCGTCGGCATCGCCCAGACGGGAACGGGGAAAACCGGCGCGTTCATGATCCCCGCGCTGGAGCGTGTGAACGCTGGTGAGGGCCTTCAGGTCCTCGTCCTGTGCCCGACTCGTGAGCTGGCCCAGCAGGTGTCCGACGACACGGTCGAGCTGTCGAAAGGCACCAAGATCCGTTCCGAGGCCATCTTCGGAGGGGTCAGCTATGCGCCTCAGATCAAGGCGCTCGAGCAGGGGTTCGAGGTCATCGTAGCGACACCGGGTCGGTTTATCGACCATATGGGTTCGAGACGTGTGGACTTGAGCAAGGTTTCATACCTCGTGCTCGACGAGGCAGACCGGATGCTCGATATGGGGTTCCGGCCTCAGATCGAAGAGGTCTTCCGCGGGATGCCGAAGAAGCGTCAGACGATGCTCTTCAGCGCGACGATGCCCCACGGTGTGCACGATCTTGCACTCCGGATGACGAACGAGGCGCTCTGGATCGAGGCTACTCCGCCGGGGACAACGGCCGAGGGTATCGACGAGCGTTTCTATTCCGTGAAGCCGGACAAGAAAACCGACCTGCTCATGAGTCTCATTCACGAGCCGGGCTGGGAGCAGGTGCTGATCTTCACGCGGACGAAGGCCGGCGCGGATGTGCTTGAAGGGTTGCTGAGTCGTGAGGGCATCAAGGTCGATGCGATGCACTCCAACAAGCAGATGAAATATCGGACCCGCGCGCTCGAGCGCTTCGCCAAAGGCGAGATCCGTGTCCTGGTTGCCACTGATGTTGCTCAGCGGGGGCTGGACGTGGACGGGATCACTCACGTGGTGAACTACGATGTCCCGCTCGATCCGGAAGACTACGTCCATCGCATCGGGCGGACAGGACGAGCAGGGGCGACGGGAACCGCGATCACCTTTGTGACGGCGGGTGACCTGGGCGCCATCAAGAGCCTCGAGCACCGCCTTGGGCGTGGAGTGGAAAAGATCCACCTGCCTGAGTACGACTATGCGGGTGCACCTCCTCCGGAGGGACGGTCGATCGGGGGGCGTGCAAAGAAGTCGACGCGGACTGGAGGGGGTATGGGGTCGAAGTCGGCCTCGGACCTCTCGCCCGAAGAGTTGGCCAAGCTGTTGAACCCTGGATCCTGACGCTGGGAGATCACGAGTGAGCCGAGTTTACCTCCGGTACGGCGCCAACTATCAGAGCGTGTCGTTCGAGTTCGAAGCCAAGGCACTCAACGAAGTTGGATTCCGTCGGGATCGCGAGTCGTCGTTTGCGGTGGATGAGCTGGGTGACCGATACGAGTTGATCGAGACGGCTGAGCTCACCGCCGAGGCGGAAGGCGACGTGCAGTCCGAGACGGAGCAG
>Ga0222718_10005522_pt1 | contig 10213 bp, 16 predicted proteins | sample C33_27DmetaG_FD_165045 | JGI IMG/M metagenome (GOLD analysis project Ga0222718, IMG submission 165045) | Estuarine water microbial communities from San Francisco Bay, California, United States - C33_27D | ecosystem: Environmental > Aquatic > Marine > Unclassified | place: USA: California... | reverse complement strand
CGAGCCTTCATCAACGCCGCCTGACGCGTGTCACGCTCAGCATTAAAACGAACCGGGTCCCAGAACTCACCGTCGATAACCGCCAACACCGCAGAATGCGTCCTGGCGATCTCCGGTGTTGAGTCCGTAGAACAGTCATCATACACGACAATGCCGCCAGCAAACGTGGCGACATGGTCCAGAGTGTCTTGAAGGATGCGTTCCTCGTTACGGACTTTGGTTATGGCTACACAGTTCGGGATCATCGGGCTTCGATCCTCTCGATAACCTCGTGCAGACGACGACGGGTAACGTCCAACCAAAAGCGATGCTCAGCCTTAGAAAGCTTACGCTTCGACTGAAACAACTGCTGCTGGAGATGCTTATTCGACATTATCCCACCACCATGAGGCTAGACGGAATAAATATCTTAGCTACGTCGTCCCATGATCGAACACGAGGCCCAGTAGCAACCTGATTGTAGGGCGCGTCCCAAATGACAAACTTCTGCCCCTTAGAAGCGAACTTCTTGATCTGATGCAAACTGTCGTCAATACGCCACGACACGTCAACTACAGACTTGTCTGATGTAAACAAGAGATCGTTGTAATAGATTTGATGCGTGTTAAGCCAATCGACCGTGTCAGAAACCGAAACAGGGTCTGGCGTTCGACTCGTGCAAATCAAGATCTTGTAATGCTGATAAAGCTCCTGCACCGTCTCAACAGCGCCTGGCCTCGGGTCCATGATGAGAAGCATACCGTCTCGGATAGCGGCATCGTGAACGTCACGCCAGTCGATGCCAGAATTACCAAACCAGGCCTTGAAATCCCAATCCGGGCTATCGTGGAGGTCTTCTACGTCAACGCCCAGCGCCCTTGCGGCGTACGGACGGAAAGAAGCGACGTGCTCACCGAGCACCTCGTCAATGTCAATCATTAGTGAATGTGGTTTCTCAGTACGTGTCTGCATACTGCGTACCCTAGTACGTCAAGCAGTGTATGTCAAGTCAGCCCTAGAAGCTGCCAAATTGCAGGTCTCACAGCACGGCACGATATTGAACATGGCGTGAGCACCACCACGAGACACCGGCTGAATATGCTCTAACGTCACCTTGTCCGGCGACATGCCCATCAACCACGCCCCACAATAGTAGCATTCGTCGCTAGCAACCCCGTAGCGTTTCCAGAAGGCCAGCAACTCGCTGACGGAAAACCGCCGCATCGGGCCGCCCTTTGCCTTCACCCGGCTCTCAGAACGGCGCAGGGAGCGCCCCATGCAGCAAGTGTAACAGCGTGCTTGACGTCTCCCGTTCGGCCAGAACAGGAACGCATCATCAGGCTTGTCGCTACAACACTTCCTACAGTATGCCATTACCTTTATTCTAAAGGCTTTGGATAACCTCTCAGCGTGTCTTTCAAGATTTGCCAGAAAGAATACTCCCGTGAAGCAGACGCAATAGCCTCAATGTCTTGAGGGCTAACGCCGCGCTCTTGAAGGCGCCGCCTGATGTAGTTCTCGCCGCCCTCAGTCAAGTGCCCAGACTCCAGCATGGCGCGACAACGAAAACAAACCCTAAACCGGCCAACTGCTTTGCCGAACCGGTGTAAAGGTTTTGTTTTACGACAAACGAAGCAGGTCCTTACAACCAAGTCACTCTTCTTCTTCCACAGGAGAAGCCAGGTTGCGTAGATCGAGAACGTTGTCGATAGCGTCAGCCACGTGAACCATAACACCTTGGTCGCCACGCACGACACGAAGGTCAGCGATAACCTCAGTCGGCAGCCCCTCGGCAAGCATCAGATTAGAACCATACTCGGTCAGTTCCATCAACAGCTCATCAATAGCATCTAGATCCATATCAGTCATTTGTATATCACTCCTTATTATCCACAGCACAGACAGTTCTGTACCACACTATTACCTTACAACCTAAATCAGGTCATTGCAAATCAAGTTCCACCGGAACCCGGCCAGGGGAGCAATTAAGCATAGAACCCCCTGGCCGAGGCCCGGTTCGGACGAGGTAGCAGTCGCCCGCCTGCATCAGCAGGTCTCAGCCCAACGAACCCCAGATCTTCGCAAGCGTAGCCTTCGACGGCGTAATCCCACGCCGCTTCTGCTCCGCCGCTAGCTGACGGGGAGTCCGACCAGCCCACAAACCACGCATGTCCGTGGCGGGCCAGCTCAGGGCATAATCCAAACAAGGCTCAATAACTTCGCAGGTACGACACACCTTGCGGGCCTTGGAGATGTAGCTCAGGTCTTTCTTTCCGGCTGGGAACATGTCAGGGTTGTAACGGCACGCAGCAAACTCCCACCAGTTGTTTTGGTGGGGTTCCGAATTAACTTCGATGTGCTTTCGTTTTGGACTTTGTTCCACACCAAATAGTGTAGGCCAGATAGCCGTATAACCGCTGTAAAGACACGTATATCTAATAGCGCCTTAGTTGGCAGCAGGCCGGGAGCGTGATCGAAACAGCACTCCCGGCCCGGCCTCTTCAGCGCTTAACGCACCGGCCTCCGGCCTAGTTGACCGACACTAAATCGGACTAAAACTGCTCAGTTTACACATATTGTCAACTGATTGGTCGATTTGGGGCAAATACAACCCAAAAACAGACCTCTAAGGTGCCGAAACTGGGCCAAAACGGTCCAAAACGATGTTGATAGACAAATCAGTCAGTCTCCAAGAACGCCTGAACAATACCGCTCGACGGATGACGAAGCTTGCTAATCGCCTTAGCCTCAATCTGACGGACACGCTCACGAGTCAAGCTCAAACGGTCACCCACAGCCTGCAACGACATAGGCTCAACGTCTCCAACACCGAACCGCATAAACAGCACCTGCCGCTCTCGGTCCGAAAGAAACGCCATAGCATCGCGAATCTCTTCGCTGTACGACTTCTTCACGCCCTTATCCTCAACAGACTCAACACCACGATCCCAAGCCAAGAATGACATCGAACCAGAATCCGAATCTGAATCATCGCCTGACGGCGCATCGTACGAGGCCACTTGACTCACGTAAAGATACCCCTGAAGCTTCTCGCAACGCTCTTCATCAAACCCAGAGATCTCAGCAAGCTTCGAAAGGTCTGGTTCCGTGCCATGCGCAGCCTCATACTCATCGCTCGCCTTCTGAAGCTTCCGCACATCAGTCTCGATATGCATAGGCAGACGAATCGAACGAGCTTGATTGGCTACTGCACGCTGACAAGCCTGACGACACCACCAAGTGGCGTACGTGGAGAACTTGAAGCCTCGTTCCGGGTCGAACTTCTCAACCGCACGGAAGATACCAAGGGTAGCCTCTTGAATAAGGTCTTCATAGTCGACAGCGGGCTGAGCCTTGTGATAACGGTGAGCGGTCTGCATCGCCAGACGCAGATTATGCTCCACAAACTTATTGCGTGCGTTTTCACCCATCTTGACCGTGTTTCGAAGCTTGCGGCGATCGGCGGCGCTCACTTTCGCAGCCGCATCGGACTCAAGGATAGACTTAGCAGCGATACCAGCTTGCACAGCGCGCCCGAGAACAACTTCTTCTTCGTCCGTAAGCATAGTATCGGATTCTTTATTCGTACGATACGTCATTCAGTTTCCTTTCTCTGTAACTTTCAGCATGTAAATAATGTCATCAGCGATCTGAGCAGCCACATCACGAGACATAGAAATGACACCAAAAGGACCAGCCTCGCCGTCCTTCTCTTCATCGCCAATAATGATATGGACTTCATCGCCCAAATCATCTTCACGCTCGTCCCAATCAATACCATTAGCCGCCAAACCATCACGTGGATGAACCAGCGAAACGCCGACGGCATCAGGCGTCTCAACATACAAGTCTAACCAAGTCGCCTCGGTGCCATCAATAAAATTGGTAAGAAGCAACTCGTAGGAACTGCACCCACGAGTATAAGTGATGAACTCGCCGTTAGGTACCGACAAAGCGTTCAGGCCGCCCATAGACGTCCTAGCCAAACCCTCCCAGGGCAATCCTTCAGACACGGCCCTGCCCCCGGTACTTCTTCTGCGTAGCACCCTTCTTGCGCTTGTTAGGCGACTTAGCATGACGCCCAGGTCGGCTAGGCGCACTTCGCTTCTGATAATTTGAATCTCCCAAACGGGCCATAATCTCTTTCCTTACTTTTATCGAACAATTACACGGGTAGACTAGCAGCTACCCCACTGCTTCGCAACTTTAAAGCTGAACACTCGGATGAACAGTCACCTTGCGATGAATTCTCGTTACCCGATCCACCTGAAACGAACGTGCAGCCCGCTTCTTCGGATTAGCTGACTGAGCATCAATCCAACCTTCCTCAATTCGAGGGTTGTAGACGTAACGCTGGAAGATAAAGCGTCCACGCTCACCACGAACACGGAACTCTCGACCAGGGATAAGACGCATCTTACCCTCGATCTGCAACTCCTCGTGAATCTCCCAGTGGGAATTGATGAAATCAAAACTCTTAGCTTTTCGAATGTTTGGCACGGCGCCTCCTTTCTATAACCTTAAGCCAGTATAGTACTGCTAGTTTCACTTGTCAAGCACCCCTGTACTTCTGACGGTCTTCATCAGTCAACGTAATGACTTCATGGAACTCGGTATCGCCATCTTCACCAGAGCCCTCATAAAGCGAACCCCAGGACTCTTGCCCCAAGTCAGGCTCAGTAGAAATGTAGACCCCCTCCATCTCGACCTCCATCAGGACCCCGACCTCGCGGGCAAGCTCCTGAGCATCGTCACGAGGGAACGAACACAGCATCTCATCATGAATCGGCAGAACCATGTAATCCCAAAGGCCAGCACGGTCGATGTTCACCATCGCCTTACCGAGAACATCACGAGCCGTGGACTGAACAACATAGTTCAATGCAGCGTAGGAACGGTCGGTATCGACCGGCAACCTACGCCCGCTGTAAGTCTCCACGTACGAACGGGCACCAGACTCCACAGGACCGGACAGGCGCCTAGAGTAAGCAGTCACGCCCGAATAGGTCTCATCGAATGCCTTCACAACACGCTGAGAAACGTCCACTGTGATACCGGCCTGGCGGGCGATGCCTTTAGCACCACCACCGTACACCTTGGCAAAGTTCACCATCTTAGCGACCTTACGCTTTACATTGGCAGCGTCAGCAGTAATCTGATGCAAGTCGGCGCCCTCAGCGAACGCCTTCTTCATAACAGGGTCAGCAGACAACGCCGCCAGCACACGAAGCTCAACGCCCGAAAAGTCGATAGACGACATGACACAGCCCGGTTCAGCCAGGAACATATGCCGAATCTCAGACAGGCCAGACGGCAACTGCTGAACGGGCGGGTCCTGAACAGACATGCGGGCCGTTCGGGCAGCCAGCGCGTTGATCTTTGGATGGATACGGTTGTCGGCATCAAGCAGCCGCAACGTGTTCCCCACGTACGATTCACGCCACTTACCTGCGTTCTTGGCGCCCATGACAGCCTCAGCCAACATAGAACCCGGACCCTCACGGTTGATGATGTCTTGCAGAACCATCTTGTCAACCTTAGGAGCACCCGAGTCGGTCTTTTCGACCAGCATCTCGCCCAACTGAATCATAGCGCCAGCGACCTGATGCGGAGCATCCGGGTTCGTAACGCCCATCTCAATACATTGATTTGTCCACTCTTCCTGACGGCGAGCGAAGTCATTGTACAAATGCTCGGCGTACTCAACATCAACCCGCATACCACGGGCCTCCATGTCAGCACAGAGCACCTGAAGCTTATGCTCGTATGGCACAAGCTTGCTCATCTGCCTCATCTGAACTTTCTGTACCAACTTTGGGTACAAACGGGCAGTAAGAATAGTGTCAAGACCGGCGTACTGGACTAGCGTGGGATGAGTGGCAGGAATCTTGCCCCAGCCGTCACTCAGCTTCCAACCCTGCGACTTGAAAACGTTCTTCAACGCCTCATCCGAGTCAGGGGCAGTATCGTCCACGTATGCGGCTCCTAGAGCCTTCAGACCGTGCCCTGTGCCGCCCTCTCGTGCGCCGCGAGGGTCTACTAGGTGGCTGAGTACCCGGGTATCGTGACAGCGCTCCAGAATGGCTCTGGGGCTCTCTACGCAGCCGCTAGCGTGCAGCACCAACGCGTCGTAGGTTGCGTTGTGGGCCACAAGCTGGTAATCGGTTTCATTTAAAACAAAGTCAATAGATCGCTGGAACCAGGGATCGCCCCACACAAAAACGTAGCTCGTGTCGGTGTCGCCCCATTGCAGCAGCTTCACCTCGAAACCAGGAACGTACTGATGGAGTCCAGAGGTTTCCGTATCCCAAGCAATCGGGCGGCGGGCTTTAAGCATCCAATCCCGAAACTCGGCAAACGTATCTTCATCGCGACAAAGAATAACATCGCCCAACGTAGACTCGGGCGCGCCATAGTTCTCATGAATCCAGCCATCAAACAGCGACAGCGAGTTCTCGTCAATATTGTTAATCTCAGTCATTCTTATCCTTTGCGTCACGGTATGAAAAAGTGTACACCACATTGCCAGAACTGTCAAACACAGTCACGTCACCAAACATAGTCAACAGAAGTGCCCGGGTCTCTACCGACCGTGGCGGAGAAGAGAACGTCTCTTCGTTCGGGTCAAACTTCTCGCTGAACCCTGGAGTGTACACACTCTGAGGCAGTGGTTCGACCACGATCTCGTAAATCATGCAACAAGCTCCAGGGCCGGAGCATTCCACCACGAAGGAGCCGGACGGCCCTTCTCCCACTTGGCAAACTCAGCCTTATCGGCGTGGTAGAAGTCACGGTAGACTTCGACAGCGTCCCACATGGAGGCAGTCATCTTGTTGTACTTGCGCTGCATGTCTTCACCGACGCACAGCGGCACGTCGGTTCGAGCGCCGTAGGGAATAAAGTTCCAACCTGCCCGGTGGCAGTCGTAAAGCTGGGCGAGGCACGCGTGCTCCTTACCGAAGCGATACGTGTACTCCCGGCACAGAGCAATACCGTGGTCGGCAAGCCAAAAGAAGTTGCCAGCAGTGTCGCCAGCCCAACGGGTCGAAGGGTGGTTGGCGTAGCCGCCACGATGCGGCGTACCGGCTTTGGTAAGCGGTACGTCGTTGTCGGTGGCGCCGTGACGACGCAGGGCCGACACAAGCATCTGCACGCTCTCGACAGCCATCTTCGGAATGTGCTTGTCGCACTGCATTTCGGCGGCTTTCTGGGCATCTGTGTGTAGGAAGAATATGTTCATTGTTGCGGGTCCTTTAGTGTTGTCGTCATTACGTTAACTACCGTAGCACTGAACACCAGGAGGCGTCAAGCGATACAACCGAAAAGCCCCCGCCCGGCGCAAACCAGACGGGGGCAAATCAGCCCAAGGGAATAGGAATAAAAAGTGTTAATCAGATTCAATTCTATTGAAATAGTCAACAGAATCAATCACTGTCTTAGCAGCGGCACCATGCCGATCAAGCTCTAGCACCAACGCACCAGTACAACTGTAAAACTTTACAGTCGCATCTTCACTACCATGCTGACCACACATTTCGTATCTGACAATTTCTTCACGATTCATATCACAAAACTTCCTTATACTTAGGCGCTAGTGCGGCTCGGCTTGTCGCGAGGATCAACCTTCTCCGACACACGGCTGGACGACCAGCCGCCGCACACCTTGCACTGCCACGTGCGCTTCACAGCCACGTTCGTGTACTTGTAACCACGAGACATAAGATGCTCTTCGTCAGCACCACACTTAGGACAGGTATGGCGGTTACCCTCATCGCCGTAAATCGACAGGTTCGGGTGAGTAACGTGGAACGGGCGAAGCTTCATGTAAACATCCCTCGTAAGGTTAACGTCCTGAACATTGTACTTAGCCATCATCTTGAGGGCGGCAGCGTCGCCGTGCATACACTCCTCCCACAGTTTGAAGCCAGAATGTTCGACCTTGCGGCCAACACCGAGAGTGTCGCCAAGCTGGTCAAGACGGTTGCTGTTGAAAGCAAAGTTCTGGCGGGCGATCTTGAGCGTGTCGATCGTTCGGTACGGCTGCGGCGGAGCGAAGCCGTGGACGATCGCACGTGCGTTCATCTTCTTTCGGTCGAAACGGTCCGAGTTATGGCCGACGATAATGTCGGCTTCTTCGAACAGTTCGAACATGCGCTTGACGACACGCTTGTCGTCACGCTTCTTGACTTCCTTCGGAGTGACGATAACGCACTCGGTGGAGGAAGCAGGGTTACCTTCCCAGCGGTAAGCAAACGATAGAACGAACCAAGGCTCGACAACCTTGATAACGGACTCCTCGTGAGAGGCGCCCCAAGTGTACGAGATGTTCGGAGCGTTTTCGATATCAAAATACAGGATTTTGGGCTTACCAGCCGGAGGTGTGTTTTTCTTGCTCATGTTTATCTTCTTCCCTTTTCCCTATGGGTGACAGGCTGCGGCTATCACAACCCGTACTGTATACCCTAGTTGGAGCCGCCAACGATGTCAAGCCCTGCAACTTGAGCGATAAGCTCTGCGTCAGGAAGCCCGCACTCGGACAACGGCTTAGCCAACGTGTAGAAGCTTCGACGCCCCACACGCTTACGCTTTAGGATACCAGACTTAGTCAACTCCTTCAGAGCGCGATTCACGTGCTGAAAGTGAACTCCAGCTATGTTCGCAATCTCGGACTGAGTTGTTTTGTGTCCGTGGATAGCAAGGATTAGGAGAACCCGGCCTCGCACATTCAACAAGGACACTGCGGGCTTATTCGTCATCTCCGAACTCGCGATCCAGCATACCCTCGACGGCTTCGGTCAAATGCTCGACTTGATCGACAAGGGCAGAGATCCACTCCATAGCCAGCTCAATCTTTTGAGTGCTGGTCTGGCATAGGCTGAGAGCCTCTGAGAACGATTCTGCGGTCACTACGGAAGCTTCTTCAACTGGAGCGCCTCCGAAACGGTCAGCGCGCACATAGGCGCTGTGAAGGTCTGTGAGCTTCTTTTCGATCAGGTAATCTTCAAAGTTTGGACCGGGAACAAAGAAACCCTGCACACTCTCAATTACCCCAGCGTCTAGAAGCGGAGTCGATGAGAAGTGCATCCAGCTAGAACCGTCAAACTTAACAGAACCGTTAGCGCCCACAATCGTGGACAGCAGACGGGTAGCGTCTGCGCTCGGATAGTTCAAGCGACGCACAGCATCAGCGACGTTATATCGTTGTCTTTCAACCATTGGAATTCTCCTGATTACTCAATCTTTCATTCTCTGCCCATGTGGCAAAGTTGTGGTCATTGTTGGGAATGATCCAACAAGTAGCGGAATCAATTTCCCACGAGTTGCCACCGTAAGACCAACTGATAGGCATAGTGCCTGCCGCATCAGCAACACCAACATTGACGTCGATGCCGTACATGCTCACGAAGTAGTTCACAACACAGCCGTTGATTCCTTCATGGAAACACGGTGTGTCTTTACGGCTTCCAAACGGGCAGAGACCCGAAACGACTGAGACGGAGTCCTTCTCCAGCCTCACATGGATGACGTGACCGTCATCGTGCCAGTTGAACTCCGTCTCAGCCACGGGTATCAGTCCTCAGACTCTTCAGACTCTTCAGCATCGGCTTCACCTTCAATTTGCGCCTGAAGAGCATCGCGCTCATCAACTAGCTGCTGGATAGCGGCACGGGCAGCCTGGTCGGCTGCATCACGCATCTTAAGTGCTGCACGAAGCTCAACAATCTCAGCCTGCGCCTGCTGCCACATGTCAGTGATAGCGGCGAAGCGAGCCTGAAGTGCGGGGACATCAATTTCTGGGGTATTCTGCTGTTCATTCATACTAGGTATTTTATGTTAAGCTTGCCATAAATGTCAAGCGTTTGAAGATCTAGCCAATCTCAACCCACTGTGAAGCTTCTTCACCTACATAATAAATAAAAAGACGGCCCGTGCCGGACTCATACCAAATAGCGCCATTATCAGGGTCCTCAGGGGCAGTCTCACTAGTGGGAGCTGTAGCGCTAGCAGCACCACCTGCCAAAGTCGCAAAAGAAGCAGCGGGCCAACCAGCAGTCGTCTTAGGACCCCAAACAGTGTTATCGTCAGAGTTGATGTACATGTCACCAACCACACCGACCGAGGCAGTAGGCGCACCCGAACCCGTACGCAAAGACGAACCAGGCAAAGCCTGAGACATCAACACGTTAACCTTGTTGGCAGTCGTGCGAACAGTCGGGTTCGGCACGTCATTCGT
>Ga0222718_10005518_pt1 | contig 10219 bp, 16 predicted proteins | sample C33_27DmetaG_FD_165045 | JGI IMG/M metagenome (GOLD analysis project Ga0222718, IMG submission 165045) | Estuarine water microbial communities from San Francisco Bay, California, United States - C33_27D | ecosystem: Environmental > Aquatic > Marine > Unclassified | place: USA: California... | reverse complement strand
GGTTAAGCCTGTTGCATCGAACGCTAAAACTGGCACCGTTTGAAAGCTTACGGATGAATCCGCAGTGGTGTACGGCAAGCCCGAAACGCGGGCTGTACCTGTGGCAGACCCTAATCCCGCCACTTGAGCTATTCCTGCCAAATGTACCGTGTCGCCTATTCGCGTGTAAGTCCCCTTTTGTAAAGAGTATGTTATCCCCGTGATACCTCCCCCAAAAGTTATCGTGGGTTTCCAAGTTCCAGTCTCATAGAAAGCGTCAAAATCAAGCCACGCACCCGAATTCAGCATGCCGTTAACGGATACCTCGTTGGCTGCGCTGCCTACGTTTGGGATCTGAAGCAAAGATTTCGCAGGATCGACTGTGCTGATTCCGTCGAGGATGTTTGCAACTGAATCAATTTTAAACCACGTTGCTCCGTTGTATTTTACAACGTCACCTACGGTGTATGCTATCGCACCGCTTCCTAGATTGGCTGTCCCTGCTGTTGTTACGTCATAGTAGTCACCAGCCGTACCAGTCCCATCTGCCAGAGTAGGGCTGTTCGTGCTGGCATTCCACTCCCCCTTTGGAGTGTCTCCAGATGTAGGCAGGTAAGTCCCGTCAATTTTATTGACTCCATTTAGCGGAGCTAATTTGTAAGTAGAGGGAGCAGCTACGTAAGCGTCTGCGGTGTCTTGACGGAAGTTGTCACGGGTGATTTTCTGAGTCCCGTTAGAAGATCCGTCTATAACTATGTTTGCGTCACTCGCAACAGTTGTTGCTGTTTTCGAGAGATCTTTAATTCTTGTGGTGGCCATATTTATTCAGGGTCAGGGGCTTCAAGCTGAAGCGTTAAAATGTATTCGTTATCGTCTGTGAACAGGAAGTTGCCGCTGTCATCGACCAGCAGTGTCGCTTCCGTGACATTGTCTCCTCCAGCAGTAACAACTGTTGGTAAGCCTAGACCAAATCCAATCATCAGACATCGTAGGCTGTGATTTCTCCAGTTGTCACTGTGATCGACGTTGCCCTGCAGCAACGCCAGTAGGACCCGGCCTGCATGTTCACATTCGTGATTGTTCCTAGTCCTCCCGAGGTAACACTCCCGAGGACTGTCGCTGCGTGAGCGTAGATCCAGCTAAAGTTTCCAGCAATAGTTCCAGCGCCACTTTGGTAGGTTCCGCTGTCAGACCCTAGGGTCCCGTCTTCACCTACACGCACTGTGCGGTATTGATCGTTCTGGTCTACGCCAGTGATTAAAGATGCTCTGCTCATAATTTAATTAATATCCTGCTACCTCAATTTGAGTTGTCTGACCTTGCTGTGTGTGCAGCTTAAGGAGCTCGTGATCTATTACGTCTCGTGCGTCTGCCTCTGCGACTCTCGCTCTGTCGAGCTCGCCGTTGTGTCTCAGGTAGTCGCTGTAAGTTCCCCTGACGAGGTAGTCAAAGAAGATCATAGGTATAGAGGTCAGGTCCCAGTAACTGGGCTGATCCGTAGGACTGTTTGACCCTGCGGCCACAGACTGGTTGGCGACGTAAAACTGCCCAGCAGTGTTATCGTAAACTTGATCTCCAGCAGCATAGACTGTGCTCGTGCTGTATAGGTCTCCTGTAAGGACTGGGACAGTTTTACGGAACCAGATATAAGCAGTTGTGTTACTCTCAGCTATCTGGATCCCATTCTCGCTAAGATACCAAGTAAGTGATACCTGATCCTTATTCGATTTGGGGCTCTTGTTCCAGACTGCGAACACTTCGCCTATCTCGGTTTTTGTTGGCTGGTTGAACGCAACGTAGTTGCCTTCGTCGCCTCCTGACTGAGTCACTGTTCGAGCTTCAGTCACTGTGACCTCTGGCCACTTGGCTGCTTGCCACGCAAACTTCAACCTGCGGCTTGCAAGATCTCGAAACAACTTCCACTCAATGGTAGGAAGAGTGTCTCTCTCCATTCCTGCGAGGTTCAAAACCTGAGTCAGGATCTGGTTGTAGTTTGCAGGACTAAGAGCCATAGCCAACTTGTATCTTGCCAGTGCCTCTGCTGTTAACTTTCAGCTCTGGGTTTTTATCAGAAATGTATTTTCGGAATTTAGGGTCCTTCCAGATCTCTTTGCCTTCCTTCTTGACCCATTCTTGGTAGACCTTGTTGTCTACCTCCATAGTGGCTCGCCCGATTCCGTTCATGCTTTTACGGTCTCGGTTCTGACGAGCGATCTCTCTCTGTCGCTCAGTCGCACTTGCTAGTCGCTCTTCATGTGACCCGTTATATTTACGGGCCAGAGCCTCTTTCATTGCCTCGGTATAGTCTGACATAATTTGTAAAGTGTTCCTCGGTTGAGGGAGCCACATAAGCGGCCCCCTCGGTCCCGAGGTGTGCGATTACTGGTGCGAGCCAGTAAAGTGTTAGTTCACCGTGTCGAGATCGACCAAGGTGAAGAAGTATTTGATTTTGCCTGCAGTGAACGTGTTTAGGTTGTGTGAACCAGCAAGATTAATGTCAAGGGTGTCAGCCGCAGCGTAGACCTTGCCTGTCCCTACTGCGGCTGCTCCGCTCCCCGGTGTCGGGGCCTTGTAGGTAATAGTGGAGGCATGAGCGGCGTCGATTTGAGTCGCTGTCATAAACAAGTCATCATCGCTATCATCTCCAACCTTGTAAGTCAGAGAAGTTGACGAAGGGCTAACAAACTCTTCTGCCAGTATGTGGCAGCCAGACTTAACCCAGCTTCCTGCCGGGAGGTTGACTGTTAGAGTCTGAGTGGTTGCTGCTGCAGTCAGGTCTTCGTGAGTGATCACAACTTCGTAAGTTGCGCTCATTTCAGCCTGTGCTTCTGTTGGTAACTTATTGATAAGCATAATATCTATTCCTTTTCAGATTAAGGGTTGAACTGTGCTAGTCCGATTGGGTTGCGAACCTGAAGTGCTGTGCGAGCTTCGATCATGAACCTCTCGCCGCCGCCCTGATCTTCAAAGCGTTCCACGGTTGGGTTCTTGTTCATACGCATGTCGATCTTATCCATATCGAGTAGGTAACCTCTTCCAGCAGTTTGACTTGTGCCAGCAGAATTGTAACCGATAAAGTTGTCAGCAATGACCTCAACTGTTCCGAAGTCTCCCTCGAAGATGGTGGTGCTGTTGCTGACTTTCTTAGCGTCTCCCGCAAAGTCAAAGTTGCGTGAGCTGTAGCCTGCGGTTGCGATCGTGCGGGTGAAGTCCGTGAAGGCTCGTCGAAGAGTCGCGTCACAGAATAACTTGTAGTCGCCCATCATTCCGGTCGAAGACCAGATGCTCTGTAGGACTGACTGAATGCTGGTCTCTGTAAGAGCTGCAGTGCCTGTAACTACATATTGACCTGCGGCAGGGCGGTAGTCAGCAGGAACCTGATGGCTCGTCTGCACTCCGATGTTGCCAGTGTCGCGAATCCAAACGCCGAGTCCTCGCAAAAGGTAAGGGTTGGTCCCGTCATCAGCCTGATGCTCCTGATCGCTCAGGCAGGTTGATTCGATGTTACGCAACAATTCAACGCCAACTTTGGCGATAGCTTCTGCGATTTCGTCCGATACACCTGCAACGTCTGAAACGTCTTGAGCAAGTCTCGAGACCTTAGCAGTTTTGCGGAAGGTCTGCAGGTAGGAGCTCAAGAGAGCCCTGTTTTCTGCAGGGTTGCCGTAGGTGCTAACGTCTGTTCCATCAACAACGCCACCCAATTGAGGAGCATCGTAGTTATCGACGGGCCACTCAATGTATGTGTTACGTGGAGTAGCTCCCTTGTTTACGAGACTCATGAAAGGCGTTGCCTTCTCATCGACTCGTGTCAGCAAATCGAGCAAGTCTTCTCGTTTTGCAACCTGATTAATTTCAAATAATCCAGCCATAATCTAATTCCTATGTTGTCATAGCAGCTTTAATAAAGTCTTTAAGACCATCCCTCGATCCGGTTTTAAATACCTGAGACTTTGCGGATTCAGCTCTCTTAACAGCATCAGAGACCGAGGCCTTCTGTGCTGCTGGCGCGCCGGGTTGTGGTGTAGGATCAGGAGTCTTAGCTTTTGCAGGCTGCTTTTTCTGTGCCTGTTCTTGCTCGATATAAAAACCAACCAGTGCTCTCGCCAGATACAGGTCTACGTCTGGTAGATTCTGTATCCCCGGATTGGCTTCCTTGACCTGTTCAACCCACGCCCGTGCAGGGCTTTTCTCCTCTCTCAGCCACGGATACTTCTGTGCAGCGAATTCAAAGCTTTGAGCGTTCTGGTTGATCTGTTTTCGCCGTTTCGGGATGTCTGATTCCCTACTCCACTCGGCATTAAGCGCGAGGTCCTCGAGCCACGCTTCAGGGTCTTCTGGGACACTCTGTATGCGGTTCTCAATCTCTCGCTCTACCTGATCTGGATCTCGCCTGTATCTGGCGAGTGCTCGTTTAGCCCAACGCTCTGCGGCCAGTGCTTCGTCCTCAAGTTTCTCGAGGTCTGACTCTGACTGAGCTCTCTGGACTAGCTCTGATATGTTGCTGTCGCTGTCCGTTTGCTGAGTTTTCTTTGTCTCCAGCTTAAGTTGACTCGTAGTTTCCTCGAGCTCCTGCATTCGTTCTTCCAGCTCCTTCTTTTGGGCTGTCAAACGGTTTATGCGTTTCTGGAATCCAATGTGCTCAGGAGGCTCCGTATCGTCCTGTGTCTGCTCTGGCTCAGGCTGCTGCTCTGGCTCAGGTTCAGGCTCAGGAACGGGTGGTTCCTCATTTACAGGTGCAGTCTCCGTCTGGGGACTCAAGCTGTCCTTGAGTGCATCACGCAGTGCTTCCATCCCGCCAACTTCTATTGCTTCCTCCGAGGGCTGGCTGGCCTCGGCTGTAGTTTCGGATTTAGACATGCTGTTTTTGACGGCTGCAAGTGGCCGTAATCAGGGCTGTAGTAATCCCGCCCAGTAGGATTTCATTAAAGTTAGACTCGTCTAACATTCTCTGTCAACCCTAACAAAAATAAGCCTAGGCCACGAAAAGTGACAGCGGATTATTTTGTGGACCCCTTAGGTATCTGAGGGGGCTACACGAATTGTATTGACAGTTAAGCAGTCGCCTTAGCTGTTAAGCGGAGGTATGAGAGGTATCTATTTTGAGTTTCCAGCAGAAATAATCTGCTTAGAGTAGTCGATTTTACCCAGCAAACCTGAAAAACATACCTCTCATACCTCCGCATCTGAAAATAATTGAAAATAACTGTTGCAATGATACGCAGCGTAGCGTATAAGTATAAGTGTCAGGCGGGAATCAACCCTCTGATTGAAGAATAGAAAGAAAAAAAATGAATAATAAAATTATAATGGTATCAGACGTCGATGCAGAAGAATCTTATGAGGCAGCTAAAGACTACCTCAAAGCAAAGGAAGAAAAAGCTTACAATGAAGCTCGAGCTAAATATCTCAGGGAAAACCCAGAGGTTGGAACTCTTATCAGAAACGGAAAAGAACTTTTCTACATCAATCTTTTGCCACTGTATAAAGGGAAGATCAAGGTGTTCTCACCAAAAAGCGTTATTAAGTAATAACACAATCGGGGGCTTCGGCCCCCCCAACCTTAAAAACAAAATAACTATGAAAAATAAGAAAAACAAACCACTGAAATTCAAGCAGGTCAGAATCAACTACGGCGACTACACGAAACTCGTCCTAGTAGCAGACAAGGAGGAGAAATGAGAATCGTCAAGATCAGGCCTGTTAAACAGGTCGCAGGAGACTACAACTCCTACTGCGGTCCCTCTGCGATCTCTGCCGTCACGGGCATGTCAGGGGGAGAGGCTGCGCGGATCATTCGGCATCTGACTGAGTCAAGGTGCGTCAAGGGTGTCTACGTGTCAGACATGCGGATGGCTCTTGAATATTGCGGCATCTTTGCCGCCCCAACGAGGCTTCCCAAGGAGAAACCTACACTGACACAGTGGCTGAAGTTCAGCCGCCCTTACCGCGACTCAAAGCGGGTCTGGCTTGTTGTGGCAGGTAACCACTATCAAGTGATTCAGGGCCGCAGGTATGTGTGTGGCCTTACAAGGGAAATAGTGTCAATCAGGGATCCGAAGGTCAAGCGCAGGGCGAGGGTCAAGCACGCATACGAACTCAGGACGTTCGATGATAAAGGCGTCAGGACTCCGTGGTTCGCAAAGAAGCCCCCTACAAGGGATACTTACAGGCAGTCTAAAAGAAAGATTAAATAATACTTGCACTATACTCAAAGTAGAGTATTCTACTTGTGTCAGGGGGGAATAAACTCCCCTGACTGAAGAATAGAAAGAAAAATAAAATGCATAAATTCGAAAAAGCTGGATTTGTAGGACCTTTTAAACTGGAGACTATCGTGTCTCTGCCATCCCCGGCAATCGGCGAGGCTAATCCCGGGGCGTTCCAGTCTGAGTTGAAAAGTTCTTTTGAGATTGCTGGTAAATTTGGGGTGGGACTGGGGTCTTGCGATGTGTGCGGTCAGCCACTGGTCCACAACGCAATCGTAAGTTGCGATGGAGGAAGCTTCACGGTTGGTCTGGACTGCGCTCAACACATTGGAGATCCTTGCCTAGCAGACGTTGCAAAAGTTGAGCAAGCAAACATTGTCCGAGAGCAAGGCCGAATTCGCCGCGAGGCAAAGCGTGAGGCAAAGCGTCAAGTGTGGCTCAATTCAAAAACTTCGACCGGTGAAACTAACCAAGAAAAACTTGACCGGGAAGCAGCCGAGCGACGAGCAGAGCGTGAGGCAATCGAAAAACGAGAAGAAGCAAGAAAAGAAATTCTTGAGCCCATCGCAAAAGTTCTTGAAGACGGTAAAAACGGTTTTAGGGATTCAGTGGCAACAGGGCTTCGCAGAGGAGTTACCCCATCGGGCAATGGGTTGTTCATTGCGTGTGAGATTTTCGGCAAAGCTTCTGGTCGCCGTGGCAGCGCCAAATTCAACGAGGCATTTGCGTTGGCAGAAAACATTTTTGCAGAAGCAAAAAACATCTAACCCCAACCGGGGGCTTCGGCCCCCTTACATTAACTATTATGTTTTACGCTAACAATTGGCACTACAAAGAGCTGGCAGACTTCTACCCGCAGGGCTGGCTGGATGATTCTCTCGAGGATTGTGACATGCCTAAAGTAGTCTATCCTGAGACAGCTCCGAAAACAGTAGACTCTGGCTTTATCGACCAATACCTGTATGCCCCATCAAAGATGAAGCTCAATGATTTAAGCGGGTGGAATGAGGATATGGTCAAGGTAGCCTTATGCGCTCGCAAAATGTATAGGAAGGGGAAACTCTGGTGATTAAGTATATCCTAATGCTATGCGCCTCTCTCCAGCTTAATGCTGGGGTAGTAGCTCTCACTTTGCTCGCAGAGGCTCGTGGAGAGGGTAGGGACGGCTTAGGCGCTGTCGCCGCCGTAATCTCCCAGAGAGCCATCAATCGAGGTCTGACGGCTCGTGAGGTGTGCTTACAGCCCTATCAGTTCTCTTGCTGGAATGGTAAGACTGAGCAAGACCTGCAGCACCTCTACAGGTCTCCTATGGCGGCCTTCGCACTTTACCTTGAAGAAAACATTGACCGCATTGACAGGTCTAAGATTAACTACGCAGACCACTACTACGCAGACTACATCAAGGCCCCATACTGGGCTAAGGGCCGTAAGCCTGTGGCACGAATTGGAAGACACATTTTTTACTCGTTATGGAAAAAGAAACAATAATAACCGAGGACAACCCTCGAGGACACATGTGCGCCTCCAAGATCGGAACGCACGAGGAATGGGGTAATGCCTTCGACGCCTTCTGGCGTAAGAGGGGAATGGAAACCAGCTACGATAGCCCTGCAGGGCTTAGAAAGATAAAAGACGATGAATAAGACCGCGCAAGACATACTGAGAGTAGCAGAGGATCTGCTGAAACTACCTGAACAAGTAGCCGAGAGAAACCGTGAGCATCACAAGCTCAAGGCTGACCTAGACAGCTTGAAAGTTGATGTGGCCACTGCGGCCATAGACAAGAGGCTGACTCTGCCTCGTTACCATTACGAGCTTAATCCTCTGGACCCAGACGCAAGCTGGGATCGCATCGTTCAGGAGGGTCAGGCTATACAGCACTCCTACTACACTCAGGGTGAAGAGAAGTGGCAGTCAGAGCTAGGAGACAGCCCCTCTGGCAGAGGCTGGTATGGCTCAGTGTCAATGCCTGTCATCACTATTGTTGCAACTGCTCCCGAGTATAATTTCAGGAGCACCAAAAGGCTACCGGGCAGGTTTCGGCTCTGGTCTCCTGCTCGATGGGGGAGCGCCCTGAGATTCCATTGCGACAACGGGCCAACCTTCCACGATAATTGGACAACGGATTCTGGTATTCCTTACGGCTTCAAGACTGATGCGCCTATTGGAATTTACGTGGAGCCCACTGTGGACGTTGACAGTAACTTTCGGGTGAGACCGTTTGAGCAGTCAATCGAGAACTGCTTGATCGTTGCTCATAACGGGACGCTGCCAATATACCTAGCGCAGAATCAGGACAGGTTCTGGATCCGCGATTGCAACATCATGAATCATCAAGGGGCTCAGGTTGGAATCAAGCACGGGCCTCCAGTGAAGACTGATGTCATCGATCAACCTGAGTGGGGTAACTGCTACCTTGCAGATCCTAGGTTTATCGACCTGCAGATGGAAGGCCCTCACAACGCTATGTCTCCTCAGGCGGCCATCTTTGCCTCAGGAAATAACATACACATAAGAGGTCTCAACATGTATGGCTACATGCAGGGAGTCTACCTGCACGGCGGGGCCAATCGTTATGTTCAGGGACAGATTCATACCAGCCACACGGCTGACGGCAGAAAGCCATTCCCGAGTCCCCTCTGCCTAGGAGCCCTGATCAATCAGTTCAAGGAAGGCACAGAGCACGCAGAAATCTGGGGAGCTCCTGTCCACACTTACCCACGCTCTGCAACGGTAGCTACACATACTATGGGAACTCACAAAGCAGGGGAGGGATTGTATGGAGGGTAGCGTTAAGCAGCTCGTTAAAATTGCACGTAGAGTGTTATGTTATGTGCCGAGGGCTTATGATAGTGACGGGCCGCACGGCGAGCTGGAGTCGGCCATCAAAGATGTGGAAAGTTTTCTTGATAATAAAATAAAACCGGAAGACTCAATTAAAAGTGACTAAAAAAACATGCGGCCTGTGCGGTAAGCTCAGGCAAATCCGAAGCTTTCACAAGCGAACATTAAGCAAGGACGGGCTGCAGCCATACTGCAAGTCCTGTCGTAAAGAAGATAACTACGGTAAACATATTAAACACAAATGATAAAAGCAGCCCCAAAAGGAGTCTCCAAAAGACTTCCCGTCATAGAGACTAATCAGCAACGATCAGATGAAATGACGTTTGAATACTCCAATAGCAAAAAACGTAAACGAGGAAGCAATTACACAAGGCCTAAGCGCCGCTAAACTTTCAACCCGCGAGTGCGGGACCTGAAAACCAAAAGTAGAAGATCCGTCAAATCTCTGAGATATGTCGGGGAGGGGCTGACGGTCCTCCCCACTCTTTTTTTAAAACTATGAACGATAAAATAAAACACGAAGATCTTTTGATACTAGGCAAGGGATACGCATCTGCAAACTTCAGTCATCCTGACTGGCCAACTCAAGCTATAGTTATATTTCGGAGACTCGACACAAAAAGCAACCGCTCAAATTATGCGCTAGAATCGATGAACGGCCCGTGGACGGAAGACCGCGAAACATACGCAAGCGACAAAAGCGATATGGCTGCAGTGTCTGTAGAATTGATGGAATTCTTGAGCGTTGTTTTTGAGCCAAAGAATTTAGAGAAGTTCTGGAAAGGCCGCGTATGGTATCGATAAAAACCATTGAAAAAGATTGGGACATTGGAGGCACTATCCCTTGTGACGCAAACCCGAGTGAAGAGTTTGAATTATGGAAAGAGTTTGCGGAGTCTCACCCAAAGTGGTGGAGCGGGACTGAGTTTACTCTGGAAGACTTCGAGAAATACGTAAGTGAAGTGGTGGAGTTTGGAATTTATGATTACTGATAAGCTAAAAGCAATCGGAGTTGATTTACTCGACTGCGATGAAGACAGGGATCGCATAGCATTTACCTACGATCTGGAGGAGGTGTCTACAATGTATATCGTGTCCCTAATTTGCGACACGTTAAACCTGACAACAAAGGAGTTTGCCGAGAATGTCAGTGTATCAAAGCGAACAGCAGAGGGCTGGCGCTCAGG
>Ga0222718_10005516_pt1 | contig 10224 bp, 6 predicted proteins | sample C33_27DmetaG_FD_165045 | JGI IMG/M metagenome (GOLD analysis project Ga0222718, IMG submission 165045) | Estuarine water microbial communities from San Francisco Bay, California, United States - C33_27D | ecosystem: Environmental > Aquatic > Marine > Unclassified | place: USA: California... | reverse complement strand
TTCTCCTGGTTCATTATGGATTGATTTTCCTATCCAAACTTGATCACCATTTTCATCTTTTCCATTATAAATTGAATTTATAGGTATTTCTTCATTTTTGTTTATTTCTATCCATTCATATTTCAAATTTGTTACAAATACCTGACCAACCTGTCTTGAAAGTGTAGTACCTATACCTTGGACTGAAAAATTCCAAATTTTCCGTGTATTAATTTTACAATTAATTTTACCTGGGTTTTTTTCTATTCTTCCAATATATACTCTACCATCATTTTTCGTGTATCCTGCTTCAACTGCTAATTTTGGTATATCATCATCCCTTTTCATACGCACCCATCCTAATATATCATTATTTATAGATATAAAATTACCGTCTGGACCAATTACAATTCTAGGTTTATCATTTAATACAGTATTTTCTTGTCTGGAAATTGTATCATCTTCCTCTTCTTCTTGAATATCTATATCTTCTAATATATCATAAAACTCCATATTAAAAGAAACTCGTTTATTAACATAATCACTTGTTTTAGAACTACCGAATAATCCTATGGGCATATTCACCCAATTAAAATGTGATTTTATTGAACACTCCACGTTCTTTATATTTATATTTTCTATATTTTGAATATGTTCAAATGTAGACATTTTATTCATTGTTCTATTTTTAATTAAATTTAAAATACATGTAGTATTATACATATCTTTTTTTAAATTTTCAGGCATTAAATTTGTTATAAAGTTTGTTTCTTCATGTTCACCGGTACAATTATTGAAATCCCTCATATGTAAAGTAGAAGAAATATCATTTTTATCAAATTTAAATGATACTTCATTATCGGAATTATTCTTATTTTCATTAGTAGTTGTATTTTTAACCTGTATCATTTGTGCTTCTACTCCCATATTTGTTTCATTTGTTCTATGAAAATTATTATGATATTTTAATGTTATTTTCTTCAAATTAAATAAAGAAAATACATTAGAATATAATTTAAAATAAAAATCAGTGCTTTTTTCAAAATAATCATTATTTGCTACAAAGTAAAAATCATTTATTTTTCTATATAAAACATCACGTTTAGGATTATTTTTATGAAATTCATCATCAAAGTATATTTTATTTTTATTCATAAAATCTTCATATTCAACATATCTAATAATATGAAATCTCTCTGTTTCTTCTAAATGTGTTATACAATTTTTAAAGTCTAATGTTTTAAATTTCCACATTATTTTTTTTTTAACATCACTAATTTTTTTATCACTTGATTTAGAAAGAAATAGTAATGAATCAAATATATTATCATTGGTTAATATTTTTTTACTATTTATTTGTTTTTGATATAATTTTTTAAATTTTTCAATATGTTTAATTGGCATATTTGCTTTTAAGAGTTTATTTTCAAATACACTTAATGTAGGTATATTATCATTATCCAAATTTACTTTATAATTTTTCATTATCTTCATTTTCTTTTCTTCTGAAATATTTAAGTTTTGTAACTCATCATCTAATTTATACAATAATTTATTAATTTCAGTTGAGTATCTAGTTTTATCAATATTATCATTTTCACTATCATTTATTTCTTCTTTGTCTCTTTTACACTTTTTAAATAAATTTAGTATAGATTTCATGATATTTATTATAATAATTATATATTATAATTGCTTCAAAAAATTTGGTTTTAAATATTTAACAGTGATAAATAAAAAGTATTAATAATTTTTCGAATTAATTTCCTTAAAATTTATATCAATTAATTATTGTATTTGCTTATCCATTTTTATTTTTAATATAATATTTGATTTTTTAATTATTTCAATTTAAATAAATAATTAGTTACTAATATCAATGAGCACAATTTTGGAATTAGAAACTGGGGAGAAATTCAAAGGTATTAATTTCGGTTTTAAATCTTCTACTACCGGAGAATTAGTTTTTCAAACTGGAATAACCGGATATCCTGAAACTATAACAGACCCCTCATATGCTGGACAATTAATTGTATTTACTACACCTTTAATAAATAATTATGGATTTCCGAAAGATATAATAAATAATTACGATATTAATGAAGCAATTGAATCAGATAAACCTAGTTGTAAAGCAATAATAGTTCAAGAATATACTAAAAATAGTAGTCACTATAACGCACAAAAATCATTTGAAGATTGGTTAATTAAAAATGAAGTAGTTGCTTTAGAAGGAATTGATACCCGACAATTAACACAAATTATTAGAGAAAATGGAAGTTGTAAAGCCATAATTTATAAAGAGGCAACAAATAAACCAGAATTTATTAATATTGGAAAAATAAATCTTGTTGATGATATAATAACTAAAACTTTAACATCTTATGGGGACGTTTCTAATCCTAAAATATTATTTTTTGATTGTGGAGCCAAAAATAGTCAATTGACTTCATTATTAAATAAAAATTTATGTTTAGATAGAGTTCCATATGATTATGAAATAGATTTAGGTAGAATTGAAAATTATTCTGGTATTTTTATTAGTAATGGTCCAGGAAATCCAGAGCAATTACCTAAATTAATTTCATTTATTAAAAGTGTTATGGAAAGTGATATTTCAATTCCTATTTTTGGAATTTGTTTAGGTCATCAGATTATGGGTTTGGCAGCAGGTTTTAAAGTTACTAAAATGAAATATGGTAATAGAGGGCAAAATATTCCTTGTGGATTTGTAGATGAAGAACTAACACATAGAACAATTATTACTTCCCAAAATCATGGATATGCCGTTAAAAATATTAATCTTACAAATTGGGAAGAGTTATTTAGGAATATAAATGATAATAGTAATGAGGGTATATGTCATAAAACTAAACCATATTTTAGTGTCCAATTTCATCCAGAAGCAAGAGGTGGTCCGGAAGACGCAAATTTTCTTTTTGACATTTTTAGGGATTTAGTTTCAAATGGAAATGTTAATGAGAATGTGAAATCTTTAATTAGGGATTCATTAGATTATCCTAAATTAAACCAAGAACTTAAAACTGAAGGGAAAGTATTAATTTTAGGTTCAGGGGGATTAAGTATTGGTCAAGCAGGAGAATTTGATTATTCGGGAAGTCAGGCAATTAAGGCATATAAGGAATGTGGGTTAGAAGTTATATTAATAAATCCAAATATTGCGACAATACAGACGAGTAAAGGTTTAGCAGATAAAATTTATTATACACCTATTACTTTAGATTTTGTGAAAAAGATTATAAGGGAAGAAAAACCAAATTATTTATCAGTATCATTTGGCGGTCAAACAGCTCTTAATTGTGGTATTCAATTAAAGGATGATGGAATATTGAAAGATTTAAATGTTCAAGTTTTAGGTACTAACCTAAATTCTGTTATGATATCTGAAGATAGAGATAAATTCAAACAAGTTTTAAAGGAAATTAATATAGAAGTTCCTCCTTCTGATTGTGCTACTAATTTAGAAGATTCAATTTCTATCGCAAATAAAATAGGTTATCCAGTATTAGTTAGAGCCGGTTTTTGTTTAGGAGGACAAGGAAGTGGATTTGCTAATAATGATAAAGAATTGGAAGTCTTAGTGGAAAATGCACTTCAAATTTCAAATACTGTTATTATAGATAAAAGTTTAAAAGGTTGGAAAGAGTTAGAATATGAAATTATTAGGGATGAATATAATAATTGTATTTCAGTATGTAATATGGAAAATTTCGATCCATTAGGCGTCCATACAGGTGAATCAATTGTGGTTGCTCCTAGTCAAACTTTGAATGATTTAGAGTATCAAAAACTTAGGTCAGTATGTTTTAAAATAGTTAGAAAAATGGGGATAGTAGGAGAATGTAATGTTCAATTTGCGTTAGATACGAATTCCAGTAAGTTTTATGTTATTGAAATGAATGCGAGATTAAGTAGGTCTTCCGCTTTAGCTTCCAAGGCAACCGGATATCCACTTGCTTATATTGCTGCTAAATTATCTTTAGGGTATAGTTTGTCGGAATTGAAAAATAAGATAACAATGAAAACGAGTGCGTGTTTTGAGCCTTCATTAGATTATTTAGTTGTTAAGATCCCGAGATGGGATTTATCTAAATTTCCTTTAACACCTAAAACATTAGGTTCCCATATGAAAAGTGTTGGAGAGGTAATGGCTATTGGGCGAAATTTTACAGAGGCATTACAGAAGGCTATTAGAATGGTGGGTGAATATGGAGACGGATTTATGCCTGATATATATAATCAAAGTGAATGGAAATCCGAAAACTTAAATTTAGGTAATAAATTAAAAGCACATAATAAGAGAATAAGTGATATTTTCAATATATTATATTTTAGGTTAATAGAAGTTGAAGAAATTAGTGAATTGAGTGGTATTGATAAGTGGTTTATTTATCAAATACAGAAAATAGTTAATTGTTTTCATTCTTTAGAAAAACAAAATGAATTAAATACAGATTTAATTCTTAAATGTAAAAAAAATGGCCTATCAGATAAACAAATTGCGAATATTTCTAAAATAACTGAAACTGAAATAAGAAGATTTAGGTATCAAAATAATATAGTTCCTTTTGTCAAACAAATTGATACTGTTGCTGGAGAATTTCCTTGTTATACAAATTATTTATATTTAACTTATAATGCGAATTGTAGTGATAATTGTATGCTAGATAAAAAAAATATAATTGTTTTAGGTAGCGGAGTGTATAGGATTGGTTCTTCAGTGGAATTTGATTGGTGTTGTGTTACATGTATTCAACAACTTAGGAAAATGGGTTTTGGAACAATAATGATAAATAATAATCCGGAAACAGTAAGTACCGATTATGATGAGGCAGATAAATTATATTTTGAGGAGTTGAGTGTGGAAACTGTATATAGTATTTATAATATAGAGAATCATATAGATAATAAACTAGAAGGATTAATTCTATCAATGGGAGGGCAGAATTCCAATAATATTGCGATGGATTTGTATCGTTTGAAATTGAAAATTTTAGGCACTAATCCGGAAATGATAGATATGGCAGAAAACCGATATAAATTCTCTCGTATGCTTGATACTGTTAATATAGACCAACCGACTTGGAAAGAACTTACTTCTATACAAGAAGCAATAAAATTCTGTAATAAAGTTTCCTATCCGTGTTTAATAAGACCTTCATATGTATTAAGTGGAGCGGCTATGAATGTCGCGTATAATGATATTGATTTGGAATTATATTTAAATGACGCTAGAAATGTATCACAAGAATATCCAGTAGTAATTAGTAAATTCATAGAAGAAGCAAAGGAAATAGAAGTAGACGCAGTCGCACATAACGGTAAAGTGGTAATATTGGCTATAAGTGAGCATATAGAAAACGCGGGTGTTCATAGTGGTGATGCGACATTAGTATTACCAGCACAGGATTTAAATAAGGATACTATTGGGAGAATTAGAGATATTGTATTTAGAATTGCTGCGAATTTAAATGTTTCGGGTCCATTAAATTTACAATTGATAGCTAAAGATAATAACCTAAAAGTTATTGAATGTAATTTACGAGTTTCAAGGAGTTTCCCCTTTGCGAGTAAGACTTTAGATATAAATATGATTAGAATCGCAACTACTATTATCTGCGAACCTTTATCAACAGATTCTCTTATTGAAAAATATATAAAATTACCAGAAGAAATTCAATTTGATAGAATTGGTGTTAAAGTCCCACAATTTAGTTTTCATAGACTTGAAAATGCGGACGTTGATTTAGGCGTTGAAATGTCTTCTACTGGAGAAGTTGCGGGGTTTGGATGTAATAGAAATATAGCCTATTTGAAGGGTTTAGCCGCAACAGGTTTTAAAATACCTTCATTAACGTGTACTAATTTATTATTATCTATTGGAAAAGAAAAACATAAGAATGAATTTATGCCTATGGTTTTATTTATATTAAATATGGGGTGGAAAATATATACAACAGAAGGGACATATAATTATTATAAAGAGAAAATAGAAGATAAAACAGAGAATATAATTATGTTATCAAAAAGTGAAATAATAGATTATATTAAAAATAAAAAGTTCAATTTGATTATAAATATACCGAATAATAGTATTATATCAAATAATGATAATAAAAGTTTCGGTTTTACTATAAGAAGAATGTCTTTGGATTTTAATATATCTTTATTAGTGGATATTAAATGTAGTAAATTATTAATAGAAAGTATCTATTATTATTATCATAAGGGAATAGATTTAGATACTTATTTTGATGTAATTAATACTGATATAAATATAGATAATATAGATAATAACACAATATTACCTTCAATTATTGAAAATTCTCTACAATGTATTTCTTATAATGAGAAAGTGGATATAAATTTATCTAAAACTGAGATATTATTTACGGATAAACATATAATAAATAGTATTCAATTTAATAGGAATTTGTTAAGACAAATATTTTTACGAAGTCAAGAAATTATGAATATTTTTAATAAATCATTGAAATCCAACAAAACTTTATTTAATAATAAATTATTAGAAGATAAAATATTCGGTTTATATTTCCATACTCCTAGTACAAGAACAAGATGCTCTTTTGAAAGTGCGATTTTACATTTAGGTGGGAAAGTTATAAATGTTACTAGTCAAGAATCGAGTGTTCAAAAAGGGGAAATTTTTAATGATACTTTGAAAACAATGGAGGCATATTGTGACGGGCTTATTATTCGTTCTCCTAATAATGAGATATTATCAGATTATCAGAATAATATTGATATAAAAATGATAAATGGGGGTGATAAATTTGAACATCCAACACAGGCATTATTGGATTTATTTACAATAAGACAGGAATTGGGAACAGTAAATAATTTGAAAATAGCAATAGTAGGGGATTTATATCATAGTAGAACTATTATATCATTAGTAAAAATGTTATTGAATTATAATGTTGCTTTATATTTTGTTTTTGAAGAAGAAAATAAAATGGATTTACCTATATATTTACAACAGTATTTAATAGAAATAAAAGAAAAATCATATAATACCAATCATATAATAGAATACCATTATGAATATGATTTAGATAAAGTTATACCAATAGTAGATGTAATTTATATGACTAGGAGTCAAAAAGAAAGACATATGCCTAATAATGATAATTTATTACATAAAAATAAATTAACAGTTCATAATTTTTCGAAAGCCAAGGAAAAATGTATAATATTACATCCTTTACCGAGAAATGACGAAATAGAAATAGAATTGGATAGTGATCCACGAAGTGTATATTTTAGACAAATGAAATATGGATTATACGTAAGAATTGCTCTTTTAGAAATGTTGTTTTCTTGATATAAATATTTAGTAAGTTTAATTTTCTTCCAGTCTATTTTTCATATTTTATAAATAAAAAAATAAATTTAAAGGTAATTATTTATTTAATAATAAATGTTTAGATCAAAAATTTTAAAAAATTGAATGTACATATTTATTTATATGTAAATTGAAAGATGGATTTTATGAGAAAGCCAATTGGCCATTATTTAAGATGGGAAGGAGAATATGATTTAGGTTTTGAAGATTTTCAAGACTATGATGTTATTGTAAATGAAAATGAATCTGGATATAGAAACGAAGGTGTATATATTTATTATGACAGCAAAATTCATACATTATCTGATTATCCAGATGATTATGGAAGTTTGCCAGAATGGGTAGAACTTAGGAAAGAAGATCTAGGATATTCCTATTTTAGTGATTATTTAATTGATCATAATAGATATATTCCAATCAAATATAATGATTGGGATATGGGTAAAACATATGTAGAAGAAGAATACTATGACCCCTTCAAATATTACTAAAAAGTAGTAAGTTTTTATACTGAATTTAATAGGAAAAAAGATGGAGCAAAATTTACATTACAAGTTCCAGTAATATTCGGTGTTAAAAAAATAGTAGGTCCTGTTAAACATCATAAATATATAGGCAGTAGTTGCGGTAATTATCAAGAAACTACTCGTTATGAATATTATGACGGAGAAAAATTCGAATTATCATATAAATATGATACTAATTACAAAAATAAAACTATGGTAGAACCTTATAACTCTATGACAGAAATGTTTAAAGTAACAAAAGAAAATATAGATAATGGTATAGAATTAGTAAGGGAAACGTTGAAAGAATATTTAGAAAAAAAGAAAGTAGTTTATTTCGAATGCGGAGAATCTTGTGAACTGGGTATAGATTCTCTACCTATAAATGGGAAATATATGAATTTAACTATAGCTATCTAAAATTATAAATTTTTCAAATAACATTTTTTAAATTATAAATAATATTAATCAAATCAATTATATTTTTTTAATATCATAATATATATGAAAACAAATAAAAAAAATTTTACAGAAGGTAAAATTAAAAAAAGTAAAATTAAAAAAAGTAAAAATACAAAAGGTAAAATTAAAAAAGTTTTTAATAATTATAAAATTAAAAAAGTTTTAAATAAAAGACTAGAAAAAGATTTTAGTGCTTGGAAAAATATAGATAAAAGTAATTTTCAAGAAATAATAGAAAAATTCTATAATGAAAATAGAAATAGACATAAAATTTTAAAAATAGAAATAAAAAATAATAAAGTTACAGCGGATATGGAATATTTAAAAAAATATAATTTATTTCTTTTTAGAGGTAAAATAATATGTGATATGTTTAATTTTTTCTTATCTAAAATAAATATTAAAATACCTTATTTAGTTTTATATGTATCATTAGGAGATCAGATAGTATCTGAAGAGTTACCTATTTTAGGTTTTGCTAAATCTCATAAAAGTAACGGTATATTAATTCCGGATTGGACATTTCATAATCCATATAAAAGTAAAATAAAATCTAATTGGGAAAAACAAATGAAACAAATTAGTAAAGTATGTAATAAAATTAATACCAAAAAAAATATTATATTTTTTCAAGGTAGTGATACTAGTAATACAGATAACCCTATTAGAATAAAAGAAAAAACATTTATACGTCGTAATTTAAAAAACATTAGTTTAAAAGATAATTTAGAAGATAAAATACAAACAGATATATTAATTGATAATGAACCCAAAAGTAGTGTTACAGACTGGTGTAAATATAAATATTTATTAGATTTACCAGGAGCACACCCCTGGTCCGTTAGATTAAAAGAGTTATTATTAACTAAATCATTAATTATTAAAATAGATGTAACAGATTATTGGATAAATTTTTATTCAGATATATTTAAACCCAATAAAGACTATATACAAATTAAATTTGATAATTCTCCTAGTATTAGCAATAAAGTAAAAAATACAGAAGAATGTTATAAGGAAATACAAAATAGAGTTAAAAAAATGAAACCAGAAACTTATAAAAGAATAACTAATTCTGCATATAATAAAATTATAATGTTAGATAATCCTATATTAATATTTTATTTTGAAAATTTAATAAAAAAATATTTGAAAATATTTACCTGAAATAATAAATAAAAATTTACGTTATTTATTATAAATAAAAAAATAAATTATTATATAAAATGGATTCCGAGAAAGAAATTATTTCTTTACTAAAATCACTTGAATTACATATTGTAAAACTTGAAAATAAAATACTTATATTAGAAAATAAAATAGATTCTCTAAATAAAAAACCTTCAACACCATTCTGCCCTGATTTGCCACCTATCCAACCACCATTTCACCCTAACTTCCCTAGTAAACCTTTTTAATTAATTTAATGACTATTGTGAATTTGTGGCTGGGGCACTTGGAAATAATAATCCAAATAAAATAGACGCACCAACTAAATGCCATACACTTGAACATTTTTTAACTGGAACTAAAGGAACCAAACAAACATTCCATAAATACTTTGCAAAAAGTAATACTAAAATAATCATTATTGCAGCAAATAATAATATTGCTCCAATTCCAGCGGCTCCTCCCGCGGCTCCTCCCACACCCCCTATATTTCCTGAAAAAGAATCTGTATTTTTACATTTTCCTTTTCCCAAAGCACAATTAACAATCTTTCCAACATCTAATAATCCCATTTTTATATAATTATAACAAATATTTTTTTTTTGGAGAAATTAAACTTTTTTTTAAAAAAAGTTTCTATAATAAATATTTAATTAATTTAAAAAAAAAGTTTTCTATAATAAATATTATATTTTGTCAAATTCTATAATTTAAAAAAAG
>Ga0222718_10005515_pt1 | contig 10225 bp, 12 predicted proteins | sample C33_27DmetaG_FD_165045 | JGI IMG/M metagenome (GOLD analysis project Ga0222718, IMG submission 165045) | Estuarine water microbial communities from San Francisco Bay, California, United States - C33_27D | ecosystem: Environmental > Aquatic > Marine > Unclassified | place: USA: California... | reverse complement strand
AACCCCATTTCATCAAGGGATATTTCCTTCGTTTCGAAGTCCCAATCTTTAAATTCACGAATAAAACTTCTCAAAAAGGAGAGTTTTGACTGATGAAATGAACCTAATCGATTTAATTTCATGACAAATTCTGGTTTGCGTAAATCTATCTGCATCAATCAAACTTTCGATAAAAATTGTACCAATTATTCCCTAAGATGTCGTGTGTCTCTTCCACGCTGAAACCTACTTTCTTTAATCCATTTTCAAGATTGTCAAATCCTCGAGCATCTTCAAACCATTTCGGTTGGGGAGGGAAGCCTGCATTGTCTGAACTGCCTTCGCCAAAATCTTTGGTTTTAGTCCAAGTGCCATTACGCATCCACTCAACAATGCTATCTGGATGTCGGATACATAAGTCAGAACCGATTCCAATTTGTTTTACTGATATTTTTTTTGTTGTATCGGCGATCATTTCACAAAAAGACTCAATAGTACAATCAGAGGCACCTTTTAAATGGTGAGGGTAGAGAGAAAAACCAATCATCCCTCCACTATCATTTAAAGCCTTAAGGACATCATCAGATTTATTTCTTAAACCTTTATGCCAAAAAGAAGGATTAGCATGACTTACTACAATTGGATCATCAGAGATTTCTATTGCTTCGAGTGTAGAAAATTCAGCAGAGTGAGACATGTCCACAATCATTTTCACTCTATTCATTTCTTGGATAACTTCTTTTCCCATTCGAGTAATTCCACTATCTCTTTTTTCATAACATCCAGTGGCTAGAAGTGATTGATTGTTATAAGTCAATTGCATAAACAGTACACCCTGTTTTTTTAGAATTTCAACATATTCAATGTTATCTTCAATTGGAGAACAATTCTGTAGACCATAAAAAATAGCAGTCTTATTTTGATTTTTAGCCTCTTCAATATCTTTTGAGCGTTTTCCTTGAAAGATGAGATCTGAGTTTTCTTTAAAATACTCATTCCATTGTTCAATATTTTTTTGCAGCTCATCAAAATCTTCGTGATAACAAATAGTAGCGTGGACAGCATTAAGCTTGGCTTGGTGATTGATTTCAAAAATCTCTCTTGACCAGTTACAATACTGGAGATTATCAACTCGAAAATTCATTCGAGAATTATATGGATCCAGAATTGATGTAGGAAGTCTTTACTTGGGTGTAGAAATCACGGGCATAAGTACCTTGCTCGCGGGGTCCAAAACTCGAGGCTTTTCGGCCTCCAAAAGGAACATGATAGTCTAATCCGGCTGTTGGTAGATTAACTGTGGCCACTCCGGTTTTAATGTTTTGTTTGAAATACTCAGCTTTTGCAAGGGATTGGGTAATTATTCCACTTGATAATCCAAAGTCAGTATCATTGGCTATCTCAAGTGCATGATCTAAGTTTTTTGTAGGAATAACACAAGCAATAGGGCCAAACATTTCCTCTTGGTTTATTCGTGATTTATTATCCCCATCAATAAAAAGAGTTGGCTCCATATAATAACCTGCGGTTCTCATATTCATCGGATTCCCACCATAGGCTAGTTTAGCTTCGCTCTTACCAATCTCAACGTAATTTAAATTTGACTCATATTGAGCTTCATTTGAAGCAGGTCCCATTTGGGTTCCTTCATCTAAGGCATGTCCTACTTTTAGATTTTTGATATTATCAATTAAACCTTTGACAAAATCATCATACAGATTTTCATGAACAATCAGTCTCGATGAGGCAGTACATTTTTGTCCAGTTCCTCCGTAAGCTCCATTGGCCGCACAAGCTATTGCTGTTTTAAGATCGGCATCGTCCATCACCACCAAAGGATTTTTTGAACCCATCTCCATTTGCATTTTTTTTAAAAAAGGAGTCGCATCTTGATAAAGTTTTTTTCCAACATCAACTGAACCTGTAAAAGAAATTGCAACAATATCTTTATGGGTTGCTATTTTATTTCCAATATCTCCACCCGATCCAAGAACTAAATTAAAAAGCCCATCAGGGATATCTTGTTTGGCAATAATTTTTGTAAGTTCAATAGCACTTGCGGGAGTCAAAGATGCTGGTTTTAGAATTACTGCATTACCACACATCATTGCGGGTGCTGCTTTCCAAGCCGGTATAGCAATTGGAAAATTCCAGGGGGAAATAATTCCAATTACACCTAAAGGTTCACGAGAAATTTCTACTTGAAAACCTGGGCGGGTTGATGGAATTCTCTCTCCATATAATCTCAAACATTCAGAGCCATAATATTGAAACTGTTGTCCAGCTCGAGCTACTTCTCCTATTCCTTCAGCTAAAGGTTTACCTTCTTCACGTGATAATAGCTCACCTAATTCCTTAGATTTTTCAATGAGTTCATCTCCAATCTTGATAAGAATTTGGGATTTTTTTTCAATCCCAACTTTTTCCCATTCTTTTTGGGCTTTGATTGCAGCTTGAACAGCTTGTTCGAATTGTTCTGCTGTTGCAGAAGTATAACTATCAATTAAATCAGAGGTATCAGAAGGACTAATGTTACTGAACGAGCCCGTTCCCTCGACCCACTGGCCTGCAATATAATTTGATGCTTTCATGAATTATCTTTTGAGGATTTCTGATAATCTTTTAGTAGATAAGAATCCAACGTTGTTATTATCTTTGTCTTGGATAACTAAGTTTTCTGGCTTTTCAGAAATGACTTTATCAATAAAGCGATCAATAAACTCATCTTGATTTATTGGCATTGCTCCATTTAAATCCTGTCCGTTTAAATCTGACATTATGTGTTTTGCTTTAATCACTCGAGCTCGATTTACATCTTCAACAAAGTCTTTTACATATTGAGTTTGCGGATTAAGTAAAATATCAGCTGGAATTCCCTCTTGGTCCATTATACCATCTTTTAAGATAGCTATTCTATCTCCTAATTTTAATGCTTCATCTAAATCGTGAGTAATAAAAACAACTGTTTTATGAAGCTCATCTTGTAATTCTAATAGAATATCCTGCATATCTTTTCTGATTAAAGGGTCAAGGGCGCTGAAAGCTTCATCCATTAAAAGAATATCACCGTCATTAGTTAAAGCTCTTGCTAAACCAACACGTTGCTGCATTCCTCCTGATAAATGCTGAGGATATTTATCCTCATATCCAGAAAGACCTACGCGCTCAATCCATCGAAGGGCACTTTTTTTAGCTTCCTCTTCGCTTATATTCTGGATGTGAAGTCCAAAGATAGTATTTTGTAAAACTGTTTTATGGGGAAGGAGAGCAAAACGTTGAAATACCATCGCTGTTTTACTTCGACGGAAATTTCTAAGTTCCTCTTCATTCATTTTCAATACTTCATCGCCATCAACAGTCACGCTGCCATCAGTAGGCTCAATTAATCTATTGATATGACGAATAAGGGTAGATTTTCCCGAGCCAGACAGCCCCATGACAACCTGGATAGATTTCGCATGAATATCTAGGCTTATGTCTTTTAACCCAAGCACATGATTGTGTTTCTCCAGAAGCTCATCTTTGCCCACACCATTTTTTACTTGTTCCATGGCATCTGTGGGATTTTTACCAAAAATCTTATAGAGATTTTTTATTTTAATTTTAGCTTCGGACATTATTTATACTAACCTTCCAGATCGGTGTTTTTGAATTCTCTGCCCGTAGGATTGGGACACACGATCAAAAACAATAGCAACAATCACAATAGCAAGACCATAAAGAACGCCCTTAGTGAAGTACTGATTATAAATAGATTGAAGGACAGGTTGACCAAGTCCTTTCACACCAATCATTGACGCGATGATCACCATAGCTAGTGCCATCATAATAGTTTGGTTGATGCCAGCAAATATAGTTGGTAGCGCTAAAGGTAATTGAACCTGAAAAAGTTTTTGTCTTTTCGTGGCCCCAAAAGCATCTGCTGCCTCTAATGCCTCTTGATCAACCTCTCTAATACCCAAGTTCGTTAAACGAATAAGAGGAGGAATGGCATAAATCACCACTGCAATTAATCCTGGAATTTTACCAATACCCATTAACATGACTATGGGAATAAGATAAACAAATGGAGGCATTGTTTGCATTATATCAAGAATAGGAGTGACAATACTTTGTGTACGATCAGATCTAGACATCGCAATTCCTGTTGGAAGTCCTATTGCAACCGCCATGATCACTGAGGTTAAAATGATCGCGATTGTACTCATGGTCTCTTCCCACATTTTAAAATAACCAATAAAAACAAAAGCCAAGAAAGTCATAATTACTAACTTAATACTTCGACTGCCCCAATAGGTTAGAGCTAACAAAACAACCATAAAAATTGGCCATGGGGTAGCAATTAATAAATCTTCAAAAAAAACTAACATACTCAATAAGGGGTCAAATATAGCATCGATAGTATCCCCCCATTCGCGGGCAAAATCTTTATACCCAGCATCGATACCCTTTTTCATTTCACGAAAAGCCTCGTTAGGCATTTCTGGGAATTCAGTAAAAAATGACATGATTAACTCCTACCTCTAAAAAATTTTATCATAAAAAAAAGCCCCTCCTAATAAAAATTAAGAGGGGCTTAGTTCCAGAATGATTACATCATTCCCATTTCTTCTTTGATAGCTAGACGTGCATCAGAAGATGTCCAGTTTTTCCAAACATCTTCATATGTTTCCAAGAAATACTCAGCAGTTTCAGATGCTTCAGCTTGATTTTCTTCCTTCCAAGCAAGCATCGCACTTAACATTGAGTTAGGAAAACTTCTTTTTTCAAGATAGTTCATAACCACAAAATTATCGAGCATGTCTTTACCAACATAAGTCTCCACGGTAGAAGCGGGATATCTATTCTTACCAGGCGCTGCTACGTTAAGATCGTTGATTTCAGAAATCCAAGTATCTGCATTATGATCAACACCCTCATCAAGTTTGGTCATATTGTATTTACCAAGGATTGCTGTAGGTCCCCAATAGTAACCCATCCAGCCTTCGCCTTTGTTGTAAGCTTCACCCATTGCACCAGCTAATGCGCCACCTGAACCTGGATCGATAAATTCGAAACCTGCTCCAGCCATATCATAAGCTTTGAACATTTGGGTTGTAGTAATTTGACAGTTCCAACCTGCAGGACAACCATAGAAGCCAGCTTTGCTGGAGTCTTCTGGGTGTGGGAACAGTTCAGGTCTTGCAAGCGCATCTTCGATGGTCACAATCCCTTCTGCCTCTGCAAGATATGTTGGGATCCATAGACCTTCTTCACCACCGTTTTCAAATACCTTACCAACGTTAGCGATTAAACCCTCTGCTTCTGCTGGATCTAAAACTTGCTTTAAGTTTTGAGACCAAAGTTCAGGGGCAATTGAAGGCTCACCTTTTTCAACCAAAGAAGTTGAAGTAGGCATAGTATCACCAGGAATTAATTCAACGTCACAACCATAACCGACACCTAAGATAGTAGCATCGATATGGGCGATAACTTGAGCTGATGCCCAGTTCATCTCAGCAATCGTGACGTCTTCACAATGTGCTGCTGCCTTTGCACTAGTAGAAACGGAGGTTATCCCTAATGCGAGAAAGATAGCAGTAAATAAACGTAATATTGACATATTTTCCTCCTTTGTAGATATATCTAACACTAGTAAAACATTTAGAAATTTATGATGCAAATTTTTTCTTACTTATTTTTCTGTGAAAAACCTAAAATAACTTGTAAATAGTTAAAAAAATTATCTAATTCTTGGATGGCTTATTTCTCAAAGGATCAGGCAAGAGACTTAGCTTACGAAAAGCTAAGAAAATCAGGATGTTCTGATAGCAACCTTCAAGGAATCACTGATGGAATTCTTGATGCTGAGCTAAGCGGGATTAAAAGTCATGGTTTCCATTATTTACCAATTTATTGCAATCACCTAAAAATAGGTAAAATTAATGGAAAATCAAAAGCAAGTTTAGACAAAATATCAAGTGCCGCCATCAAGATTAATGCAGATAATGGTTTTGCGCATAGCGCTATCAATTTAGGTTTTCAGTCTTTGTTTGATATGTGTTTGCAAACAGGTATTGCCAGTATGTCAATTTATAATTCTTATAACTGTGGTGTACTAGGATTTCATACCAAAAGAATTGCAGAAAAAGGTTTTGTTGGATTGGGTTTCACTAATGCTCCAGCGTCGATTGCGCCCGTTGGAGGAATGAAGGCAGTTGTTGGAACCAATCCATTTTCTCTATCGGTCCCTCTAGACGGTCAAGCTCAAATTATCATTGATCAATCAGCAAGTGTGGTTGCGAAAAGTGAAATTTCAGTTCGAGCAAAAACTGGTGAACCTATCCCTGAAGGTTGGGCTTTTGATAATGAAGGCAAAGTTACTACTAATGCTCAAGAAGCTTTAAAAGGAACTATGGCACCGAGTGGAGGGTACAAAGGATTTGGAACCGGTTTACTTGTAGAAATTTTTACAGCTTGTATTGCTGGGGGCAATTTAGGTACCCAAGCCTCTTCGTTTGCTGGAGAAGATGGTGGTCCACCAAGTACAGGTCAATTCTTTATAGCTATCGATGCTGAAAAATTTAATTCTAATTACAAAGAGTCTATTAAGAATTTAATTAATTCAATTACCGAACAGTCGGGCGCAAGGTTACCAGGCTCTAAGCGTCAAGCAGCTTTTCAACAAAATCAAAATCAAGAAATTGAAATTTCTGAGCAGCTACTTGAGCGAATAAATCAAATTTAATAGATTTTTTTGATTAGCATTCCAATGGACATGGCAATGAAAAACATAAAGACATTGCCGTCGACTTGAGTTAGCGCAGAGATAGCCGGTCCAGGACAAAAACCTACCAGTGCCCATCCCACTCCAAACATTGACGATCCTATAATCAAAGGGCTATCAATATTCTTTTTTAACTGTTGGCTGAAGCCTTCTTCTTTATTAAATAAAGGTGCTGACATTTTCTTTCCTATTAACAAGAATGCAGGCATACTAACAATGATAGCTCCACCCATCACAAACATTAACGATGGGTCCCAGTTTCCGAAAACATTCAAAAAACCCATGACTTTAGAGGGATTTGTCATCCCAGCAATCACTAGTCCAATACCAAAAATGATACCGCTGATTAAAGGAATAAAAATATTCTTCATCATTACAGCACCACCCATCCAAGCGATCTAGTTAGTAGAACTGTTAAGACTCCCGCACCAACAAAAACACAAGTGCCTACAATAGATCTTATTGAGAGTCTTCCAATTCCACAAACACCATGACCAGAAGTACATCCTGAACCCAGCTGCGTCCCATATCCAACAAGCAAACCACCTAAGATGATAATAATTGGATTGGTGTTTGGCATTTCAAAGCCTAAATCTTTGTATGAAAAAAAACTCAAAATAACAGGACCAACTATCAAACCAATAATAAATAATAGTCTCCATAGAAATCCATTTTTGTTTGCAGAGATTACATTAAAATATATTCCGCTAATGCCAGTATAGTTTCCTCTCATAAGGTATAAGATAGCCACAGCTAATCCTATGATTAGACCACCAAGAAGAGATTCCACTGGGGTAAAGTTTACTATGTTCATTAATACTCCTTTTATTTTTTAGTCACCGCATAGGGTGCAAAACTTGTATCAGGTTTTTTAGTTCCTGTTTTGATATTTTTAGCAGGAACGCCAACCATGATGCCACCTTTCGGTACATCTTTAGTGATGACAGCATTAGAGCCAATACGAGCACAATCTTTCACTGTAACTGGTCCTAATATCTGCGCACCAGAACCAACGATCACATCATTCTCAAGCGTTGGATGTCTTTTGATACCTACTTGTTCTGATGATTTAATAGCTGGTGATACGCCACCTAAAGTTACCCCATGGTATAATGTTACGTTATCTCCAATTTGAGCTGTTTCACCAATAACAACTCCCATCCCATGATCAATAAATAAGTTTTTCCCGATTTTGGCTGCTGGGTGGATTTCTATGCCTGTTAAAAAACGTGATAATTGTGAGATCATTCTTGCGGGGATTTTTAAGTTAAGTCCCCAAATAAAATTAGCAATTCGATGAAAAAATACTGCCTTAACTCCAGGGTAGGTTAATAGCACTAATAGTAAAGAAGTAGCTGCGGGGTCGCGAGATTTTATCGATTCAAAGTATTGTTTTAGCTTTTCGACCATGTCTTTATATATAAGAGATGGGGACTATATATTCTAGATCAAGTTACTCAACAATAAATACTTTCATTGTATTTATGGAATTATGATAAGCTAATCTTCAATGTTTATAATTGAAAAACCCAAAGAGATTCACATACAAAGCTGGAAGGAAATCATTGCTCAAAGTTCGTCCTCCCATAATTTTCAGTATGAACAGGTTAATTTTGATATGTTTTGGAACTGTATTTTTCAGGATGATTATTTTGCTTTTGCCGCCAAAAACGAAGATAAATTCATGGGTATAATCGTGGCAAGAATTAATGAGACCTATTATCAAAAAATCATTGAACTTGATGTTTTGTTCGTGTTGCCAGACTTTAGAAAAATCGGAGTTGCTCGCGCTTTGGTTAATAAAATTGAGTCAATTGCCAAAGAAAACAAACTGGATTTAATCATCAAAGGTGTCGAAAAAAGTAATTTATTAGCCCAAAAACTATTTAAAAACTATGAAGAAATATCTCGAACTCGTTTTTTAAAAAAAGCCTAATTGATTTTTTTGAATTTTTGTAATATTAAAAATTCATGGCTGATGCAAATAAAAATGGTGAAAATTACGAAAGCAAAAACAAATGGGTTTGGGTGGTTATTCTTATAATTGCTATAAGTGCAATCTATACGATGTCTAAGATTTTTATTCAGACACCTTGGCAGTATCTGTCGTAACTTTTAACTGACGTTCAAACTCTCTTAATCTTTTATAGACGCTAGCAAGCTCAATAATTGTGGGCCAAGATTTCAGTAAATACTGCATTGAACCCTCGACTCTTCCGAATGCTCTAATTATTTGTTGCATCACACCTAATGTAACAACGCCAGCTACTATAGCAGGTGCTAAAAATACATAGGCGCTTAAAACATTTGCTTGAAGATAAGCAATTCTTCCAATGTTAAAGTAAAGATATCGAATATAAGAGGTGAAGTGAATTTTCCTAACATCATTAAATAATTCATCAATTGTTTTGGGACGAATGTTTTCATCATCCTCAGCAATGACTAGCATTTTTCGATAGGCTGCCTCTTGTTTTTGGAGATCATACTCCACCCCAACTAATCTTAAAAGTATACCTAATAAAATTAAAAACGCTGTTCCGCCAACTGACCAGATAAGAGCACCAACAACTAATCCGTACTCCCAATCACCAAAAAAGAAAATAGGAATTCCTACACTTAAACCCAAGAGAATTGGCAGGAACTCAACAATGACCATTACCGATTCAATTAAACTCGTCCCTAGTCCTTCCATTATTCGACTAAACTTAATCGTGTCTTCTTGGACACGTTGAGAGGCTCCTTCAATTGTTCGGGCATAATTGTAAACACTGTGATACCACTCAACCATGGCAGTTCTCCACCGAAATAGAAAATGAGCTGTAAAATAACTAACCAATACAGCAATACCAACATAAATAGCAGCGAGGGTTATAAACGATATAAGTCCACCCCAATATTCCTCAATAGTAATTGAATTAGGTTCGGCTAAAGCCTTTTGGATCATGTCATAAAAAGTACCAAACCATTCATTGATTTTGACATCAATTTGAACTTGCAACCAAAGACTTATTAATATGGTGGCACTACCGCCCCAAGCCCATAAAAACCATTTCTTTAATTTAAAAAATCGAAACATTTGATGAGCTGAGAATATTCAATTTTCAGACTTTTTGAAGACAAATCCCTGCTACAAAAGTGATAATTCAAGATTTTGTAATTTAAATCTATAATGAATTTATGTCTTTCATAGGCGATATTCAAAAAGTTAAATCAAATGAGATATGCCGATTTTTTGGCCCTGACTCTACGGTCAGTGAAATAGCGGACATGATGGATCTTCAAGATATCGGAGCTGTTCCAATTATTGACGACAACAATCAACTAATGGGTATCGTTTCCGAAAGAGATATCGTTAGAAAATTAGTTAAAAACGGCAGAGACTCTGATCTTGTAACCGCCAAAGATATAATGACAAGCAAGGTGATAACAGTTACAAAAAAAACAAGTCAATTTGATGCCTTAAAGTTGATGCAAACTAAT
>Ga0222718_10005511_pt1 | contig 10233 bp, 8 predicted proteins | sample C33_27DmetaG_FD_165045 | JGI IMG/M metagenome (GOLD analysis project Ga0222718, IMG submission 165045) | Estuarine water microbial communities from San Francisco Bay, California, United States - C33_27D | ecosystem: Environmental > Aquatic > Marine > Unclassified | place: USA: California... | reverse complement strand
TGTCGAATGGACGTTCTCGAGTTTGCAGCCAGCAACGGAAAAGCTGAAGATACTCAACAAGTCGTAGTCAGACAATACGGACCGTGGCACGAGTCTGACGAACTACATCCCGGAACTGTCGAAGCCGCCGTGCTCGATCTACTGGACAGGAACGGCGTTGCCGCCCCCTCCCTAATTCTCGATAAAAAAGCGACCAGAATCATGGGTAACCGAACCATCGTGACCTCGTTCATCGATGGTCGACCAGAGCTAGTGTCACAAGATGAACGAAACTGGTCGGAGCAATTGGTGGCTGCAGTATCTAAAGTTCACAACACTCCGCTCACTCCGAAAGTTAAAAAACTGCTGCCGAATTTGTATAGCGGATTCGATCGGCTTTTTACCCGTGATGAGCCGACTGACAACATTTCTCAGCACCCTCTGGGTCACGACCTCTGGCAGGCGGCGAAGGATCTCTGGCCATCAGTCGGAAAAACCGAGGATTACCTGGTTCACGCTGATTACTGGCCCGGAAATACGCTCTGGAAAGATGGAGAGCTCGTTGCGATTGTCGATTGGGAAGAGCCAAGACTCGGCGAACCAACATGGGACATCGCGGTGATAGTTCAAGACGCTGCTTGCTTTGGTATGGATATCGAAGAAGCAGTGATTAGCCAGCACCGAATTATTTCGGGTCGAACCTTGAAGGATTACGACTTTTGGCGAATGTCGGTAGCGCTCAGCGAGATGCCCGATCCCGGAGTGTGGGTCGATGGCTATCGTGCTTTGGGCGGCATTGCGCTGACAGCCAAGAACGTGCGAGACAACCACACCGCATCAGTCGAGCAACTGCTGGCGAGGGTTTAGGAATCGCGTTCAACGGGTTGAATCCCTCAACATTGTCATTCTGAACTAGATTCAGAATCAGTGATCAACTTCGTACATTCTTCGATCACGCCCACATACTAACCCTGCCGACAAGAACGTCTGCGCCAAAAGAAAATGATTCTGAATCAAGTTCAGAATGACAACGGGCTTGTAACTACGATCTAGCAGTTCGACCGATATTCGTCTTGTCTTAGCGGAAATCTACCCATTTGGCTTGATTACGAATTTCACGCCTTTGCCTTCACCTGAATCGACAATTGCTTGCGGCACATCTTGCAGTTCGTAGCGACCAGAAATCACTCCATCGAGATTCAGTGTGTCGATCTCAGCTGGAGTTCGAGCAAACACATCACCACGCCCAAAAGCGCCCTTCAGAGTTATCTCTCGATAGTGAAGGTCGTACATATCGACAGGCAACGGAGCACCTTCAGGGTTCACGCCAATCATCAACACCTCGCCACGCGGACGAACAACTTCGACGCACTTGGCGACTAGTTTCGGCTGTCCCACTACTTCAGCAGCGATATTCGCACCGTAGCCGCCGTTGTGATCCTTAACGAACTCGGTGAGATCGCTCTCTGCCGGATCGTGAAGCAGATCAGCTCCGAACTGGGTCGCCATCTCGCGCCGGGCTGCAACGGGTTCCGACATGATCATCCGTTCAACGCCCTGTCGCTTAAAGAACGCCAGCGTGAACAGTCCCATAATTCCGCCACCGATCACGACCCCAATTCCATTGTCGTCTATTCGCACCATTTCCGCACCTGAAAGGCAACAAGAAGCGGGTTCAGTCAACGCAGCTTGTTCGAGATCGAGAGTGTCTGGAATTTTCACAGCTGACTGCGACGGAGCAGTGGCGTACTCAGCGAACATTCCAGATGTGAGATCGGCGTTTTCGCAACGAGATTCCGACCACGTAGTACACGCCGAACAAACTCCACAGTGGCTCGTGGTGTTCATCACGACCCGTTCGCCGATCCGGCTTTTGTCGACGCCTTCACCGACTTCGACAATCACGCCCGATCCTTCATGACCAAGCACTTTAGGCGGGGTTGAAGGGAATAGCCCCTGCGTAATGTGAACGTCAGTTCCGCAAACGCCAATGGTGTCGACCTTCACGACTACCCGTCCGGGTCGAGCTACAGGGTCGGGAACCTGGTCTAGCGTGAACTTATCGCCACCGTGCCAGGTCATTATTCTCATCAACGTGATCGCCTCGTTTCGTTCAGATAGCTCGCTCGCTGCCGATATTAGGCGCGACCAGTCACCAGTTCAACGCGGTGCAGTGTCCACTTTCACCGACGCCAGCTCGATCTATCTGGTTACCCGAAGACCAGAATTGAATACTCCTCATCCCGACCGTAAGCGGAGGGATCTGGTTTTGCTTAGTGGCTTCTTACTATCAACGGGCGACAATCTGACTATCGAATGCCTCAGTCAGCTTAGACGTCTCAGATCCTTCCGCTTACGGCCAGGATGACGGTGGGTAGCTACGAGCGACGACTAGTGTCAGGATTACGAACCAATGCCACACGTCTGCAGCGCCGCCAGTATTTCGTCGGGGATCTCTGATAGATCGCCCGAGCTGGTAGCTACTACCGCACTCGCAAGCGCCGAAGGGTCGAGCTCACTTGAGAGACACGTAAGCTGCTCAATCGTTAGTTCGCTTACTGGAATCTGAGTTGCGGTTGGCTCTTCGGCCGGTTCGATTGGAATCGGACCTGCTCCATCGCCAATACCCCCATCTGGTTCAACAGGAATTGCGATACCAGCACCGCACTTGGTTAATGCTCTTTGGACCTCAGGAGAAGGCGCTCCCGATGGATTTCGAAGCTGAATTAGTGCGTCTTCGCCTAACTCTTCGGCCATACACTCCAAGAATGATCCGTCACCACCAAACCCACCGCGGTCACCGCCCCGCAGACCTCCACCGAACTGAAATCGTGTTCCGCCGCCATCTCCAAAGTTAATGCCGCACTCTTCAAAAGCCGCTAAAGATTCTGGCTCGAGACCTAAGCCGCTGCCTTGACCCAAATTATCGAGTGCGTCTTCACCCAGAATTCCAGTCAGACAGTCCCTAATCTCCGGATCAGCAATTCCACTGCCTACAAATCCCCCTCCATCAAGAATCCCACCAGTTCCACCGGGGCGTCCAAACTCAACACCGCAATCTTGAAACGCCGATGAAATCGCTATTGGATCGAGTTGCCTTAGAGCATCTACATCGAACTCCGTAGAGTCCCCTAGGTCGATTTCCAACGATGAAGCGAGACATTCCTGAATTTCAGGATCGTCGAAGCTGGCTGCTGAATCACCCCTGACACCAGGTGTTCGAGTTCTACCAGCGGAATCAGTGCCAATACTCTCCGACTCAACAACGGTCGGAACAGCTGTAGGCGGCTCCGGTTCTGCAGTTGGCTTCTCTGCCGAGCTATCACAAGCAACAGCAACTACAGTCAGCATAATCGCTATCGATATGAGTAGAGTTGATTTTGAAATTTTTGGCATGTGGTCTATCTAGATTTCTACGGTAATTCTCGTGCTTCTCAAACGGTTCCATGTGGGAACAAGATCTCAGGACACAAAAACACCTGATTTGGGCACCGTAGCGACTATGATTTCAGACATGTATTCAGGAATTGTGAAGATCACCGAGCCGTCACTCGATCACGTTGAGCAAGTCGGCGCAAGCGCTCAGAGATTCGAGCGTTTCTTTGCCCTGACACAGCAGGACCATATTCCCGGCGACGACATAGTCAAAATATTTTGGGAATCCGCATCGACCAACGTGATGTCCGCCGTTCGAGTCGCACCTGCGACGCTCTGAAAGTCCCTCTTTCCAACGCTGATCGTCCTCGTACAACGAGGAATGAGCGCCCGTCGCTTCGTTTGCAAACTCAACTCCGGCGGTCTTGGCTGCTTCGTGAGAAAAGTAGAATCGGGCCTCGTATTCGAGTCGGTTGTACGGATCAATCCCGTAGAAGCCGTAGTGTGCCGAGCTGGCACTTTCTAGGCCGTCGATGTCGTATGTTTTCGACTTCTTGAATCCAACTGCCTCAAGATCGGAAATAACGTACATACGCTCGGTGTCTTCGAGTTTGCTGACCAGGGCTTCGGCATCGATTTCTATGTCGCAGTTTTCAACAGCGTTCGAGAATCCAAGAAGCAACCCCCCGCCCAGCAGTTCACCATATCCATCAGCAAACGAGTTGCCCAGATCAGCGATCATGCATTGTTCATCTGGTGAAGAATATCGCTGAGGTTCGCCGTTGTTCTGTGTGCTTTCGTCATCAGCATTAGAAGCAGCCAAAGCTGCTAGTTCTTCTTGGGTGAGGCACTCAGTAAAGCCTTGAATTGCAAGTTGCGCTTCTTGGCTAGAACCTTCATCCTCACCAAGCATTAACTCAGTTAGTACACCGGCTGGAATATCGTCTAAAAGCGACGCTGCACATGCCGCCGATGATCCGCTAAACACACCTAATTCTTGTTGAATCTGGCCCGCTAGAAAGCCAACGACGAATTCATTCGAGAAGCAGCCTTGAATTGCGGTCTCTTCATCTTCATCAAGCTCAATTTCGCCAAGTGCGAGTGCCTTCATCCGATCTTCGCCCAATTTGGCGGTGAAGCATTCGACATCTGATTCGGGAATCTGGCTCAAGAACGCATCGAAGTCCGTTTCTGGCGAGTCGGAAATGATCGCAATAGAAGCTGTTGGCGTCGGCACAGGCGTTGAAGTTGCCGGAGCTGCGGTTGGCTCAGCCGCGGTGCTTCCGCAGGCGATTAAGAACGCCGCAACCAGGGCGATGGCGATCAGTATCAGCAAACTTCGTTTCAAAATTTCCTCTATTACGAGTTTTCAGGGCACCATCACTCAACACAACGAACGTGCAGTCAAAAAAACTACAAGCGATCTTTCACGAACACGGCGATTTCGCGTGGACTCATACGCCCGATCTGAGTGGTTGCGTACAGAGACGCCGCTACTTCACCACCGGGTTTCAGTATGAACTCTGCCGGCTGCGTGATCGCCAAATCTTTCCGCTCACCCAACACGGCTCCAACCGCTGCGATGGTCTCTTCAGTCACGCCGAATCCGATTGGGAACGTGAATCCGCCGTCCGATATGGTCTTTCGCACGGCAGCTTCTGAATCGGTGCTTGCCGCAATTACTTTGACGCCTAAACGACTAAGAAGTCTGTACTGATCCTGAACTGCAGCCAACTGGCGCAGACAGTAGCCTCACCAGCCACCTCGATATAACATCACGTACGCCCACGAGTCGTCGATATCTCGTGGAAGCGATAGCTTTTCACCCCGCGGCAGTGCTATTTCTATCTCTGGAAATTTATCGCCCGGCATCAAGATGTTTTGCTGTGTGCCGGTAGATTTAGAGTCGCTCAATTGGCTGGCCTAACTACGATGTTTACGAGTCGTCCCGGTACATAAATCTCTTTGACAATAGCCATGCCTTCAAGGTGACGTGCAACGTTCGGAGCAGCTTTGGCTTGGGCGATTGCGTCATCCTGCGAGATATCGGCTGCAACTTCGATCTGATCTCGAAGTTTGCCCTGAACCTGCACAGCAAGTGTGATCGTGTCGCTCACAGTCAGCGACTCGTCGAAAGTAGGCAGTAGTTCGAGGTGGATCGAACCTGTGTGACCCGTTCGCTGCCAAAGCTCTTCAGCCACGTGAGGAGCCATTGGCGCTACGTGCAGCAATAGTCTTTCGACGCTCGACCGGAATGAACTGGCTGAAATATCGCCAGAATCGTAAGAACGAATCAGCTCAGACGTGTATTCCATCAGTGCTGCGATAGATGTGTTGAATTTGAACACTTCCATATCGGCAAGAATGCGCTTCGTCGCAACGTGAGCAGCCCGTTCGAGCGATTTTTCTGCCTCATCCGAGCCAGTCTCACCAAGCACCGATACGTCACGTTGAGAAATGTCCCAAATTCGAGTCAGCCAACGACGAATGCCGTTGATGCCAGAGTCCGACCAGTCACCACCCTGATCCCACGGACCCAAGAACATCAAATACAGACGAAGCGTGTCGGCGCCGTGCTGTTCGACCACAGGGTCGGGATTCAGCGGGTTAGATCGCTTCGAAATCTTCTTGCCGTTTTTGATCAGCATTCCCTGGTTGGTGAGCTTCGCATACGGCTCGTCAAAATCAACGAATCCGAGATCACGCAACGCCTTGTTGAAGAATCGCGAGTAGAGCAGATGCATCACTGCGTGTTCTCGTCCGCCGATGTACGAATGAACCGGCGACCACGCGTTTATTTCATCTTTGTCGAACGGAACTTCGGCGTGCTTGGGGCTTGCGAATCGCAAGTGATACCACGATGAGCACACGAACGTATCGAGAGTGTCGGTTTCTCGCTTTGCGTCTTTGCCGCAGTTGGGGCAACTGGTGTTCAGGAAGTCGGGGTCCTTAGTAAGCGGCGATTTTCCATCGGCCTCGAACTTCAAGTTATCGGGCAGAATGACCGGGAGGTCTTGTTCAGGGACAGGCACCGTTCCGCAATCGTCACAGTAGATGATCGGAATTGGCGTGCCCCAGTAGCGTTGCCTAGAAATCAGCCAGTCACGCAGGTGATAGGTGATAGTCCGTGTACCGATATTTTCAGCTTCGATTTTATCGGCAATGGCTTCCTTGCCTTCAGTGCTCGACATGCCATCGAATTCGCCCGAATTCACCTGAGTTCCAACTGGAATCCACGCTTCTTCGAGTTCGCCACCATCCCAGTTGGGAGGTGCGACAACAACTCGAATTTCGAGTCCGTACTTTTTTGCAAATACGAAATCTCGAGCGTCGTGAGCTGGCACACCCATCACAGCACCTGTTCCGTAAGTGGCAAGCACGTAGTCGCCAACCAAAACCGGAACTCGTTCGCCGTTTAGCGGGTTGATGCAGTAGGCGCCAGTTTCAACACCGGTCTTCTCACGCTCGGTAGACGTTCGATCAATCTCGGTCTGTCGACTCGCCTGCTCTACATATTCTTCAACCGCTGCTTTGTGCGAAGGTTGAGTGAGTTTCTCGACCAGCGGATGCTCAGGAGCGAGCACCACGAACGTCACGCCGTAAACCGTGTCGATTCGAGTTGTAAATGTTTCGATTTTTTCGCCGGGAGCAAACTCGCTAACATCGAACCCGATAGTCGTACCAGTTGATCGACCAATCCAGTTGGTCTGCATGGTCTTGATCTGCTCTGGCCAGTCCATCTGGTCAAAGTTCAAAAGCTCGTCGGCGTATTTCGTGATCGCAAAGAACCACTGAGGGAGCGCCCGTTTTACTACGACCGTGTCGCAGCGTTCACAAAGGCCGTCTTTGACCTGTTCATTTGCGAGAGTGGTCTGGTCTTTCGGACACCAGTTCGCTAGTCCATGCTCTCGGTAGGCTATCCCGTTTTTGTAGAACTGCAGGAAGAAATACTGGTTCCACTTGTAGTACTCGGGATCCGACGTCGCCAACTCACGATCCCAGTCATATGCTCCGCCCATTTCGCGGAACTGTCGTCGGAAGTTATTGATGTTGATATTGGTCCACTTACGTGGGTCTTCACCGTTTTCGATAGCTGCGTTTTCTGCAGGGAGTCCAAACGAGTCGAATCCCTGGGGCTGCATAACGTTGTAGCCCTGCATGCGCTTGAAACGAGCGTGAGCATCGGAAGGGGCGTACTGATACCAGTGACCAATGTGAAGATCGCCAGACGGGTACGGGAACATCGTTAGGTGTAAGTAGTTTTCCTTGCCTTCAACCTTGTCGACGGCTTTGTATACGCCATCGGCTTCCCATTTTTCTTGCCACTTTTTTTCGATTTCGCTAGGGGTATAGCGGTCGAAATCGTTACCCGTTGTAATCAAAATTCGCTTCCGGACTTGCTCGTGATCGCCATGTGTGAATAGCGATCAAACCAATTTAGCTTGCTTACGTGCGCGCGAAACACGCAACAAGTGGCGAATTTTACCAATGCTGAGGAGTGATGGGTGCGAGAAGTGTGAAGTGAGTAGAAACACCGACCCGTAAACTGACGGATTCTCCGCCAGTCCGACCATCACCTCCGTCATTCCGACCGGAGCGACAACGAAGCGGAGGAATCTGGCCACTCGATTCAGTCCGCACTCGTCCGAAACTGAATAACCCCTATCGAACATCGAAGCCGACAGAGCGATCTAAGATCCCTCCGCTATCGGTCGGGATGACGGTGAGTCCAGTTGCCCGCTTAGCTTGCCGGCGTAACCAGCGCCCATTTCCAACGAACGTACACGAGAGTGATGATGATCAGCGCAGCCCACGGCATCCCAAAAGTCGCCATACCAACCGGAATAAACGGCAGCATGCAAACGATGAAAATGCCCAACGTAATTTTTCTGGACCGCGCCGACGAACGTCCGATGATCTCAGTGAATCTCAACAGCAAGATTCCTGCGACCATCGAGATAAACGCGAACCCTGCAATTCGAATGGCGTTGATCGGCGGTTCATCGACGAACGACGGATGAAACGCCACGACGCCGACCGTGACGGCGAAAATAATCGCCCAGCCAGTGATAATTAGGTCTCGAACGCTAGTGCTCATGGCCACTCAGGCTATCCGACCGTTACCGAATCGCCAACACGGATTACAGCCTGCGTATCGAATGGCGAAAGCTGAACTGCGAAAGTCGGTTCTTCATACCCGTTTGCCGACATCAGACTCTTCATGATATCTAGATCACGTTCGCCATTCACAGGGTTTGCGTGCGTCGCAAGGCAGCGCGGCACGAGTCGGTTCACTTTGTAAGCGCTATCGCCAATCGATATTCGGCCTGTCCAGCTAAGCTCTTCCCACGCTTCCACACCCCCAACTACGACGTTAGTTCGAAACCGTCGACCATCTAGAGTTGTCGACATGTGCGATTCGAGTGCTTTCAGCGATTCCACGCTGTGGAGCGTTACTCCACCGTCCTCGAAATCGTGGAAAAGTCCCTGCCGGCCATCACCTATCAGGTTCAGCGGTACGCGTTCGGGATGTCCGATCAGCGGGTTCACTTCGAGTGCGGTCACAAATTCGCCTACTGCCTCGCTAAGATCAAATCGATCTTCCTCAGAATCGACAGAGCCTTCTGCAAACATTTCGTTCTCGTACTTCAGTGTTAAAACCCGCGAGTCATTATCGAAACTGAGTTCAAGTTGGGGGATTCCAGGCGTATTTGAAAGGGCGACAAAATTGATCTTTCTGCGCCACGACCAGTCATCCGGAGCCCCCTGATCGGCGAACCTAAACGCCAGAACACGATCGCCCCGAATTTTGCCTTCGACCACGTGCAACTGGTCTAGTCGCTCAGGTGTGAACGACTTCACTGGGTGCCGATACAGTTCGATTACTTTCACGAAAGTCGCTTCCCCATCGATATCACGTCGTCTTCCAAATAACCGATTGCGCGATAAAACCCTAGTACTTTTTCGTTGCTGGAACGAACTTGGAGGTTAATTTTCACACAACCGAGCTCCCGCAGCTTTGACTCCGCATATTCCATTAGCGTTGCACCGAGCCCGACACTCTGCCGATCAGGGTCGACGGCGAGATAGTTAATCCACCCGCGGTGTCCCTCGTAACCGCCCATTACCGTGCCAATAACAGAACCCTCGTCCACACCCACTAAAAACAACTCAGGTTGAAACGACATCTTCAGATCGATATCACTGTCAGGATCGTTCTGGGGTCGAACAAGTTCGCACCCCCGCCACAATGTCACCACGGCTGAGCGGCCCGATTCTTGAAATGTTCGAATTTCCATGACCGCGCCCTAAAACCGGCTCTCGCCGCGATTCGAATCGAAGTGGGTCTTCAAATCGGGGTTAGCGACGATGTAATCCTTGGAATCCATCACAAGGTTTTCCTGCAGCTGAATCGTCATCCCGCCATCAACAGCCAAAACGTGACCAGTGATGAACGAAGCTTCGTTCGAACACAGGAAACCGACAGCGTTGGCGATATCTTCAGGAACACCGGTTCGCCGAACAGGGTAGTGCAGTTCGAATAGCCTGAACCCGGCGTCGTTACCAACCTCGTTCCAGTGTTCATCACCCCGTTCAGTAACGATGTGACCCGGTGCGATGGCGTTCACGGTGATTCCAAGCGGTCCAAAGTCGATTGCCATCTGCTTTGTGAGACCAATAACAGCCGCTTTACCAGCGTTGTATATGAGCGAACGAGGTGCTTGATGAAGCCCGTGAACTGACGACATGTTTACGATGCGTCCAACGTTCTGAGCAGGCGGATTACCGTGACGACGTCCCGCACCAGTCCATTCAGGTTGCTCGAAATTGGGATCAGCTCCCGATTCTTCCATCGCAGGAACCGCGTATTTGGCGCCG
>Ga0222718_10005506_pt1 | contig 10241 bp, 7 predicted proteins | sample C33_27DmetaG_FD_165045 | JGI IMG/M metagenome (GOLD analysis project Ga0222718, IMG submission 165045) | Estuarine water microbial communities from San Francisco Bay, California, United States - C33_27D | ecosystem: Environmental > Aquatic > Marine > Unclassified | place: USA: California... | reverse complement strand
TTGCCAAATTTCTTTGACCAGAACTCGTCTGGCTGTTCCCTCCACTGCCTGCTGTCGTCGCCGTTGCCTTCCAGCATCTCGCGATCCCAGTTGAACATGGCGCTCACAGCATCCTTTAGACTCTTGGCGAAAGAATCCCTGCGGAATCCGTGCTTTTGCTCTAATCTCTTTGATACGGTGTCTTTACCAGAACCTATCAATCCTACCACTCCTATCAGCATAGGATTATTATACTATTTTTTCAGACGTTTTTCAATCTCTTTGATTGCTTTTCTCACGGATCTCAGTATTGAAGCCCTCAAGGTCTTCTTGCGTTCTTTCAATGCCTTTATGCTCATCGTTTCCAATTCCTCTACCAACTTTTCTAGTTCATCCAGTGTGAGGTCAGAATAATTCTTGTAATTGGATTTTTTCATCAACACTATTTAGATATGATCTGATTGGAATTAACCAATAACAAAACTGTGTGGAGTGCCACCTTCTTGGAAGTTTCCGATCTCTTGGTCTAGTCTTTCTATCTCGGCATTGCCTTCGTTCTTGAGTGCGTCACCGTTCAGTGTGGTACCACCCTGTGGACCTGCTATGGTGTTGAACTTACCTCTGGCCTCTCCCAGCATTATCTTACACACGGCTAAGGTGTAGTCTCTGATCCACGGTTTGGCGTAGATATCCTTGAATAGTGTGATGTCCGGTCTGTAATTGTCGGTGTGCATCAACACGGTCTCGTTGTCGGCCCTTGGTCTCTGTGTTATGGTCAGTTTCTTTGTTGCCACGTCAAAGTGGAATTGTATGAAACTACCAAACATCTTGCCCACAAGTTCTTGATAACTCGCGAAGGCGTAGTAAGTGGCAAGCCCGCCGGTGGCGCCTGCCCTTAAAAGATATGTGTTGGTGTAGGCCAAGTTGAATGGTTCAAACAGTGTTCCGCCCTCACCGCCTTCCGTTCTTGATCCCACGGTCCTCCTGTTGAGGTTCCTGACATTGATCACCTCGTCTGGTAGGATGTATGAATTTTGGTTCTTCTTTAATTCTAAGAAAGCATAAGATTCTTCGACAGCGTTTGATGATCTCTGCCTGTATCTGTTCGTGGCCCTCTCCAGTGCCGTTTGGTAGTGTTTTGGGTCCAATTCCACATCGATCATGCCCTCGCCGAGGTTGTTCTTCACATAATCAAATATTTCCTGTTGTCCTGTTTGAAGTTCTGACATACTCATATTTATTGCTTTGAGCTATACAATAAATATGTATGATATGCCTAGATTGTCGATTTTCAAGCCCGAAAAGGGAAATGATTACAAGTTCTTTGACCGTAACATCAAGGAGATGTTCACGGTGGGAGGCACTGACCTACACTTCCACAAATACCTAGGTCCATACGATCAGGGAGATACCAACAAGGACGGACCTGCATCTCCCAGCCAACCCAGGGTTACAGGCAGTGACTTAAACGAGACCACAATACAGGATCTGCTGTTCTTAGAGAACAGGGATCGGAAATATTCAGACGATGTTTATGTTGTGAGGGGTATCTACAATGTACAGGACGCGGATTTCAACCTTTCACAGTTTGGAATGTTCCTACAGAACGACACACTGTTCCTTACAGTACACCTGAACGACATAGTGGAGAGGATAGGCAGGAAACCCATGTCGGGAGATGTCATAGAGTTCCCACACATGAAGGAAGACTACAGCCTAGATGAAAGCATACCAATAGCACTAAAAAGATATTATGTAGTAGAGGATGTCAACAGGGCCGCCGAGGGATTCTCACAGACTTGGTGGCCACACCTACTAAGATTGAAGATGAAGACACTAGTGGATTCACAGGAGTTCAAAGACATAATTGGCGATGCCACGACGGCAGGATCAGTGGCCAGTTACATGAGCACCTACAACAGGGAGAAGACCATCAATGATCAGATAGTGGCACAGGCGGAACAGGATGCTCCAAAATCTGGATTCAATTACAAACAGTATTATGTGGCACCAATCGACGAACGCGGAAACATTCGAACGGAGAATGTGAACACTGAGGCACAGAGGGCCAGCAGTGACAACACTGTCAACGCCGTCATAGACACCCCGGCCAGTTCACACTATGGCTTCTACCTAGACGGAGATGGCGTAGCACCCAACGGTAACCCAGCGGGGTTTGGTATATCGTTCCCAACGTCAGGTGTTGACCAGGGAGACTACTTCCTTAGGACGGATTACCTGCCAAACAGGCTGTTCCGTTATGACGGCGCCAGATGGGTCAAAGTTGAGGATTCTGTTAGGATAACTACAACCAACAACGACTCTAGAGCCAACTACAAGACCAGTTTCGTAAACAATTCAACTAGCTCTACGATTAACGGACTGACTGTTGAACAGAGACAGGCATTGACGGATGCTTTGAAACCAAAGGCTGACAATTAAAGATGTTACACTTTTACGAAGGACAGGTAAGGAAGTTCCTAACTCAATTCATCAGGATATTGAGCAACTTCTCTGTCGAGACGGGAAAAGGTTCGGATGGGTCTGTGCAGTTGAGGGCGGTGCCTGTGACCTACGGGGATCCAACGAGGCAGGTGGCCAACATCATACGTAACAATTCAGAGAATGCGTTACAGTACGCACCAAGGATTGCCTGTTACGTCAGGGAATTGAACTACGACAGGGACAGGATGCAGAATCCCTACCACATAGAAAAACAGCATCTGAGAGAACGTGACTACAATGAGAGCACAGGTGAATACACAAACCAACTGGGTGCGGGCTACACAGTCGAGAAAGTGATGCCTTCTCCGTTCAGGTTAGAGGTAACAGCGGACATTTGGAGTTCTAACACTGACCAGAAACTACAGATAATGGAACAGATACTGTATCTTTTCAATCCAGATTTCGAGATTCAGAAATCCGACAACTACATAGACTGGACCAGTCTAAGTTATGTTGAACTGACGGGAACAACATTCAGTTCCAGGACCATACCAGTTGGCGCGGACTCCGAAATTGACGTGGCCACATTAACATTCAGCATGCCAATATGGCTGTCACCACCTGTGAAAGTCAAGAAACTGGGTGTAGTACAGAAGATCATAATGAGCATATACGACGATGACGGCGGAATAGCCAAAGGTTTAATAGATGGAGAACTCATGTCTAGGAGTTACGTGACACCAAACAACTTCGGACTGTTGGTCACGGGAAATCAACTGAGACTGTTAGGAACCACGGGAGTAAATGTCAGTTCCGGTGGTGACGGATTCCACACAGGTGCCAATGAACCGTCAAACTATGATCCTTTCGAGACTTTCGGTCCCGCGGTAAACTGGAAGTTACTGCTCGACCAGTATGGCAAGGTAACCAACGGCACTTCACAGATCAGATTGAAACAGCCAAACGGAAATGAGATCGTGGGCACCATCGCCACAACAACACTGGATGACACCATACTGTTATACAGCATTGATTCTGACACCATCCCTTCAAACTCACTGACCGCAGTGAAGAAGATCATAAATCCAGCCACGTTCGATCCGGGCACACCCGCCAATGGTGACAGGTACCTCGTGATCAACGACGTTGGCGACAGCACTGCCAGTTTCCAGAGTTCGACGTGGGGCGCACTGGTGGCCGGGGTTGGCGACATCATAGAGTACAACAGCACGACCTCAAAATGGAATGTGGCGTTTGATGCATCAAATCCCGACTCCACACAGCACTACGTGACGAACCTAAACACGGGCATACAGTACCGTTTCAACGGCACGGAGTGGGTCAAATCATACGAGGGCGTTTACACGGCCGGTGATTGGAGCATAGTGTTGGACGGTAATTCATCCAATTACGACGCCAGCACAGATGCGACCACCCCTTGATAAGATAAACATAAGTTGTTATAATAAGATATGAAAGAAAACATAGTCTGTTCGGGCGCACTCTTCTACAGCACCGCCACCAAGCGTTTCCTGTTCCTACAACGCACGGACAAGAAGACCGCTGGAATGTGGGGTCTGGTAGGCGGACAGGCCAAGTACACGGAATCGGCTTTTGAAGGATTGAAAAGAGAGATACAGGAAGAAGTGGGCGACACACCCAAGTTCAAGAAGGTGATACCGTTGGAGATGTTCACGTCAAACGATCAGAAGTTCTTCTTCCACACCTACCTCGTAGCCATAGACGCAGAATTCATACCACAACTGAACGGAGAGCACTCTGGCTACTGCTGGACGGCATTCGAGTGCTGGCCCAAGAACCTGCACATGGGACTGAGGAACACCCTCAACAACAAATCCATAAAAGGCAAGTTACAGACCATACTGGACCTGATAGTCTAGTCGTTTTTTATATAAGTTTTTCCTGTGAGTTTCTCTATGTCACGGATCATCTCTTCCATGTTGATCCTCACGGTCTTGCCGGTCTTTACATTCCTAGAGTAGTATTCCCACTCGCCCTGTTCGTTGTGTGGTGATATCTTGGTAACGTTTCCCGCCTCATCTCGAACAAACACTTCAGCACTAGAAGCCTCGTCCTTGGCATATACGTGGGCCTTGTTGGCAACGGTGGCGGGATCTGATCCCACCGTAAGTGCGATAGGACTGTCAAAAGTTTTTACACCAGTTATTGTCTGTTCCGTTGACACCAATACTGTGTCAGCCGTGGACGCACCCGCTGATCCCCTCAGCATGTGTACCCTGTAGCCGTTGACTAGTGTGCTGGCGCCCGAAGTTGAAGCCGCCTGCACTGTGACGGTCGTACCACTCAGTGCGGCCGTGAATGTCAGTTGATCAGAACCTTTTGTGCTGACCAGAGGTCCCTGTGTGACGTAGGCCTCGTCGTTGGCCACCACCATGACCTCCTGTATGGATGCCGCGCCCTCCGTGGCGTTGTAGCCCGTGAACACGTAGAACGCGCCCGTGTAGGCCGACGTGGCGAAACTGTCCACCGTTGTGGCCCCGGAATCCACCGTGGTGGCCTCCACCACGTTGATGTTGTCTCCCGTTGATGCTGATTCATCGTCCGCTAATAGTATCCTGTACACAGTGACCCTGCAGTTGGGTGCCTGTGCTGACGCCTTGACCACGACCTCCGTGGAGTCTATCTCCGCTGTCAGTGTTATTAGGTCATTGTTGCCGGTGTTGACGTTGCCGTACTGTGTGATGTAGGCGTTTGATCCATCGTGTACAACCATGGCTTCCGTGTTGGAGAGTTCGCCCGTCGTCGTGTTGTTGACGGAGATGTAGTACTTGGCTCCCCTGGCGGATGCCAGTGCGAATCCGTCTATCTTCTCTGCCGCAGAATCCACATCTAAATTTATGTCTGTTGTGACGTTACCCGTTGTGCCTGCTGTTGTGTTGTCTCCGGTGGCTATCCTGTAGAAGCTCACCGAGTTAACGACCGATCCGCCTGTGCCCAACAGTCTGGCGTTACCGCCTGCCACGTCCGCGGTCACGCTCACGTAGGTGTTTGAAATATTGGACTGTGTGATGTGTGATTCTGACACGAAAGCGTCGGTGTCGTTGTGCACCAGGCTGTACTTGGCGGTCGAGACCTCATCGTTGATCTCGTCCCTGGTCACTGCCAGGTACCACGCGGAATCGAAACTGCTGGTAACGAATTGGTCTATGACCGATGCCGTCGTACTGATCGCAGTTGCCGATCCTGTTGATGTGTCGTCCGTGTTCTCCGCGGTGGCAGTCGTTGCCCCCAGTTGTGCCCATCCACCCGCAGTGGTGTAGCCTTCTATGGTGTCAGTGCTACTGTTGTATCTTATCTCACCCACTGACCCGCTGGGCCTCTGTGCCGTGGTACCATTTGGAAGCCTGATGGCGTTGGTTGTCGCTGATGCGTCCAGCACAGTGGTGGCGTTCATGGTGATTATTGTACCGCCGTCCGCCGCTATGGTTATCGAGCCCGTGCCTGAATCCGTCACGGTTACGTTTGAGTCACCTTCTGATATAGCAGATGTAGATATCTGGTCAACGTAGGCCTTTATGGCCTTCGCTGAAGCCAGTGTGTCATCACTTGCTGACACACTTGAAAGGTCTGTGTCCACTACTCCTGATTTTAAGTCCGCAACATCGATGTTTGATATGCTGTTACCTGTGCCCTCTACGTCAAACGTTTTATTCGTCAATGTGTCTGTGCTTGTTGCCGTGATGTAACTGCTGAGATCTGGTCCTGTCACGGTCAGTGTGTCGCCACTCACCGCCGTCGTGATATTGGTACCACCCGCTATCTTGAATGTCTCACCTGTGCCCAGCGTGGCACCCGTTGAGTCATCACCTACCAACTGTATGTTGGTGTCTACGTTTATTCCTGTGAGTTGTGATCCGTCACCAGCGAATGCCGTGGCTGTCACTGTTCCTGCTACTTGTAATGCTGTTGTGGGTTCAGAAGTACCAATACCTACGCGACTGTTGGTGACGTCGAGATACAGTAGGTTTGTTTCAAACGCAAGGTCGACGCCATTCCTGGTTAGGTTTGACTTCAGTACCGACCCTGATATACGACCTATGGCCATACGAGGTACTCCTTCTATAATTGTGTTAGCGTGGTATATGCCACACACGGTCTCTCTATCATTGCCGACCGACAGCAGTATAGGTATTTATGTGCCTAAAAAAAAAGGGCGACCCTAGAGCCGCCCTTTTGTACTACTAAAAAGTATGAGTATTTACTAGTGACTCACCCTCACAGCCGCTAATACTGAACCCTGTCCAGATTCGGTCTTGCTGGTGAGAGCTCTACCAATCACGTTGAATGCTGTGCATTCCGCTTTTGTAGCCGCTTTAGCGTATCCAGGAACAGATGCAGATATAAGTCTGTCACCTTTGTTCACCGTACCGATCACTTTGACGTCAACCCTGCCCGTCATCGCGATGTACGGGTGAGTTTCATCTGTGCCTGCTCCCCCGTTCATTTTGAAAGCCGCTTGGTCTAGGCTAGAGATAACACCAAACACTTCGTCTGATGCTTCTTCGTTCACGGCCGTGATCTCTGCCGCTCCGCCCAGTGCCACAACTGTTCCAGCTTCATAGGCTGTGTCAGCCGCGAACCTTTCAGCAACGTCGGAATATTCCGCCGCTGTTGCTGTTCCTTCTAGGTTGGCCACGATAGTGGCAGTCGATGAATCAGTTATTGCTGTAGCGTCTGACGTTGATGTTGTCAATACCGCTTTAAACTTGTCGTCACCTTCATTCCAGTAGAATGCCGCGTTGTTTCCAGCACTACCACGTTCTACCATTATACCTGCGTCTAGGTCAGAACCACCTGAGTTGTTCTTAGACACTATAATCAGATTGTCTTCAACACTCAAGTTGTTTACGTCTAGATAAGTTGCGTTACCAGACACAGTAAGGTTTCCTGCGATGGTCACACCAGCGTCCGTGATGGTCATCTCTGTGTTGCCATCTGCCGCCATGGTGATCGTACCGTTGGTTCCTGAGTCAGTGACTGTTACTGATGTGTTTAGTTGTGAAATACTGTTCGCCGACAGACCCGCCAGTGAGTCGTCCACATATTTCTTGTTGGCCACGTCACCGTCAGCACTTGGTGCCGCAGTGTCTAGCCCTGTGATGGTGTTCGCTGATGCATCGATCACGATGTCACCCACGCTGATACCATTGTTTACTCTAAAGTTTCTTGTTGTCATGGTTCCATATCTCCCGCATGATTATTGATTTAATGTCAGACCGTAAAAAAAACGCCCTGACAGTAGTATTTACCATCAGGGCGTCTAATGTTTGCTAGCAGTCTAGATCGCTGACAGTGAGTACTGTACCCGCGCTTCGGTCTGTCCGCCTGTGCTGGTTGCCTTGACTTCGACTGTGCCGCTGTTGTAGTTGGCAGTCAGTGTGCCCAGGTCCGATGCACCCGTGTTGGTGATACCAAACACCGAGATGTACGCAGTCGTGCCGTCGTGTGTGACGATGGCCTTCATGGCGCTGTATTCCGTGTTGGCAGTGTCCTGCATCTGAACGAACAACTCCGCCGATCTGTAAGTGGCACCATTGAACGTCATGATGTTGGTCGCACTTGATGTGAAGTTCGTGGCCGATGTTTCGGACCTAGCAACACCACCCGTCACCAGCGCAGTGCCGTCAGCACCCGTGATCGCGAATATCCTCGCTCCCGAGTGTGGAGCACTGGTGAACGTGATGTTCGTGCCTGACACGGTGTAGTTCTCTGTTGGTTCCTGGTACACGTTGTCGATGTACACGAACACGTTGTTGGCAGATTCTGGAGCGGTGCTGAAGAATCCTGAGAACGTCTGTGTTGAACCGTCACCTGTTGTGGTCTCCTTGGTGAAGGTCGGTGCGTCACCGGCGATCGCGAAGTTGACGTAGGTCGAACCATCCTGGCATCCCTCGTACTGTCCGGTCTGAGAGTTGAACCTGATGATACCTGCTGAAGCGGTAGGTCTCGCCGCCGTGTTGCCTGATGGTAGTAGCACAGCATCCGTCTTAGAACCGATGTCCAGGCTGTAGCCCGGAGTGGCAGTTCCAATACCGATCCTGTCGTTTCCAGCGTCTATGAACAGTAGGTTGGCGTCTGTGTCACCTTCGAATCTGGCGTCCAGGTCCGCACCTGCTTCGTTGAAAGTGAATGTTCCACCATCAACTAGAAGGTTTCCTGAAACTTCAGTGGCTGTTGTGATTTCAACAGCGCCTGTTGAGTCGGCTATTGTGATGGCCGCTGTACCGTCATTGGCTTTCACAGTGCTTGTCTGTACGTTGGTGGCAGTAGCAGTTGTGAAAGTACCAGCCGCGGCCGAGTTTCCACCTATGGTCGTGCCGTCTATGGCACCACCGTTGATGTCCGCTGTGTCTGTGGTGAAAGTAACACCACTTGCCACTGTGAAGGCCTTACTTGCTGTGATCAACTCTGAACCGTTTGTAGTGTCAAACTTCAAGTATGAGTTAGACGCTTCCTTGATGTCCAAAGCCGCCGCTGTGTTGTCAGTTAATGTTATACCTACAGTTGTTCCATCAGCACTGATTGTGTCTAGTGCGATGTCACCCACGTTTGTGATGTCACCGTCGCCTACTGATAAACTTGTACCAGCAATAGAAGTGAATGTACCCGCCGCCGCCGTTGTACCACCGATGATCACACCGTCCATAGTACCGTCGCCGCCTGTGTCAGTGATTGAAACTGTTCCACCGCTAACTGTTAAACCAGTTGCCGCCGAACTTGCTCCAATGCTCACACCGTCGATTGTACCACCGTTAATGTCAACTGTTGTAACTGTACCTAGGTTTGTCCAAGTACCTGTCACTGTTGTGCCGTTTGCTAATGTCCACGCATCTGCGTTGAAAGTCACAGTGTCACCACTTGCGTCACCCAGTGTGGTGTTGCCAGTTGATGATAAAGTTGTGAACGTACCAGCCGCCGGAGTTGCACCACCAATTGTTACACCATCTAGTGTACCACCGTTGATGTCAGCAGTTGTAAGCACTGCACTAGCAATGGTCATAACTCCTGTTGAGTCGGCAATCGTGGCTGATTCAGTGCCATCCGCCGCTGATATCGTACCAGTCTCAACGTCTGCGCCAGTGATAACGTTTGCTCTCACGTTCGCGTAACTGTCGATTGTGATGTTACCTGCTGTTGTACCATCCTCTGATGCCGTCACGGCAAAAGCGAATTGGTCTGTGGATTCATCCCAGATGAACGAAACGTTGTCTAGTGATCCCCTGTTGAAGAATAGACCTTGGTCAAAAGTGTTGGCGTCACCACCTGAGTTGTTTTTTGCTAATTGGATAAGCGGATCTTCAACTGTCAAAGTGGCACTGTCGATCGTTGTCGTTGTACCATTTACAGTCAAGTTTCCGTCAACTGAGAAGTTAGTCGATACGTTAACATCACCAGTTGAGTCAGCGATTGTCATTGCCGCCGTGCCGTCATTGGCCTTGAAGTTTGTGGCCTGTACGTTAGTGGCAGTAGCGGTAGTGAATGTACCCGCCGCCGCACTTGCACCACCGATCGTTGTGCCGTCTATGGCACCACCGTTGATGTCTGCTGTGTCTGTCTGGAATGTTACACCAGTCGAAACCACCATCTTCTTGTCAACAGTGATCTGTTCACCCGAATCAGTTGTGACGAACGTCATGTACGCATTCGCGCCCTCTTTGATCTCCAGCGCAGTGGCCGAGTTGTCGTCCAGCGTTAGGTCGAAGTCAGTGCCGTTGTCTGAGCTCACTGAGTCCACGTTGATGTCACCCACGTTCAAAGCGTTAAGGTCTCCCAGG
>Ga0222718_10005505_pt1 | contig 10242 bp, 2 predicted proteins | sample C33_27DmetaG_FD_165045 | JGI IMG/M metagenome (GOLD analysis project Ga0222718, IMG submission 165045) | Estuarine water microbial communities from San Francisco Bay, California, United States - C33_27D | ecosystem: Environmental > Aquatic > Marine > Unclassified | place: USA: California... | reverse complement strand
TTGTTTAAAAGAAGGTTTTAAAAATAAATCAAAAACATCATTTTTAAGTAATTTATTTAATAAAACAATAGAAAATTTTTCGTTCAAAAAAAAGTGTGTGCAGCAAAAGGACTTGCACCATACTCAGTTCGGTTATATGTTTGGCAGGTGGATTGGCAATCGCGGTCAATCAAAGATCAAGAATGAAAGGAATAAAAAATTTGTTCATTTTTTTCCAAATAATCAGGGTTGTATTATCTCGATCAGAGATGGGCGTTATATTAAAATGATAAAACTTGATAAAAATGGGGTGTGGAAGGGAGCTCGTTATAAAACCGTAAACCGAGATCCAAGTGATGGAATTGATTTAGAAAAAAATTTTTGGCATAAAAAAACTGGGTTTGTGTGGAAGGCCCAATATAATTGGCAAAAAGGCCCCAGCTTTGATAAAATAATGAATTGTAGGGATACTCCTACAAATTGCGTTGGCTCCTGGTCTAAGTGTAATGCACAATGCAAAAAAACATATACAATTAACACACCCGCGAAAAACGGTGGGGCAGAGTGCGCCGTCGCAGATAAAAAAGTAAATACGTGTACACCGCCAGACGGTGATTGTAAGAAAGTAAACTGTGTTGGACAATGGAGTAAGTGTTCAGGTGGACTTACTGATTGTAAAAAAACATATTCTATTACTCAATATAAAAAATTTGGAGGTAGTGATTGTGCAGCCACCAATGGGGAAAGTCAACCATGTACTCGTGGTACAGATAACTGTACAAAACCACCACAATTGCAAAAATGTCATTCGGATTGTGGAGGCGATGATTCATTATGTGATAGTAAATTAAAATGTTTTACATATAAATCAGCCTCCGATCCTCCTCCAGGGTGTAAAGAAGGTGCCAATGCGAATCAAAAATTTGTGACAGGCCGTGGTTACTGCATCGATGAAAATGAATCTAAAGTAGATAAACAGGCTACGACCACAATCAAACATATTTTGGACGCGGCAGCGACCAATGCTAGAAATATGGTGAAAAAGTTAGAAAAATTTACAAATTTATCAAAAGAAGGATTTACAATTATGGAAGGACTAACAAATAAGCAAATTGTTGATAATTTAAGTATGATTGGAGAAGCTATAACAAAGGCTGATGCTGATGTAGCTAAAGCTGCTGCTGAGAAGCCAAAAACATTTCAAACAACCCAACAACAAGAAAATGATTGGAAAACAAAGTCATTAGAACCTTATAAAATTATTTTAGAAGGTATATTTCATCCAGGTACAAAGGATTTGAAAATATTATCACCAATTATTGGTTTTAGTATAGATAATGAGAAAAAACTTAAAGGGCATATTAAGAAGTTACAAGCTAGATATAGGCAATATTCACTTAATAGTAATTGGATACAGGAGGGTAAAACATTAAATTTGTATATTTTGGCATTAAAAATTCTTAAATGGAACATTTCAAATGATTATGTTGAATTTTTTAATAAAGCCGAACAAAAGATAGACGTACCGGCAAATACCCTACCTACATTTAGCATTCATAATATCCAGAATGTAAAAAGTTGGGATGGTGCATTACCCGACGCCAGTTTTCAAACTATTATGAATGATGTTACGCAAAAAGTAGGATCTAAATTAATGGAAAGATTGAATACTGAGATGGGGATAGCAATAACAACAAATGAACCAATTAAAGATTTAAATAAGTATGTTAACGATAAGATTAGAACAGAAACCCAAAAAAAAGGATCGAAAAGTGCTTCAATGTGTGATGCAAATAAATTAGCAGGTTTAGATTGTGTAGGAAATGAAGGTAGTGGTGGTTATTTTGAAAAGGAAAAAAATTTTGTATTGCATCCACCAATGAATTCTAAAGATATGAATACATTAATCACAGAATATACGTTTGTTTATAATAAATCAAAAACAACTAAAGATATAAGATATTATAAAAAAGATGAAATTGATAATACTGTACAAGATTCACTTAGTTCTTTATTTACTGGTTCAGGGGCATATATAAAACGTTTAAATCCACTCACAGAATATAATTTACAACCTATCATATATTGGAAAGGATCTGCAGACAAACCAACTGATTATGATAAAGAATTAACAGGCAATTATTATCGTCCAAGATATCCTTTATGGGGATTTACAGATATAGGAGTTCCTACTTTTTCGCCTTCAACAGAAGCAGTAAAGGCAGGATTTACAAATATGGGTAATTTAATGAATTCAAATGGATTGGTTCAAACATTCAATAATATAAAACAAAATAGGTTTAATGATGTAATGTCATTTTTTAAGAATAATATATTTAAAACAGGAGTAATAGAAGGAGCTGGGGAAGCGGGTAGTGGAATTACCGCTACTGCTACTGACGCCGCTCCTGCTACTGACGCCGCTGCTGCTCCTACCGCTGCTACTCCTGCTACTGACGCTCATATATATTTAACAAACAAAAATTTATCATTACCATTCTCTAACGGAACTGGTAATCATGATACATCTGAAGTGGTTAAAAAAATAAAGGTAAATAAGGATGGAACGAATTATCAGTGGTATAAATATACTTTTCAAGTAGATAAAAAACGGGACACCACCACCGCCACCACTAATCAAGGAAATTTTTTAAATAACATTTTAGATATCATAAAAGGTGATTATAAATATATATATGATCATCAGGTTATAGAAAAATTACAATCTGGATACTTGGGGACAGATCTAAAATCGAGAGCTCCATATGATGAAACAGCATCCGGCTTACCTTCAAGAAACTCTGTTAAAGGGGGGTCAACTACTACCGACAGTGGTAATGATCTAACAGTGTTTGCTGTTGGGAAAACTAACATTGCAGAAACTTGGAATAAAACTCAAATAAATTTATATGTAAATAATGATGGCCATTCGTTTATCACAACAAATCCAGAAAAATCTTGTGAAAGTACTATTTGCCCAAACGATGATGACGAAGCGCTTATCAATAAAGTTATTGATACTTTATATACTATAAAATCAAAATTTAGTGATAAATATATGTACTTTATTTATAATAGTAGTGAAAATCCTAACGCATTTTCAAAACAAGGTAATGATGTTGTATGTGCTGGTTGTGTTTATCCGATGATAGCCAATATGCGAAGTTTATTGATCACACCAAGAAATATGTTTCATATTCAATTTGATAATCCAAAATGTCCACCTGGCTTTAAAACAATACCGGAAGATTATACATCAAGTAATAACAAAAGACAATATTGTGTAGGATTGAAATATGATACTTCTTGTAGGTTAAATTATATTAAACCAGATGATACTAATAAATTTAAAATATTTCCTAGATGTTATGAATTAGATGGAGAAACAATAAATAGTGAATTAGCTGCGTTTAGAAAAACTTGTGAAAGTATTCCCGGAATGATAACAGATCCAAATGAAGCCGGTAAATGTATAACAAATAATAATTATACTCATACTAGCGGTAATAAATCATTAACATTAACAGACGAGCATTTAAGAAGTTGTTATTTATATAAGGGTGATGGTATTCAGCCTCAAGTGTGTAAATCAACACAATCAAAAGATAAAAATGGTGATTGTTTATGTAAATTTGAAAAAGAATTAGATCAAAACAATAATAAAAAAGTTATAAAATTAAATGGAAAACCTATTGTGGAAGATTCTTATTGTAAAGCTATTGGTGACACAGAATTAACTTGGGCTGAGTGTTTAGATTATTCTAAATGGACAACAGGAAAAACTGATGTAAAAAATAAATATTTTAATTTAGATTCAAAAAATAATCAAGATATGGGTTATCGTATGGGTTGTCAGGCTAATTTGGGTGCGGATGGTTCAGTGGTAAATTTCAATTTTGTAGATCCTTCTAAACGTTATGGAAAACGTACATATCAACGAAATTGGGGTGACAATGAATTAACAAATCTAGCAAATTTAAGAGACAATAGTCAATCAGTATGTAAAACGGAATATATAGATAAACAACGCGAACACGTTGCAAAAAAGATTGATAAAACTGAGACAATATTAACTGAACACGTTGTGATCCCAGGTATGCCTGAAAAACATTTAAAAACGGGGAATTATTTAATTACAAAATCATCATCAACTGATAGAGATTATGCAAAAGATAATTGTAATTCACAAAAATCGTGGGATGCTTGTTTCATGGCGGGCACTACAGAATTATTAAATAAGGGTGATCAAATGATAAAAGATGCTAAATATTCTGAATTTCAATTATATGATACTAAAGAAGGAGAATCTAAAGAAGGATTTATGGGGTTTCGTAGAATACTTAGAGAGGGTGCAACTGGTTCATCAAGTGCATCTAGCTGTTTAAAAAATTGTGCTCCAATGAGATTTAGTAATGGAAATTGCGCCGAAGATATTAAAACGACAAAAGATGTGAACGGTATTCAACGTTTCTTTAAAATGTGTCCTCAAGAATGTTTAACACCATTGGATTCAAGATATGAAGATATAGATAAAGGTGGTGGTGTAAATGATGATGGAACAAGAATTAAGTATGACCCAGCTGCGCACGGTTGCAGAACATCTAAACAATGTGAAGAAACGTGTAATAAAACAGAAGTTCAAATTAAACACATATATGATAATAGATGTAAAGAAGGTGAAAATTGTACATTATCTGAACTAAAAAGTCAATATGAAGCTGCAATTATCGGTAAAATTAAATATAATAATACAATAAAAATATCACAAATACAAATGACAAATGATTTAATTAAAAAATATTCACCAAAACATGGTCTAGATGTAAGTGTAAGCGATGGTGGAAATCGTGAAAAGGCCATTTTAAATTTTATAGAAGAAATGAAAAAGAAGTCTACATCTCAAATTATTGGTATGAGTTACCAAAAAACTGTAGAATCCAGTGACGATGATATATTGCATATCATTTATAAAAAGGCAAATGTTTTTGCAAAATTAGAATATAATAAAGGGGCAACGGATTGGAAAACATTCATTCATAAAAGAACGTGGAAAGATTATTGGTATGATCCAAATAAACCTAGTATAAAAGCGTTAACAAGAAATTTAACAGAAGAAGAAATACAACGAATGCAGGGTGTTGATATTGGTATATCAATGGATGCTTTTGATAAAATTCCATTGTATTGGCAAAATGATAAAACAAAAGAAGCAAATTTTGATGATATTTGTGAATGGATAGATAATAAAATAAAAGCAGGTGTCTTAAAAGACAAAGACTCTTGTACTGATACATTTAAAAATAGTTGGTCTTCAAGAACATTAGGTATTGGTAAAACACCAACGAAAGGTTTAAATTTTGAAGAATATGAACAAGTATATAATCTAAGACAAACAACCGAAGAAGGTAGTCCATATACAGATATGACAAATAATATGGATATAGGACAAAAAGATTTATCATTGGATGATTTTTATAAGAGAAATCTTTTAAAAAGTAAAGTTGAAAATAGATTGGGTGGATCCAATAATGCATATACAAAAACTTATAAACCACTTAACCCGGAAGCGAGACCTAAATTTTTCAATTCAGCTTGGGGTTTATTTCATTAATTTTTTATAATTTAAAAAAATATAAAAAATATAAAAATTAAGTAGCATGGAGAAGACCACATCTACCAGATTGAATCATTAAAACATTGTATCTTTCTTCAAAAACTGTTAAATCATAAGTAAAATCATATAAATTAGCTGTATTTTTTCTGAATGATATTGGATTACCACTAGAATCGCAAATGAATTCTTCTATAGAACCTTGTTCACTAAAATTAGGAACAAGAGTATTAAATTCAAAATCTAGTGTTTTAAAACGATTTAAATTCATTGACCCACTGGGTTGATATTCTTTACGGTTATTATTTAATCCAAAGGAATAACAATATAATCCATCTTTTGCATTCCCAGTTGTTTTATTATACTTTTCAATATAATTGTATATACCAGAATCAAATATATTTTCTCTATAAACACCTCCTAATATAATACCCATATTGGATAAAATATTTTTATTATTTGCATTTGGATTGGATAAATTGACATTCCCCGTAATATAACAATTTAACCATCCTTTTGGATATGTTTCTTCCGAGTCGTCATTTGAGTCAGTTTTAGCAACTTTAATACCATATTCATTCATTTTTTCAATATCAAATTCTTCTAAAAATTTTCCTGGAATATTATCATATTTTAAATTTGTATAATTTGGCCATTCATTTCTATCTTTTACATCGCTTCTTCTAAATCTCCACATATAATTTGCAACAAGATCTTTACTTTCTATCTTAATTATATGTGACCCGGCAATATTAAAAAAATTATGGGTATGAACTTGTTTAAATAATATCTTATGACTATTTTGCGCCATTACTCGTTGTTCTACTTTATCTAGAAAAATATATGTTGAAATTAAATGAATGTCTGCATTCCAATCATTTATTTTAGTATCATATCCATTTTCTTCTGAATCTGCAATAGTTGAACGACAAGCAGTGCTTTTTTTAGGTGGCTGTAAAAATCTCCATAATTGATGTTCTGGTTCATTTGGATTCGGAGATACTCGTGGACCCAAACCATGACTATATTGCACTTGTAATGTATCATTTATAACATATAGGTTTTTAATAGGTTCAAATGTTATTTTAATATATATTTCTTGATATTGGAGTGCAACTAAAGGCAATGCTAATTTACTAGAATCACAAAAAAAAGCATCCAATGGTATATACAATTTTTTGCCTTTAATACTTGGCTCTACAGAACCACCAGAAATATCACTCTGGGCGTGTGGATAAATATTTTCTCTACCTATGTCATCTTCTGGAGAATGTAAATCGGTAGTATTGCCTGTCATTTTATCCCATAAATTTTTTTTAGCTTTATTAAAATCTCTTTCTTTTAAACAAGATAAATATTCACCAGAATACTTTGATAAACATACACCACCACTATGTATTTCTATTTCTCTAACCATATAAGCACCCAATTCCTTTATCCATTTGAAATCATAAGGTAATATTGAATTACCATCGCGACCACGCGTGTCACCACTTACATAAAAACCTTCATTATTGTACATTGTATTTAAATATAATAAAGGACTCCAAATATCAGGAATTGTAACACAAATAAATGTTTCATATAATAAATCTGCATATCTAGGTATTTTAAAATCCAAAACAGTTAAATTAGACATACTCAATCTTCGTTGACCTTCATAATCAATTCTAAATTTTTGCATACCAAAATTAGTAAATTTATTGTATGTTGCTTTAAAAAATGTTTTTTTGGGATTTCCATTTAATATAATATTTTCATTTCCGGTTGCATTTAGGTTCATTAATCCTCCAGTCATATTAAATAATTATAATATATTATATTATTTTAAATATTTATTTTATTAAAAATTTAATAATATAAATATATATTATTATGAGTAAAGTTCCTGAAAATACGGATAATGCAATGAATACTATGAAAAATGCAGCAAATAATACAATGAAAACTATGAAAAATGCGATGGATTTGGTAATGTCTGGGAATTGTTATTTAATAGTTGTTTATCTTGTCTGTATAATATTTTTAATTATATTTTCATATTCTGTATATTTAAAACGAGAATTTTCTAAAGCAGGAAAAAATAGAGATGAAATGGAAAAATTACGAGTGAATGATGAGGGTGAATATTTAAATTTAAAGCGTTTAGAAGACATTGATTATAATCAAGAAGGTGATTATGGTAAAGGTACTTATTTTGCTTTAATTGATTATTACATTAAAGGTAGTTATAATAGTTGTGGTACTGGACCAGCAATTAATGGGTGGCTTGATCCTTTAGCATTAAAAACAGTCATTAAACGTGGTGTACGATTTTTGGATTTTGAAATATATTTGAAAAAAAATGAAGCGGTTATAGCTATACAACGACAACCATATCCATCTGGGATAAAACCTCAAAAATGTACAACGTGTTCATTTAAAGATACATTAAATGAATTAAATGTTGTTACTGTATTAGAATTGATTAAAAGAGAAGCCATTGAAAGTTCTGGTTGTAGAAATAATACAGATCCATTAATTTTAAATTTTAGAATTATGAGTGAAAATAATACTGTTTATTCTATTTTAGCTCATTCAATAAAAAAAATATTTAGTAATTATTTATTACCAGCAAAATATGGATATTGTGGAACTGTAAAAAAAAGCGCTTCTGGTAAAAATAAGAAATTCACTGGAAATGGTAAAAACTTATTCGAAAATAATGTTTTTTTTGCAGATTTAATGAATTTAAAAAATAAAGTAATTATTTTTGCAAAAGGACCACCGAATGATCCAAAATCATATAAAAAAAATAAAAAATTTTATGAATTAATGAATGGGGGTGATGAAGATGGGATACTTAATTATAAATCTGATTATAAAATTCAAAATGATAGTGAACGTTTTAATATTGAAGAACATAAATATAATTACTGTATATCAATGCCGGATTTAATATCAAAACAAAATTCAGCAGCACGTTTGCATTTTCAACGTGGTTGTCAAGCTGTATTAATGAACTTTGGAACTGGTTATAATGATTTTCAAATGAAATATTATAAACAAAAATTTTCTGATGCACAAAAAGCATTTATTTTAAAACCAAGACATTTACGCAGAAAGAGAATATTTGGTAAAAAAGCTGAACCACAAGATCCAAGGCTTAATCCAATACAACGTGAATGTGTTATTGATGGATCCAACTTTGGATTTGAAGGTAAAATGGAAATGGGTAATATTGGTATGGCACCAGATATGTGTAAATAATTTTTTAAATTTATATATTTTATTTTATAAATAATATATATTACGAATGATTAAATGTGGAAAAAAAATGACATTCGAAGAATGTGAAATGGCTGTATTACGTTCTTCAATTGATAACATTGATAAAAAAAAGGGTGAAGAAATGTTTCGTAACCCACAAATTATAAAAATTATAACAATTGTAGAAAAATTCATTAAGAAACATAAATTAATTTGTTATGGTGGTACTGCTATAAATAATATATTACCCGAAGATGATCAATTTTACAACAAAAATATTGAATTACCAGATTATGATTTTTTTTCACCCTTTCCTTTAAAACACGCAAAAGAATTAGCAGATATTTATTATGATAACGGATTTATTGAAGTTGAAGCAAAATCTGGTGTTCATTCTGGTACGTTTAAAGTATTTGTAAATTATATACCTGTAGCCGATATTACTTATATGAATGATCAATTGTATAAATCAATAAAAAAAAAATCAATTAAACGTGACAAAATGTTTTATGCTCCACCAAATTTTTTAAGAATGTCAATGTATCTTGAATTGAGTCGCCCCGATGGAAATGTTTCACGATGGGAAAAAGTATTAAAAAGACTTAATTTATTAAATAAAAATTATCCATTAAATAAAAACATTTGTAAAAATATGTCTTTTGAAAAATTAATTAATTATGGTACAAAATCTAATCATAAAACACATATCAAAAAGGATTTATATCAAATACTTTTGAATTTTTTTATTACTCACAAATGTGTTTTGTTTGGTATGTACGCGGGGCATTTATATTTTAATACGTATAAAAAACGATCAAAAACAATAAAAAAAATACCAGATTTTGATATTTTATATGAAGATCCAGATGAATTATCAATAATGTTAAAAAATAAATTAAAACAAAATGGATATGACAATATTGAAATTATTAAACATGAGGAAATTGATGATGTTATACCAGAATACATTGATTTTAAAGTAAATAAAAAAACGATTGTGTTTATTTTTAAACCAATTGCTTGTCATAGTTATAATGTAGTTAATATTAAAGATAAGAAAGTAAGAATTGCTTCTTTAGAAACTATTTTAAGTTTTTATCTTGCTTTTTTATTTTTGAAAAATTCAAAATTTAAAGTGAATCGTTTATTATGCGCTAGTGTGTATTTATTTAGAATGATGCGTCGCAGAAAACCCAATTTAACGGGTATATTTAAACGATTTAATATTAATTGTATTGGTAAACAATTGACATTTGAAATGATGAGAGCCACAAAGGCAGCAAAATATAATGAATTGCGAAAACGCCGATTTACCCCAATATTTGAATGGTGGTTTTTACGTTATATCCCACATTTAAAAAATCAACAAAAAAAAATACAAAATAGAATAAAAACAATAAAAA
>Ga0222718_10005499_pt1 | contig 10249 bp, 1 predicted proteins | sample C33_27DmetaG_FD_165045 | JGI IMG/M metagenome (GOLD analysis project Ga0222718, IMG submission 165045) | Estuarine water microbial communities from San Francisco Bay, California, United States - C33_27D | ecosystem: Environmental > Aquatic > Marine > Unclassified | place: USA: California... | reverse complement strand
TTTCAGTGAAAAGAAGATTAAATAGGTTAGCAAATTATTGCAGTCTAGGTTATAATAGTATATATGGTTATAAATCGATTGATTGTTGGAGTGGCGATTTACCATCTATACTAATACTATATGATATATCAGATGGTATTAATGAACAAACTAGAAAAGGAATTAATAACTTAGAATATCCAAAAGATAAGTTAAAAATCATGGAGGTTAATTTTAATAATTTTGACTTTGATAATTTTAAAGATGATGAAGTTTTTGAGTTTATATTTTATATTAATTCTAATATTATTTTAAACAACAATCAAACATTATTGAATTTAATATACGAGAATAAAAATGTAATCTCTCCATTGTTTGTTAAAAAGGATAATTTATTTTCAAACTTTTGGGGTGATATTGCTGAAAATTATTTTTATAAACGATCAGAAGATTACATCGATTTGATAGAATATAAAAAAAGAGGCGTATGGAATGTAGCCTATGTTAGTCAATGCTTTTTAATGAAAAGTAAGTATTTTAAGAAAGAATTATTTACAGAAAACATGGATAAGGGAGATGATTGGGACATGGCGATGTGTTATAACTTGCGACTAATGAATATTTTTATGTGGATGATAAATATTGAATCATATGGTGAATTTATAGATTTTAAGAGTATTTATAATGATGAAATGTATAATTATGTTCGGACGATTCTAAGAAAAGATTTTTTAGAAAACCCAAAATTTGAAGAGATTGGAGAGAATATTTTAAAAATTAGCATATTTACGGAAGAATTCTGCAATTCTTTAATAAAAAAATGTAATAATTGTGGAGATTGGTCAAAAGGTGGAGATAAATATTTTGATAAACGGATAGGAAATACCGAAAACCATCCCACACAAGATATTCATTTGTATCAGATAGGATTAGATAAAATATGGGGATATATAGTGGATGAATATATATCGCCTTTAATATGGGATTATTATAAATATACAACCAAAGAAATTAACATAGCATTTGTTGTGAAATATAGTATGGATGGACAACATGATTTGAAACCGCATCATGATGCATCAACATATACTGTAAATATATGTTTGAATAATGACTATGAAGGAGGGGGGTGTAGATTTATAAGGAAAAATAATGAGATTAACAATAAAGATATTGGATCTATGATTATACATCCTGGAAAATTAACTCATTATCATGAAGCCATCCCAATAACTAATGGACAACGCTATATTATGGTAAGTTTTATAAATTAATCTTAATTTTTATTAAAATTTAAAAATTAAGATTTTTGAAATTTGTTTAGTTATTATTTACAAGAGACCCTACTATTATTTTTAAACTATTTATTTCATTTTCTAATGTTGAAACTCTATTAGTTAGTTCTTCATTTGCCAACTTAAGTAATTCTATTTCGTTTTTATTACCTTTTACAGCTATCGCATTACCAGAAATATCTAATAATTGTTGTTGTTGTATTCTATCTATCTCTTGAGTAGCTGAAAAGTTCAAAGCAAACAGTTTTTGTTTATCTAAAGTATGAAAATCATCAACCTCTTTCCCATAACAAAAAACATTTTCCCATTTTTCCTTAAATGTAAAACTATTATTTTCATCTCCAACCAATTCTACCATTTCTTCATTTCCACTAATATCATTACTTACATAAAATCGGTATTTTATTCCACTTACATCTTGTAGGTCGTTTGAGGTCATTTTCGTCTCATTCCAAGATGTGTGAATTTTTTTCATTTTGTCGGGTATAATAGATTTTATTCTACCTACAGCTTCAGGTAAATGCTCTTTCACTTGTTGTGCTATAAAACCTAAGACTTTATCTTCTCCTTTTTCTACCTTATCCTTATAATTATACCAACAACAACTAATATCTCTTACCTTTTTTAGTGCTGAATTGTCATCTACCTCAATAATATTTTCTTTTATTCTTTCATCACTTGCTCCAACATAACCATATTTGGAAAAAATAGAATATTCCGCGAATATACTTACTCCATATATCTCGTCGCTGCTGTCCCACCCCGAAAAACCGCCACCTGCGCTATAAGAGTCTGTTCCAGGTCTTAAGTAACTTCTTATATAAATTCCATTTGCGGCAAAAGGATTACCATAAACGTGAAGAGGTGCGGCTGGACTAACAGTTCCAATACCAACATAACGAGTACTTGTTATTACCATTGCGTCACTTTTATTCATAGTCCCATTATTTCCCCAAGCTATGTGTAATTTGTCATCATCATTGGTTCCTACACCCCAACTTTTCGATGTATTACCTGAAGTCGTGGATGTATTCGCAATTTCTAAATAAACTTCACCACCGGGACCTTTAATTTTAACAGAACAATCATGCGAACTCTCAAAAATAGCAATAGGCTCACCTGTAGTATGATTTACGTGTAAAGGGGCTGAAGGAGTTGTAGGTGTCCCTATTCCAACATAACCATTTTCTCTGCGTATCCTAAATCTATTAACCCAATTAATATCATTATTTCTCGTTTGTACACACCAATGATTTGAAACTGCATCGTATCCTGAACGCGCGCCATATTTACCATTACCATTTTCTCGTGTCTCAAACCAACCACTCGTATGATCATTTAAATACTCACTATATATGCGGACACCCTCAACATCACCGGTACCATACGCTCCAGTTACCCATATTCCACCGTTGTAAACATGTAACTTATCTGCAGGCGTTGTTGTTCCAATACCCACATTATTCTTTACATATGCAGAACCGTGTACTTCTAATTCACTACTCATAGTAGAAGTACTTATATTACCAATACCAAATTTTCCTGAAGACGAAAACACTCCTATCTGAATATCGTTATGTAAAAAATAAATATGTTTGTTAGAATATGCATTAATATATGTACTGCCTTCGTTGTCTAATAGTAGTCCGTAAGTACCACTTGATTCTTGATTTAAAGTTTTATAACTAAGCGTTGCATAACCGTGCCTTGCCCACTTATGACCGTCTATAAGAAGATATTCACCACCACCATTTGTTAAAGTCTCACCGTTTGCTGATACAGTTCCAGTTACAGTTAAGTTCCCTGTAATAGTTGTACCAGTATCCAAATAAATATTACCGGTGCTGTTTATCCTAAATCTATTAACCCAACTAGTATTTCCATTTTTCGTTTGTACACACCAGTTAACTCCATCGTATCCTGAACGCGCGCTAGAAGTACTTCCAACTCCTGTCTCAAACCAACCACTCGTATTGCCAATTGCATAATCACTATATATGCGGACACCATCAACCTCATCGGTACTAGACCATCCAGTTACCATTATTCCACCGTTGTGAACATGTAACTTATATGCAGGCGTTGTCGTTCCAATACCCACATTATTCTGTACATATGCAGAACCGTGTACTTCTAATTCACTACTCATAGTAGAAGGACTTATATTACCAATACCAAATTTTCCTGAAGACGAAAACACTCCTATCAGAAGATTGTCATTTAAAAAATAAATATGTTTGTTAGAATATGCATTAATATATGTACTGCCTCCACTGTCTAATCGTAGTCCGTAAGTACCAATTAAATCTTGATTTAAAGTTTTATAACTAAGCGTTGCATTACCTTGACTTGCCAACTTATGACCGTCTATAAGAAGATATTCACCACCACCACCACCACCTGTTAAAGTCTCACCGTTTGCTGATACAGTTCCATTTACAGTTAAGTTCCCTGTAATAGTTGCACCACCTGCACTTAGCGTCAATTGATATTGATCATTACCGCCTAATTGTAGCTTGTTACCAATGGATTTCATAAAACCAAAAGTTGTATTTACCCCCCAATCTAAATATTTACTATTGCTATAGCTAGCTCTTAAATAACAATCTACGTTAAATGAAATGTCTCCATTAATAAAATGAGCAGCGAATCCCTCAATATCTAAAACTCCAAAAACTTTTCGGGCGTCCTGTCCATATCCAATGTAATCTTCACGATCACTACTTGCATATTTTCCAATTTTTATACGACCATCAAAAATGCAATTAGTACTAAACTTTGATAAATATTGAGTTACAGTATAGACTGGAGTTAACCCTTCACCTTTGCAATATAAAATATAATTAGAAGCGTTATTACTACTAAAATATCCTCCTTGAGCACCGGCTGCTGATAATGCGAAAAGGGAGGTAGGACCACCAGGATCTGTCCCAATTCCCACAAGACCATTTGTTGTTAAAGTTCCTTCAATGAGTGTATTACCAATATTTGTATTACCACCTGATACAGTTAAATTACCATTGATTTCCATATCTCCATCACCACCTCCCCCTCCAATCCCAACCCATGTTTTCGTTCCATTATTATCCTCTAAACGATGAATTGTATTATCAGCTGTATTGATAAAAAGATCCTTATCATTAGAAACTTCAACGGCTGGGAGTGTATCGCCTTGTGAAATAATACCTCCCCCTCCGCCTCCAATCCCAACCCATGTTTTCGTTCCATTATTATCCTCTAAACGATGAATTGTATTATCATCTGTATTGATAAAAAGATCCTTATCATTAGAAACTTCAACGGCTGGGAGTGTATCGCCTTGTGAAATAATACCATCCGAAAATGTCTCTCCTGTGTATCTTAGAAAAGATATCATAGGAGGATGAGACCTAGAAGTAAAATAACCATAGTCAATATTTTTTTGTCCATATACTAATATAAATCCAGGATTAGATAAAAAATATAATATATTTTGATAACCAGCAGTTCCATAAGATGTTGTCACTGATTTCCAACTTGAACCATTCCATCCTGCTATCTGATATCCTGCGCCAGATAAAAATCCATTTGTATCACCTAATGCTTTTTCCATTAAAGGGTTATGAAAACCAATATTATCTGTTTTATTTACGGAACCACTTGAAGAATTATTATCATTTTCTGAGATAGGTGCGCTACCTCTTGTAGTATATGTTAGTACTTGTAAGCATAATTTCAAAAATGGATGTTTTTTTGTTAAATCAGATTTTAAATTTGGATCTATAATATTTAATTCAACACCTTCTGAAATAAGTTTATTATAAAATTGTTTATGATCGCTATTTTCAGCAGCTCCATTAATAACATCCCATTTTCTTTCAGGACTTAGACTTCCAGTATCTGTATATGTAATGTATGCATTAAAAGGTTCTTTTTCATCAGGGGTTGTTCCTGTATTTGAACCCCCACCTCCATCAACAGCATTACCTTTAAGTAAAGAATTTTTACCTGTTAACCCACTAGTCCAATATTTATATCTAGTGAACATATTTCTACCTAAAAGTTTAATTTGAGTTTTACTAGCCCCATCGACAAAAGCCGAATTAGGTAAATTTGAAAATTGTGATGGATCTCTTACTTTTGTTGTATCTAAAATATCGCTTAATGTAAACTGAGAACCATTCCCTGCAACACTTAATATATCTCCAACTGTTTTATCTGTAACCATTTCTTTTCCATTACCATCTACATCTGGATCAATTAATAAAAAATTTTGAATAGATGCATATGATGATATCACATTTTTATATAATTCTAATGGTTGTTTTGGTATAAAATCAGTTGGTTCATTAAACCAATCAGCTGCTAAATCTGTTTGTAATCTACTTAGTGCAATTTTTAATGCATAATTTAGTTTTTCGTCATCACTAAATGATGAAAATGAACCTTGCAATGAACCATAAGTACTCATTATATATAACTAAAATTATATATAATTAGAATAATATTTATTTAATAAATTAAATTAATAAATTAAATTAATAAATTAAATTTATATAAATTGTTTTGTATCATAATCATTTACACCTTTAGCTAGATACAATGATGGTTTTTTTAAATATAAATTAACAGAATTTTTTAAACCTATTGCGACATAAATTGTTTTTTCAGTATTTGCAGATATACTAATTTTATTTATTCTTGCTCCAATGATTCTTTTTGGAATACTTCCAGAAAAATTATTAGTAAATTTACTAGGGCCATTTATATTTGAACTATTAATAAAGTTTGTATTAGACATATTTTCATAGGAACTATCTGCTGCTCCACCCGAATAAACTACAGCACCGGCTGAAGCTGCCGCATCTGTAATATCACTACTAAATTTTGATATATTAAGCCAATAATAACTATTTTTATCTGCTCCAGTAATTGAATCACCTGTAAAAATAAATACTTTTAAATTTGTATTTATATCAGAAATACTAAAATTATTTGTCTCTCCTAAAACAAGTATAACTTTATATGGTGAAAATGTAGATGATGGAGTAAATTTATATTTAAATATAACATATTTAAAATCACTATCTTGTCCATTAAATACAGGAAGAGTATTCGACATTCCATAATTATTACAATTTTCTGTAGTTATACTTGTTGCATTCTGCCATCCTTGTGAACCATAAAAATAACCATTCCACATTGAAAGTTGCAAATTATTCACTGTATCTCCTGTAGCAGTGTAAGCGACTGGAGTTGTAGATGATCGTGCACTTGTAGAACCATATGTTGGATCAAAATTTGATGGTATATTTTGAAGTGAGGATTCTACTGATGTATATTCATCAACACTATTTTTATCATATATAAACCTAAAAACGCTTGAATGAGCACTACCTACACTAAAGTTATTATCTCCAAATGTATTTTGTGCGGTTATCTTTAAAGTTATTCCAACAGTAGCGGTTGAGGTTGATGGAAAACTTGTTATTGATAATCCACTCACGTTCCATTGATTTTGTTGTCTTTCGTATTTATTAGATGAAATAGACGGCGCGGATGATGTATGATTATTCCATGTAATTATAGCTTTTTTATTTCCTGTAGAATAACTAAAATAATGTTCTAATGCATTTAAACCTTTATTTAATAAATATCTTTTTGAATAGCCGCTTGCGGTGTATGTTAGTGTAATTGTCGCCGTTTGACTGTTAAACAAATGTAAATTAGGAATTCCATTAATTTTGTTATTTGTTGTGTAAGATATCATATCAGAACCGCTATATTTAGATATTGATGGAGCTCCAGTACAACTATCATCAAAATATATATATCCATTAGTATTATTTGTATTTTGTAATATAACTGTTGAACCATTATTACTAGTGCTTACATTTCCTCCTCCGTTTGTATTATAATAGCTTCTTAATTCATATTTTAATGGAGTATACAAATCTGCAACTCTAACACTTCCGGTTGTAAATGTTATTGTATATTTTACCCTTTCTGAATACCAATATCCATAATTCCTACTATCATAATTGCTATCATATTTATACCCATCTTCTCTATCGTCTCTAGTAATATCAAATTTAATTCCTATAGAATCTTCATTAACTCCAGAATCAATTGAAAAGTCAGATGAGGTTCCTATAGTGTAAACATTAACATCTGTTGAAGGAGCAATATTCCAAATTTTAAATTGTGATTGATTTGAAGTTGAGGGAGGGCTACTATCCGTCCAGAATACAACCGTTTCATTAGCATTATTCCAATTGCTATCTTGAAAACTAGTTTTGTTTAATAAATGATGCACAGTGTTTGATGTTATGTTTGTTGGTTTTGATGTGGAAAAAAGTTTTGTTATTTGAACTGGTGTCCCAGAATATGATGTGTTTGTTGTGATATCAGTTGTTACTAAAACACCTTTATTTGAATAATGACTATGATTACTTAAATTAGTTGTTTTATCAGTAGTTAGAGTCGCTAATCTAGAACTATCAAAATAATTTAATCCACTAGGAATATTAGGAGCTCGTGTTGTAAAACTTTTATTAACACCAGTTGTTTGATATTCTAAACTATTTGTTGTTTTAACTTCAAAAGTATAAGTAGAATCCGGCCATAAAAACATATTATTACCTCCTAATGTGTTAACTAAAGATAATGATGTTGTTGGATCAGTAGTACTAGTTTTATCACTAGTAATATCTTCGTTTGTTATGGTGGTAGTATAATTGGTTGTTGTAAAGAACCCACCTGTAATTTTTCCTAATAAATATTTATTGGTAGTTACTCTATTAATAGATATATCGTATTGAATGATTGTGTTATCTATAGATTGTCCTCCTATAGTTAGTCCTCTTTGACTAGTTAAAGGGGCAGTCCAACGAATCGTTGTATTATTTGTAGTTGTATATGTTAATATATTTATTGTATCGTTCTTTAGATTTGTCGCTTCGCCTGGTTTTGTAGCAGTTGCTGAAATAGAACTAGAAAACGTTGAACTATTATTCACGTATTCGTTATATTCCTTAATTTCTATATCTAATCCATTGGTTATTGTTTTAGTTAAGTTGCTTCCATCGTATTTTAACGCATCGTAAAATGTAAACTCTTTGGTTGTTGATGGATCACTATTTCTATTGCTAGCACTATTTATCTCTGTGACACCGTGGTCAACAGTTGTATTATCAGAAATATCTTTTAAATAGGAAGACTTAAAAGTATATTTTTGAATTTTAGGTAGTCCTGTAGATGATTGACTAGGTACTATACCTCTTTCACCATCAGTAGGATGACTCCAAGATACACATAATGTATTGTTTTTATTTGAGGTGCTGTCTAAAATTGTAAAATTTATAGAATCACTTATTTGATTTGGTTTTGTGATTTCAATAGTTTTTTGGTCACTAAAATCACTATAATTGCTAATTAAATTGTTTTGCACGCTTGCGCTGAAGTAGTAGGTTATTGGATTTGTGTTCGTTGAACCAGAAGGGAAAAATCCAGCGGGTAGAGTATATGTGTATGTGCTTGAACTAAAACTAGTTGTATTTATGTAAACTGGCGTGATTGTATAGGTAGTTTGACTGCTTTCTCCTCCATTTATTCCTGTAAATGTAGTTATATTACTCTGTGATGACTGATCAGAATATTGATAGGCAACATTAAAATTAATGTTTCTTAAAAAAACACCCATATTATTATTGATTATGTTTGTAGTATCACCAATAATATCTTCTGTATCACTAAAACCAGCAAGAGTTATAGTAAAAGTATCATAACTAGTCATTTTAATTTCACTTATCGTTGGTTTATTAGGCTTACTTATAGAAATAACATTAGATTGTTGAAATATACCAAAATTATCATTTGATGCATTTTTATAACTAACTCTAAATATAAATTTTGAATTTACGTCATAGTCTGTAATTGTAGATAAAAAGGTATTATCTATTTTAATATAATAATAACGAATTGTAGTTGTATCACTAGCATATATAGAGCTATGGTCATTTACACGATCAATGCCATGAATACCATTACTAAAATTTGATGATAATAATAGTGAGGATGAATTAGATGTGTGGCTATTAATATCATCCCAGTATATTTTTGAAACGTTATTCCATGAAGACTCACTAATTGTTGTTGTATCTTCTACATTAGCATATTGAATTTTTATTCTTGTAAGATTAATATTATTAAAATCACCAGTTGTTTGTGATGTTTTTTTTGGATCTTTTACAGCTAATTCAATATATGTTCTAGCATTTGAAACACTACCTAAGTCATTAAAAGCTATTTTAGATTGCAAACTAATAGGTTTAGTTGGTGGATCAACTGTTTGAAAATTTATATCATTACCATCATTATCTTGAGTAAGTGCAACAACATTAAAATCATTTTCAGTCATGCTACCAGAATCATACTGATTTTCCAACCATAGCTTAATTTCATATCCTGAAGTAGATATATTTAATTCTTTTACATTTGATTCCTGTTTAATGCTACTAGCTAATTTATTATATTGATGATTATCTTGAATTGTTGATTCAATTATTGAATTTTCAGGAGTATTATCTTTTTTATATAAAATAATTGAATCCGCAAAATCTTTTAATTCGTATACTTTTGTAGTTCTACCAATGCTATTTAGACTTCCAAAATAAGGACTAACTGAACTTCCCATTGGTGGTATTGGATAATTTTTAGAACACAACACATATCCATTTTTAAGCCCTTCTACACCTCCAGTATCACTTGTTATAGGTGAACGTTTATCACCCCACTTCTCATAAGTTTGCGTATCTTTATTATAAATTTGTATCATAATTCTATTTACAACTGGAAAATAAATATTACCGTTTGAATTTACAGTAGCAGATAATTCACCATTTGTAGCATCATTATATGGATCATTTGCATTTGAAACACCTGAAACATATTGTTTTGGATTAGTCCAATTAATTTGGATACTACTAGGAGTTATT
>Ga0222718_10005498_pt1 | contig 10249 bp, 13 predicted proteins | sample C33_27DmetaG_FD_165045 | JGI IMG/M metagenome (GOLD analysis project Ga0222718, IMG submission 165045) | Estuarine water microbial communities from San Francisco Bay, California, United States - C33_27D | ecosystem: Environmental > Aquatic > Marine > Unclassified | place: USA: California... | reverse complement strand
AAGATTTAGATTACTATGGTAAGTTAGAAAAGATAGAGGCTAAAGAAGCGACAACTTCGGCATCAGTAGGGGCTTATGACGCACCAATAGGAGGAGGTAGAAAAGACCCGTTACAGATTGATACACCAAAGAGTGTGTATAGTAAGTTAAGGTCAGTAAAGGACCCTAAATTCCCTAAATTAGGAGGACCCGGTAGTACCTTTGTTAAGGTAAAAGATAAGTGTAAAAAATTTCCTTACTGTAATCAGGGAGACATAAAGGCACTTGAGTTCTTCGAAAATAATTTAGTAAAGGAAGGTATAAAAAATATATCAAAGAGATATAATTTAAATGAGGATTACATAAAAGGTGTTATTTTAGAAAACACTAATATTTATTATAAAAATACCGATATGAATAAAGAAATCGAAAATATGATTGATGGTATAGTTGAAAAAGTACTATCTGAAGAAATCAATAAAAAGGCAAAACAAATAACTGAATCTGTTACAGAAGAAATTGATGAGATGGATGAATTTTATGAAATTGCTAAACAAAGAAAAGAAGAGAGAATGGAAGCTAAAAACGCAAAGCCAGACTTTTTAGATTTAGATGGTGATGGTGATACAGAAGAGTCTATGAAAAAAGCTGCTGGAGAAACTGATGAGGAAGTAGAAGAAGGGAACGAATTTTCAGGTGCAAGACAAGATGCTATAGACGCTGGTGAAGATGAGTTTGAAGTTGACGGTAAGACTTATCCTGTAAAAGAATCTTTAAATTTAACAGAGGAAGAAATGATTGATTTAATTGAAAAAATAATTGAAGAACAAAAAATTGAAGGAATTAAAAGTCAAGAAACTGCAATGAAACAATCAAAGAAAGAGACAGACAGTTATATGAAAGACTTAATGGATAAGTTTAAAGATTATCTTAAAGACGGCTCAGAAGGAAAATTTGAAACAGAACCTAAACACTTTCCTAAAGGTAATGGAGAATTAAAAAAGATGGAAAAAAAGGCATACACACCATCAGATAGTGTTGAAGAATATATAGACCAAATCGCGCGTTCAGGAGGTATGGAGAATTTAGATTATGACCAAATAAAACCTGATGAAGAATGGTTAAATAAAAATATTGTAGGTTCTTCAGAAACTGGTAATAGTGATGAATATGCAAATGCAGTACCTACAGATGTAAATAAGTCAGTTAAGAAAAGAAAAGACCTTAACGTTCTTAACAAACTTAAGAAACAATCATACGAAAAGGCTCCACAACCTGTTTACGACTTTGCAGGTGAGAAAACACATAATGAAATTATGGATGGTTTAAAAGAATCTAAAGAGAACAGAAAACAAAATAAAATTAATGAGGACCTTGAGAGAATGAAAAAACTATTCTCTCATAATTACAAGACTCAGTAATTAAAATAATATTCACCTTTTTTTGGTCCGTGTTATACTTCTATTATGAATAGATATAACCCGGACCAATTTTTTAGGTGGTTGTCAGAACCAATGAAAGTTGAAGATATATATACATGGAATATGGCTAACAATATAATTCCTGAATTGACTGAATTATTTAGGGACTTTTGTTTTTCATTTTACTATTTGATAAAGGACACATATCTCGGAGATAGTTATAAAGGTTTAAATGAAACCAAAATAGGTATGACTATTAATGACAAGATAAAACATTACGAATGGTGTTGGAACAGAACCATTGAAAATTTTAAAAAAGAAAACATAACATTTAAATTTTCAAAAGAGGATTTTGAATATTTCAAGGAGTTTTTCTTTGAAGTTTTTTACAATCAAGAAGATAACTTTATGAGAGAAGCGTTAGATGATTTCTTAAAACAATTATTTAATAGAAAAAGACCAACCAGTAAATCCGATTTAGAAATGTTCACGGATGTGTATAAAACATTAGAAAGGTCTTTACAAATATAAAAAAAGTGTTATTCATTTACTAATAACGTAAAAAAATTACTTTTTACTTAACAATAAAATATTTTAAAAAAATAAAAATGGAAACTTTAGAGCAAATTAAAACACTCGTCGAAACCTTATCAGTTGATACCACTAAATTTTACGGAGGTAATAAATCCGCAGGGACGAGAGCAAGAAAACAAGCACAGGAGTTAAAGACATTGCTACAAGATTTAAGAAAAGAAATTTTAGAAGAAAGAAATAAATGATTTTTTTATTACTAAAATATCTTGTAATCTTTTTGTCAGTGTTTGCGACACTATCAGTAATACAGCTTTTAGTTAATTTCACTAAAGCACTTCTCTCAACACCACCCAAACCACTAACACTTGAGAGAAGTGCTTTAATTTACTATGGAGTCTGCATTTCGTTCTTAACTACAGTAATAATCAACAATTTAATATGACCTATTTCAATTTCATAAAGAGTACAAATAACTACTTAAAATCAGTTAGGATAATAAAAGACTACATCAGTTTTGATATGTCTTTTTCTAATACATGGTCTATTCTAAAAGAACACACCAAAGAAATTGAGGTGATTAAAAATAGTTCACAAGAAGAGAATAAAGTGGTAGTTTCTTTTGTTACACCTTATGATGAAGATGGTATAAACAAAATTGAAAACTCAGTAAATTCTATTATAAAGTATAATATAGAAAAAGAGGAAAAAGAAAAACTATTTAGAAGTAAGGTTCAGGAACTAAAAAATATTTTTGAAAACAAAAAATTAGATAGTTTAAAAAGTCTTAAATTCGATATTAATGAATTTACTTTGTTATCATCAGAAAACGATAAAGATGACAACGGAGATACAGAAAGAGATGGAGAAGATGAGGTTAGAGAGAGAGAAAAATCTGAAGAACCTCAACAATCATAAAGAAAAAATTATATCAGAATTATCTAATTTAAGTAAAAATGATATAACTAATACTATACAAAAAGAAAAAAAATATTCGATATGGGAAAGGATAATGAAGACTTTAGGGATAAACTAAAAGTCTTAGCTGAAATATCTGAACTTATAGAAAATGAAGATTATTTTAGAGGTGGGGATGTCGAACTAAGATTTATATTACCAAAGGAAAAATACGATAAAATATTAAGAAATTTTAGAGAAATTGATTGGGGTTCAGATAAATTCTATATCAATATTGGTGAAATTAAATTTAAGTTCGTTTTGAAAAAGTAGTCTTTTGTCTGTATAGTTTTTTCTTGTCAAATCCATTTTTTTCTAAAAGTTTGTACATCCATTTTCGGTTAACAGTGCTTTCATCTCTAACAAATATAGAATCATTTCTATTAAGATTATAAAAGTAAGACTCTAGTGTTTGTAAAAAACGCTCAGAGTCTTCTTCATTTTTAAGACTGAATAAATTAAATATTTCGTTGTTTTGAACTACAATCTTATTGTGTAATTTTGATATTACTTTAACGTCTTTTTTAGGACAATACAGAGAAATAAATTCATCGAAACTAATTCTACGGTTTAGGTCCCAATCAAAAATCATTTCTTCGATATCGTAATCCTCCATCCTTTTTATCGTATAATCACTATCACCCTCAATAAATATATTATTATTTCTACCTACCTCATCAGTTTTAAATAAAGGTATCTGGTAGTCCTCATTTTTTGTCAGTAACCCGATTTCATAATCACATCTTTCAGAGTTTTCAAAAACAACTTTAAACGGTACATTATTATTCTTTAAAAGTTCATTATATTTAGATAATGCGTTTTTCTCAGTCGCATAACCTTTGATAATTTTTTTCTTTTTCTTATTTTTAAATAAAACTACTATATAATTTTCCATGGCATGAAGGACTACTATAAAATATTAGGTGTAGATAAAAAATCAACGAAAGACGATATAAAGAAATCTTACAGGAAATTGTCTAAAAAGTTTCATCCTGATGTAAATCCTGATGGTGCTGAAAGATTTAAAGAAATTGCGGAAGCTTATGAGGTACTAAGTGACGATAATAAAAGAAAACAATATGATAATCCTAACCCATTCGCAAATATGGGAGGGGGATTTAACCCTTTCGAGGACTTCATACATAACTTTAATAATGGTGGACGTAAACAAAGAAGACAGGGGCCAGACAAGAAAATAAAAGTACAACTAAATCCAATAGAGTCTTATTTTGGTGTAAATAAACCAATTACGTATCAAACAAACAATAGTTGCCAAAGTTGTGCAGGTAGTGGGGGAAAGAAAAATGTATGTCAAGATTGTCAAGGAACTGGTAACATAAGAAGAAAAGTAGGTACGGGATTTTTCACACAAGTTATTGATACACCTTGCATGAAGTGTAATGGTACTGGTGATATCATGATTGACGCCTGTTTTAATTGTGGTGGTACAGGTATAAAACAGAAAATGGAACAAATAGGTGTTGATATACCCAAAAATATTAATAACGGAGATTTTTTAAGGGTACAAGGTAAAGGAGATTTTTCACCAAAAAGTGGGTTTGGAGATTTAATAATACAAATAGAAGTTTTACCAAACGAAGGTTTTGAAAAAATAAACAATGACTTAGTTTATACTAAAAAAATATCGATGTTTGATTTAGTAATGGGTAAAGAAATAAATTTACCACACCCTGATGGTGATTTAAGAATAAAATTACCAAACAATACTGAAACAATAAAACCCTTAAGACTTAAGGGTAAAGGATACAAAATGAATAATGGGAACGGGGATTTTTACCTAAAACTAAATATAGTTAATGAACCACTAACAGAGGATATTAAAAACGAATTAATAGAATACTTAAAATAAATTAATAATAGACTCAATTATTTTATACGTTCCATAAATTCCTGACAATAGTATGTATATGGATATCCCTACCATATATTTTTGTGATATATTTAAACCTTTATTACAGGTTTTACACTCTTCTTTCTTTTCTTCTTCCATGATATTTATATTTAATGAATAGTATTATTAGACGTGTTATCAAATCTTATTTAGAGGAGAAACAACAAGGTAATTATAAGAAACCTCGTAAGATGAGTAAATCTTATTGTGAAAAAACCCCATGCAAAGACATGGGGTTCTCTCAAAAAGCGTCTTGTAAACCCTATAAGGATTGTTATAAGTAACTATTATGTTAACAGTTTGTTACTATTAAAGTTTTAAAGAAACTATACTTTATTATTACATATCTATGAGTAAGTGTAAATTTAATAGATATGAAATTATTACTCACATTTTTTTTGTTGTTAATGACAAAATTTTCATATTCACAAACGATAGGATATGAAATCAGAACAAATGAAAGGTCTTACTTAACTCTATCACATAAAATTAAAAACGGAGGTCTTGAACTAAGACATAGATTTGATTTAAAAGAGAATAGAGTAACTTATAGACAAAATTTTTTATTTGATGAACGACCTATAGTATTTAGTGTTCCTTTACACTACAAAATAGAAAAAAATCAACCTACATTTGAACCAAGATTTATTTATAAATTTGAAAAATTTAATTTATGGGTACAACAAGAATTTTGGTTTGATGAATTATACAATATGGCATTCGCGGTTGATATACCGTACAAAAATTATAAATATAGAATTGGATGGGACAGCTCAAACACTGTACGGTTCAGATTCTCAATTAAACTTTAAATAAGAATAAAAATGAGTTTATTAGCAATGATTGGTTTTGGTTTAGCGGGTTACTCAGTAATCGCTAACGACAGTGTACAAACTTTAGGTACATGGATAGCTTCAAATAGAGAGAAGTTTAAATGGTACACTATGTGGATTGCTGCGTCATTAGTTATGATTGGAACATTAATTTATGGATGGTCAACCAACGGAGGTGATATATCATTCGGAAGGTTAGATAAGATACCATTTCAGGAAATTCAATGGTATCATGCATTGGCACCATTAGCCTTAATTGCTTTAACACAAAGAGGAATACCAGTATCAACATCATTTTTGGTATTATCTGCTTTTGCGAGTACTTTTATACTTGAAAAAATGTTAATAAAAAGTGTTATTGGGTATGGTTTGGCTGCCATAGTTTCTTATTTTTTATGGTTACTCATATCAGGAGTTATAAATGAGAAAGATGACATAAAAGAAAAAAATAAACCTTTTTGGAGGACATTTCAGTGGTTTACGACAGGGTTTCTGTGGTTTACATGGTTATCTCATGATGTTGCAAATATCGCAGTTTTTCTACCTAGAGAATTAAGTATAGTACAGCTTATTGGAGTGATTTTATTCTTTATTATAGGATTAGGATTTCTTTTCTATAAACAGGGTGGTAAGATACAAAAAATTGTTTTAGATAAACAAAATACAAAATATGTGCGCTCAGCCACAATGATAGATATGGTATACGCACTTCTACTATTATACTTTAAAGAGATGAACAATATCCCAATGTCGACTACGTGGGTGTTTGTTGGATTGTTATGTGGTAGGGAATTAGCGTTAAATACGGGTCTAACTAAAAAGGGTAATATAAAACAGGTATTTCCTATAGTAGCTAAAGATTTCTTAAAACTATTTATTGGATTAACAGTTTCAGTTACTATTGTATTACTAATACATTTTTTAAATTAATATGACATTATTTGAAACAGTTTTTTTAATATTGGCGGTTACTGTGATAACTGTTAGTGCTGTGTGTGGTTATTTACACAATAAAAACAATAGATAAGTTTGCTTTTTAAAAAAAATTTCTTATACTTTTACTAAAGTAAAAAAAATGCTCAGTTATATAGGAGGAAAAAGTAAGATAGGTAAATGGATAGTCCCATATTACCCTAAAGATATGGAGACATACGTTGAAACATTCGGTGGAATGTTTTGGTGCTACTATAATATGGATTTGGAACAATACCCAAACCTGAAGAATATCGTTTACAACGATTTCAATCCACTGAACTATAACTTGTTTTTGTGTATTCAAAACTCTGAGGAATTATTGAAATCTGTTGAGAGAATACCTTGTCAACAAAAGGGTGTAGAGAACACACCACAGGAATATAAAGACTTATTTAAATCATTCCAAAGTGAAATTTTTGCCGATGGTTTTAATATTAACTATCCTGATTATGATGTTGCCGCAAAGTATGCATATATCTTAACTCAAGTTTTCAGCGGTAGTAAACCCGAAACCTCAAGTTATATTGATTTAAAGGGTAAGTACAAATCTAAGTACCTTACTTTTAGGGACAAACTAAAGAACGATAAATGGGTAAAGATGTTCTCAAAGATAAACCACATTGAGAATATGGATTTTGAAGATGTGATTAATAAATACGATGGTAATAATACATACTTCTATTTGGACCCACCGTATTGGAAAACAGAAAACTACTACTCAAATCATGATTTTGATAGGAATGACCACGAAAGGTTGGCTAAAGTGTTGAACAATATTAAAGGAAAATTTTCGTTATCGTACTATGATTTTGAACTTTTAAGCGAATGGTTTCCAAAAAATGATTATATTTGGGAACAGAAAGACTTCGTAAAAGCGGCGTCAGCATCTAAAGGTAAAACACAGAATAAGGGTACGGAACTCTTAATTATGAACTATAATTTGTAATCTTTTTATTTAACGATATATTTATATGAAAAAGAAAAACATGAAGTTTAGTAGTATCATCAAGGGTATGATTATGGAACAGGGTCGTTATGAGATTCTGAAGAAAACATATACCCAACAGAAGAAAAAAGGTGACAAAGTTAAACCGGCAAGGATGAAGGTTGAGGATTTAGATAAAATCGTATTAGCAGACCCTACAACTCGTAGAGATGGTGATACAATTAAAAAGGCTGGTTCATACACCAATTGGTTAGTGAAACAATACCTTAACCTGGAACCTGAAGCTGAGTACGGTACACCACAATTTGAAAGAGAATTAAAAGAACTACAAAGATTGTTCTTTGAAGATTTGTATAAGACTACTGAAGACCTACAAAAGTTTGATAGGTTCAAAGGTCAGTTGGATACATCTCAAAGAGATATTAATACACAAACTATTGATAGTTTGATGAGAGCAGTTGAAGACTTCAGTTTGGAAAAGACCAAAGCGACTAAACAAGAAAAAGAAGAAGCTTCTAAAACATATGAACATCCAGGTGGAGAAGTAATCTTTAGAGGGGGTCAATGGACGGTAGTTAAAATTGAAGACCAAGGACAACTCGGTAAAGACGCGGCATGTTTCTATGGTGGTCATGGATTAAGGTCAGCTAAAGGAGAAAGTAACTGGTGTACTTCAGCACCTGGTTTGAACTACTTTAATACATACATTAAACAAGGACCTCTTTATGTTATAATCCCTAACAAACCAGAGTCATTCCGTGATGGAGGTATTGAAACAGGTGAGAAGAGTGGACTACCCGCAAGAAGATACCAATTCCATTTCCCTTCAAATCAATTTATGGACCCAGACGACCGTCAGATTGATTTGATTGCATTCTTAAATGAAAATCCTGAACTTAAGGAAATATTTAAGCCCGAGTTCATGAAAGGTTTGAGTGGTACTGATGGTACATCTGTTTCAGTTGAATACCCAAGAGACTCGGCATCCAAGTTCATTGCTTTGTATGGTTTTGATGAATTCTTTGAAAGTCTACCTGATGGTTTGGAAAGATTAGACTTCGTTAAATCAAATTCAGGTTATGGAAGTCAAAAAGATGAAAAACCATTTGCGGTGGAACTACCTAAGACTATCGGCAGATTTAAAAAGTTAAATGCGTTACACTTGGAAGGTATCATTGACAAAATTCCAAAAGAAGTTGGAGAACTTAAAGACTTGGTATTCTTGTCACTACCTAACAACCCTAACTTGACAGAGTTACCAAAAGAAATTGCTAACCTACCCAATCTTCAGATTGTAAACCTTAAGCAAAGTCCAAACGTTAAGGTTCCTGATGAGATTGAAAACAAGGAAGGTCTCCACGTATTTAGATAAAAACTTGAAAATAACCACGAAAGTGGTTATTTTTGTTTTAAAACGATTGGTTATGGATAACGTAGATGTGCAGATTTACCTATCTCAGGTAAAAACATTTTTTGACCAAAACCCTGATGAGTTAGTTAATTTATTAGGTAGTGCTAACCCTAAAGATTTCTTTGAAGGGGTCGCTCGTTTGGCTGCGGAAAACTTGGAAAAAGGGGAAGACGTCCAATTAACTAATAAACAGATGATTGACCTTATAGTTGAACTTAATAAGGTTAAGAAAGGTATTGTTGTAAGAGAAATGTTAACACCATATATGGAAACTAAATTTGGAAAAATATACTTAAACTGACTTTATACTAAACTTATTTTTTTATACATTTAATAAAAAAGAATGGGTAAAATAGTACTATATGAAGAGAAAGGTAAGGTAAACATACTTGAACACTTCAAAGACACATGCCCAGTAAAAGGACCTAAACCATTAAACGCATCCAAATATGGTAAGTTCATTCCATTAAACGAAGAGAATATAAGTGAAGAGGACGTTAAGAAATATTATGGAGATAAAACAAAACGACTAACCATTATCCAAACTGAGGTTAGCGTTGTTAGAGAAGGTGATAAAGTAAGTATAAGGTTTAGTTATACCACCAGAATTAGAAGAGTGGGTGCGACATTTTTTAAGATAGAAAGGGATTATAAGTTTGTAACATACAATTTAAAAACCAAGAATTTTTATTACGGTAGTATTCGTAGAAAAAACAAAAAGTTAGTCAGTAAAAAAGTCAGATGTAACATCTTTAGTGTTCCATTCTTAACTGAACTAAAATTATCTATCAGAAGAACCTTTAACTATTTCAAAACCAAAACATCAGATTGGAAAGATTTGATTTCTGTTAATTCTGAACATCCCACGATAGGTGATGAGATATGTATGACCGTGTTAAAAAGGTTCGGTTATGCGATATTCAAACACAACAAGATTATGTTTAACTATGACTCTAACTTTTTAGAGGGGGAGTTATTTAAACTTTATTTGGAAGACAACGGAGTTGCTTATCCTGACGCCGTATCACAATATGTCGTCATATCATTTCCTAAGAAGATACTTTTAAAAGATAAGAACATCGTTCAGACCTTTGTTGATTTTAATGATATCAAGGGTAGACATGCAAGAAAGATACTCAATCAGGGTACTGACATTAACTTTAGAAGTATGGTGGAGGTGTACCACAACTTGGGGGTTGATTACTTTAATAAAGTAAGGGAGTCGTTCTTCTCAAAGTCACACGAAGGGACATACAATGCATGGTTTAACTTAGGTGAAATTAA
>Ga0222718_10005497_pt1 | contig 10251 bp, 6 predicted proteins | sample C33_27DmetaG_FD_165045 | JGI IMG/M metagenome (GOLD analysis project Ga0222718, IMG submission 165045) | Estuarine water microbial communities from San Francisco Bay, California, United States - C33_27D | ecosystem: Environmental > Aquatic > Marine > Unclassified | place: USA: California... | reverse complement strand
TCGGACACTCTCACCCGGCGCTTTTCGGCAATTGTAGAGGTTCCAGAGTTCGGGTCGCTGATTTTTCGGGTCCCAACGATGCGATGCGCTTCGAAACGAAAACACGCGCTCCTTGGCTCGGCTTTTTTCTTCGTCTCTTCTTGCGCCGCCGAACGCAACATCAAACTGGTGTTGATCCAGCGCCTGCTTTAACCCTTGAGTTTTCATGATGTCGGTATGGAGTGCACTACCATGATCAAAAGGGTTAATGTCTTTTGCCACTCCCTCTGGATTCTGGTGAACAATGAGGTCCATTGCTGATTCCGTCGCAATTTGATCTCGGAAGTCATACATCGCTTGAAACTTCCAGCCCGTGTCAACGTGCAGAAGCGGAAACGGCGGTGGGCTTGGGTAGAATGCTTTACGCGCTAAATGCAGCATGACCGAGGAATCTTTACCAATCGAGTACAGCATGACGGGGTTCTCAGCGCTTGCGACCGCCTCACGGAGGATATGCAGGCTTTCAGCCTCTAATCGTGCCAGGTGATTAAGCTTGGCGGTAACCGGCGCAGCGGGATGCTTAGCCCTAACGAGCTCCCCTGTTTTGTTCGGCGGTTCATGAAACTGGATGACAGGTATTTTGAACGGGATTCGATCTAGCATTTCGGCCGGAATCTGCCGACAATGCCGAGTGAGTTCACCTGAGACAAGGACCGTGCCCGCTTGATCACCTAAAAGTGCTGATAGCTGAGAGAGTATAGTTTGCTCATGCCAATCGAAAATCAATGTCCAGCGCTTACTGCCTCGTCCGTCTTCCACAACCAGCACCGTGGTGGTCAGGCCTGTCGTTGACGGGGTCACGGCGCTCTTGGCGCGATTCGTTAATGGATTGTCGGAAACTGGGAAAGGATGCAGACTCGCAAAGTAGGTCTTCACCCGCTGCCGCTTGCACCGGGCCAGCAGGTCGGTTAACACATTTTGTTTGGCTTGCCTTCCGAGTTCATCGACTTGCGCGCTCAGGGTTGCTGCCACTGACAGCCATGCGCAGTCCGCCAGATGTCTTTCCAGTGTCCGCTTGCTGTTGGCAAACCCCTGCTCTTGAAGGGCCTGCAATGCCGAAGGTAGGTCCCAAATCCGCGCAGGATTGGCAACCATAATGGGTAATAAAGTGTCTAATGGGTTCATAGTTCTGTCGCAAATTACGTAAAAAGGGGTAAGTAATTAAATAACGAATTATTTTATCTCTAAAATTTTCTATAACAACCCTATTTTGATTTTTACGACAAATTACATCGTGCTTTATCTTTCTCTTAAGAACAAACCTGTCCTGCAATGGCTGAAGAGTAGACAGTCATCCAGAGAGGCAGGTTCTTTACCCTGTCGGAGCCTAGTACCTTAAAGATGTTGTTTAAGACTCTCCGATAGGGGTTTAACCGGTAATTTTGGCTTCTTCTTTGCTACACTGGGATGTTATGAAGGCTGAAAAAACAGTGGACCATAATGATGCACTCAAGGCGGCGCTGATCGAAGGCGCTAGGCTTATCGACGTCAGAGCGCCCGTTGAATTCACCTCGACCCAAATTCCTGGCTCGCTTAACCACCCTATCCTTTCTACTGAAGAAAGATCGGAAGTTGGCACTTGTTATAAGCAACAAGGGGCAGCCGCTGCGACCCAGCTTGGACACCAGCTGGTCTCGGGAGTAGTCAAATCAGAGCGAGTGCTCGCCTGGATAAACGCCATCGAGCAACAAGGCGCGTCGATGCTGTTTTGCGCCCGTGGTGGCCAACGGTCGCGAATCGCCTGTGAATGGTTGGCAGAACAGGGGTATCAGTTGCCAAGAGTTGAAGGCGGATATAAACGAATTCGTCGGTTGCTGATGGCCGAAACGTCGTTACTTCAGCCCAATCAACTGTTGGTACTCGGTGGCTCAACGGGGGTCGGCAAGACGGTCTTTTTACTTGAGGATTCGGCTTTCATTGACCTTGAAGGCCTCGCCAATCACAGGGGGTCGGCATTCGGTGCCTCGGTCTATCCGCAGCCGGCGCAAAGCAGTTTCGAAAACAGCCTGGCAATCGCCTTGATGCAGTGGAGGGATGCAGGACCTGAGACATTGCTGCTCGAGGATGAGGGCCGATTGATTGGTAGGCTCCAGGTTCCCCCTACGCTGCAAGGCGCAATGAAGCAAGCACCCTTGGTGGTGCTAGAGGCGAATCTTGAGACCAGAATTGAGCATATTTACCAAGAATATATCCTCAATCAGTTACAAGCGTTTAACAAGGCCGCTGGCAGCGAAGGTTTTCAGCGTTTTTCTGAGTATCTTGTCGGCGCCCTTTCAAAAATTCATAAGCGATTAGGTGGTGATCGATATCGAATGTGTGAGCAGCAAATGCGGTCCGCCCTCATCGCACACAGCGCAGGCGATCCGGAACAACATAAGGAGTGGATTAGCCTGCTGCTGACAGACTATTACGACCCAATGTACAGCCATCAGCTGAGTAAAAAAGAGGATCGAATGATTTTCAAGGGTGATACCAAAGCGGTTCGTGGATTTCTCGCTGCTTACCGTCGAAATCAGCGAGCCTAGTGATGCAAAGCGACCCTCGTCTAAGACGCATCCTACGTTTTAAGACGGAGCCAGTCTTCTTATTGCCACTAATCTGAGCTGGGAAGCAAAAGTTTAGTAGCTCTTTTCCTGTCCTAAGACCTGCTCGGCGATAAAAGATTTAATTAACTCTTGAGAGATCGGCGCAATGACCGGAATCATAATCTCGCGTAAGTAGCGTTCAACATGATATTCCCTCGCGTAGCCCATGCCGCCATGGGTCAGGACAGCCCGTTCGCAGGCCTTCAGCGCCGCTTGTGCAGCCAGATACTTCGCCGAATTGGCCTCAGCGCCACAGGGCTCACCGGCATCATAAAGACTGGCCGCTTTGAAAACCATGAGTTGTGCTGCTTCCAGCTCCATCCAGTTCTCCGCGAGCGGGTGTTGGATGCCTTGATTTTTTCCGATAGAGCGATCAAAAACCACCCGTTCTCGAGCGTATTGTGAGGCTTTTGCGAGGGCTGCTTGCCCCAGTCCCACCGCCTCCGTGGCAATCAATATACGCTCCGGATTTAATCCATGTAATAAACACTTCCAGCCGTCACCCTCCTCGCCAATCCGGTCGCTCACAGGCACTATTAAATCGTCAATAAAAAGTGCATTGGAATCAATGGCTTTTCGACCCATTTTATTAATCAACCTTACCTCAATTGCATCTCGATTAAGGTCCGTATAGAACAGGGTTAAACCCTCGGTTGGTTTTTTGCAATCGGCAAGATCTTGAGTTCGCGCAATAATCAAAATCTTATTGGCTGTTTGAGCCGTTGTTGTCCATAGCTTTCGACCATTGATGCGGTAGTAGTCGCCGTCCCTCACGGCCTTGGTCGCCAAACGCGTGGTGTTGAGTCCTGCATCGGGCTCGGTGACACCAAAACACGCCCGATCCTCTCCCTGAATCAAGGGGGGTAGCAACCTTGCTTTTTGCTCTTCGGTCCCAAAAACAACAATGGGATTGGGACCAAATAAATTCAGATGAACAGCAGAGGCGCCGCTCATACCTGCACCCGAGCGCGCGATGGCGTGCGCCATAATCGCGGTTTCTGTGATACCCAAGCCTGCCCCGCCATAGGCTTCAGGCATGGCGATCCCCAGCCATCCGCCATCGGTGATCGCTTTGACAAACTCCTCAGGGAACCCACCATCGGTATCACGCGCTAACCAATAGTCGTCATCAAATTGAGCGCATATTTTTTCGATAGCAGCTCGTATGGCCTGCTGTTGTTCGCTGAGTTGGAAATCCATGGTTTTGCCTCTGCTCCGATTGCGTCATTGGGCCGTCCGTCAAGATTCAATGCGGTTTGTGCGGTTTGAGCGACAGCCGTTTATCAAGGTCCACATTAACCGCATTGTATCGAGCAAAGCCTGGATGATGGAAGCATCAACTATTTTTGAATTTCTCCACTTTTTATTCAGTTATCGGCAGGTGAAATAGAGTAAGATTTTTGACATATAGCTTTAGAGATATTCAACAATTACATCCAAATCAGTAGCCTCTTTTTTTGAATTCTGAAAACACACTGTTTCGGGTCGACTAGTGAGTTAGGGTTTTACCAAAGGAATCTATCCGTGACAAAACCAGCTGAAACCAAGGTGTTACCTAAGCGAGCTCGTACTCGAAAAAAACTTCTCACAGCCGCAAGAGGTCTGGTTCATTCCAAAGATATCGAGAATGTAGCCATCGTTGATATTACTCGGGCTGCCGGTGTAGCGACGGGTTCCTTTTACAATTACTTCCCAAACAAGGGCGCGATTGTCTCGGCTATCATTGAGGATTTTGAACGAGTATTTTCGGAGAACCTCGAAACACATCGACTGCACCTCAAGGATCCCGCAATGCGGTTATCGGTCACCCTGAAATATTACTTCAAACAATCACAGGAAAATGAAGCCTGGCGTAACTTTATTACTAACGCCGGTCTATCTGACCAGCGGGTTCTGGTGCAACCCAGCCAGCAGTGTTATGAAGATATCTCGATTGGTATGCGAGGTGGGCGATTTAAATCGGATAACGCTGCCATCACTGTTAGCTTAATCACCGGCATGGCAACCCACGTGGGCCTTGAAATCCATCGAGGTAACTTACCGCGCAGTGCTGTGACCGAGACGGTGCGACATGTCCTGCGAATGCTGGGCTTGCCTGATATTGCTGCCAAGGCATTTGCCGACGCACCCATTCCCGACATTCTTTTCCCCACCCGCTCCTATTTACCTGTGGACCCGATGATTCCCTCTAGGATTGCGGTCTAGAGACGCGCCAAGCCGAGGGATGCGTCGGCTGTTACAGCGGTCTCTTAGTGCTCTAGCGATTTTGCTTTATAAAGCCTGAATTCCTGGGCAGACCAACCGCGCCGACGAGCGATATCACTCGCAACAGGCCTCGTATCTACGTCACCGACTGTGTGGTGGTAACCGCCCGGTGTGGCGTGTTCAGCATTAGATGGACGCGAGATAGATAGCGTTCGGATGGCATGAGCCATCGGCCTTAGATTTTTTTGCGGTTGGGCGGTTGAGTAGTTAGCAACATCAAAAGATGTCTTTTTCGAAAACCCGAGCGCCTCTTTAACATCTCTCTTAACCGTTTAGAGCATCTCAGTAAAGCGTTGATCTAGGCGACCCCTTCCTGCACCTTATCCGCGTTCTTTCGTGTTTGATGTGTCCTAAGACAGGACCTTGGCAACAACAGTTGTGTTCTCTGCTTCTGAAGTTTGATCACTGCAGATGAACACTGGCTTCAGATCATCGATAGACACATAAAAAAGCCTCCGATTGGAGGCTTTCTGTTGTTTCACCCTTTCCTGGCGGTTCCGTCTACAGACCCAACACCATTTTTGCCATGATGTTGCGTTGCACCTCATTCGAGCCCGCATAAATCGAGACTTTTCGGGTGTTGAAATAATCTGGAGCAGCCGTATTAGCATAATCTGGACCAATAGGCTCGTCGTTGTTGCCCTTGATCGGTCCCGGATTGTCAAACGGGACCGCATAACTTCCTGTGGCTTCGAGAGCGAGCTCGGTTAAGGCCTGTTGTAATTCCGTGCCTCGGCACTTGAGTAGCGAGGATTCAGGCCCTACATTTTTACCGGCGGACAACGAGCTCAAGATGCGCAACTCGGTGAATTCCATCGCGGAAATAGCGATCTCGGTTTCTGACATTTTGCGCTCAAATTCGGGGGTAGAGCCCAAGGCTTGACCTTCGACTTGCTCGCTTTCAGCAATCTGCCGAATCCGCTCTAATGCAGCCTTTAATCCATGTGAATAAGCATTGCCTCGTTCAAACTCCAACAGATACTTTGCGTAAGTCCAGCCTTTGCCCTCCTCGCCTATGAGATTCTCAACGGGTACTTTTACGTCAGTAAAATGCACCATATTGATTTCTTGATGGCCTTCCGGCGGGCAATCGATGGTCACAATAGGTTGCACCTCAATACCCGGTGAATGCATGTCGATCAGCAGAAAAGAGATGCCCATTTGTCGGATATCTTCATCACTGGTTCGAACCAAGCAGAAGATCATATCGGCATACTGCCCCATGGTGTTCCAAGTCTTTGTACCGTTGACGATGTAATGGCCCCCCTCTCGGACGGCCTTAGTCCGCAGCGAGGCAAGATCACTGCCCGAACCAGGCTCAGAGTAGCCCTGACACCACCAGACATTGGTTGCGAGGATATCGGGCAGATATTTGGCTTTTTGCTCCTCGGTGCCGTACTTCATGATGACCGGCGCAACCATCCCCAATCCAAACGGGATAATCGCTGGGGTATCGGCTTTCGCCATCTCGAGATCAAACAGGTAACGCTGCGTTGGCGTAAAACCTGGACCGCCATGCTCGACCGGCCAGCCAGGTGCAGCCCATCCTTTGGAGGCTAGGGCTTGCTGCCAGTAAATGTGATCCTCTTTGGATAAATGACCCCCTGGGCTGCGTTGCTTTCGCGCCTTCATTTCTTCTGGGTAGTGTTCACTAATCCAGTTCCTGACTTCCATTTGAAAGGCAAAATCTTCGTCGCTAAACGTTAAATCCATGAGGTGTATCCTTTTGTTGAATCACTATTATAACGGGGGTTAGGCGGCTTGCTCAATAAGGGCCCGGCCCACGACTTTCAGAGCGAGGGTTTCTTCCGTGCCTTCAAAGATTGACAAGACCCTAGCATCAAGCCAGTAGCGACTGACTGCGGTTTCCTCCGCGTACCCCATGCCTCCGTGCAACTGCATTGCCTCTCGGGTAACCCACTCTGCCGATTTACAAGTAATGAGTTTAACGAGATTCGCTTCCATTTGGCCTTTACCTTCATCCATTAAACGGCCCACCTGATACGTGAATTGTCGACCCGCCTCAATGGCCATCGCCATTTTCGCGAGTTTAATCTGCGACAAGGGATAATCGCCGATGGGTTTGCCAAATACTGCCCGATCTTGGCTGTATCTGACGGCGTGTTCAAAAGCGCCTTGCATCAGGCCGCATGCCCTGGCGGCGGTTTGGATACGACCCCCGGTGAAACCTCGCATGGTGAAATAGAACCCTCTTCCTAACCCCTGACTTTCACCGATGACATGGCTATGAGGCACGAAAAACTGATCAAAGAACAACTGGTAGCTGTGCATGCCTCGGTAACCAACCGTCGGTATCGCGGTTCCGGTTAACTTACCGCCCTCGGGTTGTTCAACGACGAAGCTTTCCTCATTGGTGCTCGGTTTTTCAACCAAGAAAAGGCTAAGCCCGCGATGCCCCAGAGAGAGGTCCGGGTTAGTCCGGGCTAAAGTGAGCAGCACATTGGCTTTGCCAGCGAAAGTGCTCCAGGTCTTTGCGCCCTGTAGCACCCAGCCCGCCTCAGTCATGGTCGCTTTGAGCTTCGACGATGCTACATCGGAACCAAAATCAGGTTCTGTAATGGCGACTGCACACAGCGTGTCTCCTGATGCAATCCCTGGCAGCCAATAGGCCTTTTGCTCGTTTGTGCCGCCTTCCAGTAATGAACGGGCTAGAATTTCCGGCCGAGTAATCAAGGAACCGGCGCCGCCCAAAGATACCCTCGATAGCTCCTCGGTCACCACAATCATGCCTAAGGTGTCTTCCCGGTCATCCGGCAACAAACCACCAAACTGTTCAGGCACAGAAAGCCCAAAGCAACCGAGGTTCTTAAGCCCCGAGAGTATCTCGTCGGGAATGATCTGGTCCTCGCGGTGGATTTGTTCCGCGAGGGGCGCGACCACTTCGTCCGCGAACTGTCTAAACGTATCTGCGATCATCTGTTGCGCTTCGGGCAAGCCCCGAGACTGGGCGGGCAAACCGAATTCGTTGAGTTGAGCACCGATGTGAGACAAATTCTGATGACTGAGCAGTTCGTGCATAAACTGCCGCGTTGCCCCGCTCATCGTGACGTCCTCGTCAATCAGGCCGATATCAGCAGGGCTCGCGGTCAGTCGAGTCAAAGTGCTTTGCATCATCTGGGCCGCAAAGGTTTCGGCCATTTGCTGCGACAAGGGATCTTGCCCTCTCACTGCATCGAGGTAGGCTTGGGCACACTGCATTTCTGCCGTGCTCAAGGCCAAATCGTAGGTGGCCTGCTGGTGTTGATCACACCGCTCATTAGAGAGTCTACCTTGCTCGCGGCACTGGCTGTTTAGGTAGGCTAGGCCCTGATTGACCACTTTACAGACTAGCGCGAGCTCTGTTTCGGCCTGGGTGTTGGATTCGTTCATTGGGATCTCTTAGTTGGCTACTTTAGGTTGATGCTGGGTGACTGCCATGCCGACTTGATGTGAACAACGCGTTGTTACCTTACTTTCGGTACTGCTCTTTCTTCCTTGTTATCGAGCTCGAGGACGATCCGTCCTTGCCGGCTTCTTCCCTGGACTTCGGGCCCCTATAGTATCGGTTTTTTACTGCCGAGTCGTTACGTTCTACGGTTGCGGCGAGTCTTCTGGATTGATTAGGTTTCTTGACTTTCTTCTCGTCGGATGAGCCGGTCGTGCCCCGTTGCACTCTTGTGGCAATTGAACCATGCCAGCAATGTCTAGGTTATCGAAACCGGTCACGCCATTGCCTGATTGCGTCTTAATTAGCCGAAAATTCTCAAGAGACAAAGGTTCTTACCGGTTCTTGTTGACTGGATGCATCTACTCGCCACCGACCCCAATCAATTACCCCATGTAGCGTCCTCCAACACCCTTTTTTAACCGTTATCCCGGTTACCTATCTCAACTACCTATCTCAACCAACTATCCCTGCTACCACTTCGCAGGGCGGTCCTGCGAAGCGATGATCCCAGCGCCTCTCTGAGGCGGAACGCTCAAGTTAAATAGCGGAACGTGGCGTTGACTGTCCTAATTCGACGACAAATGAAACCCTTTCGGTCTGTGATTGAGTGATCCAATCACGGTGTCAGCTTGCGGCACTCAGTGTAGGGAATGCGTGCCGTCGATGATTAGCCCTTCGGCGCGATAATAGCTCATGAAAAAAGTCATGAAATTAGCTATTGTTGGCTTCTTACGTTACGGCACAGTCAGCATGAGTAATCAACCCAATATTCAAGCTGTTGTGGACTATTTTGAGCGTCTACAACAGCAAATCTGCACCACCATTGAAGCTGTTGATGGTGAAGCACAATTTAGCCTTGAGGAAATCGAGACTCCAGGCGGAGGACATTCGAGACCGAGAGTGCTGGACAATGGTCCCCACATTGAACGCGGCGCGGTGCAATTCACACACAGTATCGGACAATCTTTGCCGCCGGCTGCCAGCGAGCGGAATCCGCATTTAGCGGGCAAAGGCTTTCAAGCCACCGCCATTTCGATGATCATGCATCCGCGCAACCCACATGTGCCGACCTTTCATGCGAATTTACGGTTTTTTTTGATCGATGATGACGATTGGTATTTCGGGGGCGGATTTGATTTAACGCCCTATTATCCAATCAGGGAGGATGTGGTGCATTGGCATCAAACCGCGCGGGACGCTTGCGTGCCGTTTGGTGATTCGATCTACCCCAAATTTAAAGACTGGTGTGACGAGTACTTCTATCTTAGCCATCGGCAAGAACCACGAGGCGTCGGAGGCTTGTTCTTTGATGACTGGACTGAGGGAGGCTTTGATCGGAGCTTTGCGTTGGCGCGAAGCATTGGTGATCACATCCTACCGGCCTACGAGCCGATTTTAAGAAAGCGACTTGAAACCCCGTTCACGGAGTCTCAAAAGACCTTTCAGTTGTACCGCAGGGGGCGCTACGCTGAGTTCAACCTCGCGATTGACCGCGGTACACGGTATGGTTTGCAAAGTGGTCGCAGAATCGAATCTGTTCTCGCATCGATGCCGCCTCAAGCGATTTGGAAATACAATTGGCAACCGGAACCCGGTAGTCCAGAAGCGGAGCTGACAGAAATCTACCTCAAACCCCAGGATTGGCTTGCGTGAGCGATTCTCCGAGGTTGCTTGCGAGCAAATTACCCGAGGTTGGCACCACCATCTTTTCGATCATGTCGGCATTGGCTACCGAACATCGCGCGATTAACCTGTCTCAAGGGTTTCCTGACTTTGAGCCACCGCTAGGGCTCCTCCGGGCGTTGACCAACAGGCTCGCTAGCGGCGGCCACCATCAATACCCCCCTATGCACGGGATCACACCTCTGCGTGAGCAAATTTCTGCCAAAATTGAGCGTCTTTACGGGGTGAGCA
>Ga0222718_10005496_pt1 | contig 10251 bp, 21 predicted proteins | sample C33_27DmetaG_FD_165045 | JGI IMG/M metagenome (GOLD analysis project Ga0222718, IMG submission 165045) | Estuarine water microbial communities from San Francisco Bay, California, United States - C33_27D | ecosystem: Environmental > Aquatic > Marine > Unclassified | place: USA: California... | reverse complement strand
TAAAACAAAGTGGAGCAACTGTTTTAGGATACGTTACCGTTTTAAACTTAGCTTATTTGAACGACATTAAAAATTTAACAGCATGGAGAACCGTATCATGAAACGATTTACACAACAAGAACAAGCTGTATATACTAAACATGCAAATGACTATATTCGCACTGTAAACAAATGGTGTCAGGATAATATCTATCGTAAATTTAACCTCGCTCATATCAATCTTGATTGGAGCCCTAGTCGTTCTTGTTCCCGTGGCGGTATGTATGCTGACGGTCCTGGTATTAACATTGCTATGTATCGTTGTTGTAAAAGCGATACGGGAGATGTTCAACGTGTTTATGAATATAAAAGTTTTGATTTAGATCCATTAATTGGTGGTATTTATACTAGAACCAAGTTTCATAATTTAGAACTTACTATTCTTCACGAGATTGGTCATGCACTTCAATACTATTCCTATCGTGTTAATGGCTTTCGTTGTAAACCTCATGGTACAGTTTGGAAAAACTTTTATCGCAGATTACGGGAAGAATTTTTAAACCCAAAGCTTGAAGACCAGGTTGAACTTAAAGTTCATTATGATAAAATTAAAGAACAGATCGAAACTGGTAAGTTTAATCTTGTCACGGACGATCAGTTAGCACACCTATTTGGAAGGGCAGCTTCTAATTAACACTTATTGTGATAGACCATGGACTGAATTGCATATCGAGGAGGACGGAAGCGTTACTCCTTGTTGTGTTATGCCTTCAAACCGATTTCCTATGGGGAATAGTTTAAAAGAATATGTTTCTGGAGAAGCACTCAAAGAACTTAAGTCTAGTCTACAAACAGGTATTCAGCATAAAAATTGTGAATGGTGTTGGAAAAACGAAAAATCTGGACTCAAAACTCACCGAATCAAAGCCAAAAGAACCGAAGGCATCAGTTCGATACACCTCAGATTGAGTAATGTTTGTAATTTTAAATGTCGTATGTGCAACCCTTCCTTTTCTTCTACGTGGGCACAAGAAAATAAAAAACATAATTGGTATGTATATTTAGATAATCAAGTCACAAAAGATACTTTAAAAAATACTGACTATTTATTTCCTTTACTTAAAGATCAAATTACTAAGAAAAACCTAAATCTAATAAGTATTTCAGGGGGCGAGCCTTTGATTACCGATTCTCACTATGAGTTATTAGATTTTTTAATTAAAAATAATCTAACTGATGTAAATCTGTCTTATTCTACTAATCTTTCAAACTTAAATTATAAAAACCGTGATTTGCTTGATTTGTGGAGTAAGTTTAGACAAGTAAGTTTAGAAGCTAGTATTGACGGTTGGGGTCCTGCAGTTGAGTATTCTAGAACAGGACTTGATTTAGATGCTTTCAAGAGTAATTTTAGACTGGCATTAAAACATATAACCGCTATTAATTGTGTAGTAAATGTGTATAGTGTGTGGACTCTACCTGAAATTGAAAAATTTAGAAAGTTTGGTATAGAGATTATTTATTCTCCCTGTTATCTTCCTGAATATTGTAATCCCCAAATATTAGATTCTGAAGATAAAGAAAACCTTAAAAATTTGTATGAACCTTATCCTGAATTGTGCAGTTTGTACGAAAAATTTATAGACAAAAACTTAGAAGAAAGTTATAATCTAGAAATTGGTGATAATGTTTTACGATCTGTTAAAGGCGAAAGCACAGAAACAATGGTAAACTATAATCTATTATTAGATTCTCATAGAAATACCTCTTTTTTTGATGTGTTTCCTATGTATAAAAAATATTTAAGGAGTTGATATGGCAAATGTCTGGGTAGGACCAAACTACTACATCACAAGTATTCACACTCAACCTAACTACACACAGGTATTTGATGCAGATGCGAATGCTTATTCAAATATTGCCTCTGAGACATATTTAGTTACTTGTCAAAGATATGGTGATATATACCCAAATCCCACCGAGGTTGTTATAGATACATATGTTGATAGTATAGAGACTGGTTTGAGCGATGATGACTTAGTTGCTGCTTTAGTATCAAAAATTGATATCGCAATTCGTACAGACGATGCTTCTGACAAATCTGACGATCACTCTCCTACTGCAACTGACAATTTTACTCTTAAACTATGATTCTAATTGCAAATGGTTGTTCTCATACAGCAGGAGCTGAGATTGAAGAACCACTTCAAGGCGAGTGTTATGAAAAAGCTTGGCCTAAAAAACTAGCTGATTCTTTAACTTTCAAACATGTAAATTTAGCACTTTCTGGCGCATCTGACGATAGGGTTGCACGAACAACTATCGAATACATCAGTAAACTTAAAAAATCTCCCAAATTTAATCCTAACAAAGTTTTCGTAGCTATCAGCTGGCCCGGATTTCACAGAACTGAGCTTTATCAAACTGAGCCTAATGAGCCAGGGTTTTTTGACAATGGGTGGATGCCCATGGTTGCTGGTAATGAAGAGACTTACAGACAACGGTGCTCAAAAACGGCGTTTATGTATTATAAAGCTTGGGTTATGAGACAAAATAATCATCAAGCTTCTATAAAGCTTTATTTAAACGTTTTACTCCTTCAAAACCTACTCATCGCAAATAATATTAAATACCTTTTTTGGAATTCTAGTATTACTGTTCCTACTAATTATCCCCCTTATTTAAATGAAATTAATCATAAAAGATTTCCGTATATACTGGAAAAAGAAAAGGGTTACACAGAGATTTTAGAATCAAATGGTTTTAGACATTCTCCCATTGCTAAATGGGGTCATTATGGTGAAGATTCACACGAGTGGTTCGCTGACTTTTTAAAGTCATATATAACAAAAAATAAACTACTTTAGGAGACATATTTATCGAACAGTATCAGGACATAATTTTGCCTAACGGTAAAGTACTAAAGGGACAACGAGATTGCGAAACTCGATGGAAATTTATCGAAAAAGAAATTAAAAAAAGATATAATAGACCAGTAACAGTATTAGATATTGGTGCTAACTTTGGTTACTTTAGTTTTAGAATACAGGAAATTTTACCAGGATCTGTTGCTACTTTAATAGAAAGTAAATACGCAAGACATTTGGTAGAATTATGTAAAAAATTAGATGCCGATAACACTATTGTCTTAGATAAACATATTAATACAGAAGAGTTGATTAAGTTAGGAAAATGCGAACATTTTGACATAGTACTAGGATTAAATGTATTACATCATATAGGCGATGTCGAACAAAGTTTTCCAGCAATTGAAAAATTAGGAGACACTATTATTGTAGAAACTCCTCATCCTAAAGACGACGGCGCTTGTGGTCAAAAAAACTTAGAACCTCTGTATAATAAATTAATGAAAGAATATAATATTATTGGAGAATTTTCCCGTCATACTTCTAATGTAAATTCTCCAATGGGCATAAAGGACTCTAAAAAAACCACACTAGAAATACGTTATTGGGACAGTGAACCCCAAGATAACAAGATTCTTATTGAATCTACAGGTACTAGTAAAACGTTTATGCATACAGAAAAAATTGAATATAGAGATTGGATACATGGGATTAATCTAAGAACCTATCAGTATTTAAACGGCACCTATCCTAGTAGAAAACTATTGTCAAAGAATTTAGAAAGATTAACTAATATTGATCACAAAGACTTAACTCCTTGGAATTTAATACTCTCAGGCAAGACATTAAATCCTATAGATAACAAAGACATAAGACACAGAAGACTTTCAAATAGCAATACACAGATAGAAAAAATTAAAAAAGATTTAACAAGTCGAGAAGTTCTGCCAGTAAAGTTTTATAAAAACTTTAGTCCTACATAACAAAAAATAAACTACTTTAATCTTGCTTATTAATAACATAGTTGATATTCTATAAAGGTCTCGATCAAAAGAGACACAGAGGGGACGGAAAGACAGGTACAGTATATACTTACCTGTCTTTCTTTTTGCCTTGCATATTGCTTTTATTTATTGTATTATAGAGAAAATATGGAGAAAAGGATGAGCGAGTATTATGTTAGAAAAGGTAAATATGCGCCAGAAGTGGCAAAGTTTAATGAATCAAGTCTACCAATTGATGTCTATTCCTTCAATAGTAGAGGGTGTACTTGTCCTGCTCGTACTAGGAGCTGTAAGCATTCCCGTATGATAGATGAGTGGGAATCTAGAGGACGCCCTGTGGGGTTGGTTTTTGATGATAATGCAGAAGTTATTTGGCAGATGGAGTTTTAGATGATAATTTTAGATATTATAGCGGCAGGTGCCGCTGGTTTCTTTTTTGGTTGGATTTTAGTACAGCTATGGAAATAATAGTTTTATCTGGAGGGTTTGATCCTGTACATGATGGTCATATTGCTATGTTTGAAGCAGCTGGTCGTAAGTATGACTATGTGATTGTAGGACTTAATTCTGATGATTGGCTAACTCGTAAAAAAGGCAAACCTTTTATGCCTTATTCAGTTCGCGAAAAGATACTTAAATCTATTAAGTGGGTTGATGAGGTTTGGGATTTTGATGACAGCGATGATTCTGCGTGTGCCTTGTTAGAAACTGTTGCTTTTTCTCACGCTAATATTACTTTTGGTAATGGTGGGGATAGATCAAACGATAACTATCCTGAGTTTACTTTTTGTCAAGAGCAGGGTATTGCGATAGATGATACTTTAGGTGGGTCATCAAAACTAAACTCATCGTCAGACTTTCTTAATCAGTGGCGTATTGAGACTTGTGATCGAGATTGGGGTGAGTGGAAAGTTCTGCATAATTATAATTCTACTACTAAAGTAAAAGAACTTATTGTTCACCCAGGTAAATCTCTTTCTTGGCAAAAACACCAGCACAGAAGTGAAGTCTGGTTTGTGAGAGAAGGTGTTGCGACTATATACTTTTCTACAGACTCGGCTGGAAATGATGTTATTAAAACTACAAAGGGTAAACATCAAACTCATACTTTATTTTCAGATAGGTGGCATCAACTTGTTAATGAAACAGATAAAGAACTATCAATTATTGAGATTCAGTATGGTACTAAGTGCCTTGAGTCTGACATTGTGCGCTCCCCCCGTCCAAGCTGAAGAAGATAGTTTAACTTGTTTAGCTACTAATATTTATTGGGAAGCACGAAATCAGTCATTTGCTGGACAAATTGCAGTTGGACTAGTAACAATCAATCGTATGGTTGATCCTAGATTTCCTGATACAATTTGTGATGTAGTATATGAAGGTCCAATCAAAGAATCTTGGAAAACCCGTATACAACCAGATCTACCAGAAAATGAACGTGTTTATTATCCAAGGCGTGATAGATGTCAATTTTCTTGGTATTGTGATGGTAAATCAGATAAATTTCCTCATTATGATTATGAATCTATTCATGATGCCTGGGTTGTTGCAGAGTTACTATTAAACCCAGAAATTAAGTTTATTGATATTACTGAAGGCGCAACACACTATCACGCTGATTATGTAAGCCCTGACTGGTCACAAACACTTACAAAAACTACAACAATCGATAACCATATCTTCTATCGGTGGTAATTTTACACTTGCTCTCTCCTTAAATTTATGATACTTTTTTATTGTAGATGCTCAATTGAGGTCTACGTTTATAAATCTTTGTTCAACGAGAAGGAGATAACATGACTCGTACATTCGCACTTCCAAGAAATGCTTTTCTTGGGTTCGATCATATATTTGACGAACTAGAAAGAATACAATCCCACGCAAAAGATACCTACCCACCTCATAATGTAATAAAAGAGAGTGAGCTGGATTATACCATTGAATTAGCTGTTGCAGGGTTTAAACAAGATGATTTAGTCATTGAGTTAAAAGACCATGTGTTAACCGTAACTGGAGAACGTAAACAGCGCAGAGACACTAGTGTCTATGTTCATCATGGTATTTCGACACGTAAGTTTGTAAAAAGCTATCGTCTTAGCGAATACACAGAAGTTGTTGGAGCTGATCTTAAGGATGGAATTTTAAGTGTTAACTTAGCAGTAAAATTACCCGAAGAGCAAAAGCCTAAGCTTATTAAAATCGCAAGCTAGGCAGTCAGCGTCTCCTAGATTAATACAATCAAAGGAGAAATAAAATGACAGCTATTGTCTTAAATACATACTCATATATTCGTACTGGAATTATCGAAACAGTTTTAAAAAAGGTTTCTGAAATCTTAACTTCTGTTTCAAACGCTATGCATGTGTCACGTCAGCTTTCTGCAAATGAACAGATTGCTCGTTTCCTGCTCCACGAATATCCAGATCACACTTATGCCAGCTTGCTGGCAGAGTTAAATAGAAAAACTTTGCAGGATACCTACAATGATTGATATACTGTGGAAACTTTTATTTAAAAAAGCAGGTTGTACAGCAGAGTCTATTGCAGAAATTGAACGTCAGATTACTGCTGACGTCAATAGATATGATAAGTATTGCTAATGTGGCCTTATAATACTGAAGAAAATGAGTATTTGTCGTAAAAAACTACAAAGGTAGACGGTAAAACTGTCTACCTATACTAATAATTAAGGAGTCGATATGACTAAAACAATTTATGCAGCTGCTACAATGGTTGCTTTACTTTCTACTTCTGCTATTGCAGACGTAACACTTGGTGGTGACTTTGAGTGGAGTTACCAAGATAATGATAGCGCAAAATCAACTGCGGTTGATGCAGACTTAAACATCAAGCCATCAATTACTACCGATACAGGTTTGACCATTAGCGCTGATTTGAATATTAATCAGGACGGCGGAGACGATGGTGGAAATAGCATGACTATTAAAAATGATCAGTTTGCTTTAGATCTTGGTGATGTTAATAGTGCTCTTGACGCTGTTGATGATAAAACAGATTGGGGCTATGTTTTAACTAATGGTTCACCAAGTGTTGATCATGCAGCTATTTTAACTCTTACACCGATTAGCGGTCTAACAGTTAATGCTTCATACGCATCAGGCGATGACTACGGTACAACTGCTGGCGAAGGCTATGCCGTAAGCGCTGCTTATGCTATTGGTGAAATTGCTACTGTTGGAGCGGGTAAAATGTACAACGCTGATGATTCAGAAGCTGTTATCATGAATGTTTCTGGCTCAGCTGGACCAATCGGGCTTGCTGCGGAACTGTACACAGATACTACTGCGGCTGGTGTTGACACAGACACAACTACCATGAGTGCAACTTATTCAATTGGTTCTACTACTGTTGGTGTAGAAACAATGAAAGCAGAGTCAGCTGGGACAGTTTCAAGTGACGAACTTACTTGGGGTATTCATCAAACTGTAGCACCTGGATTAGTTGCTTTTGTTGAAATGACGTCAGACGATAAAACTGCTAGTGAAAAAACTACAGCTATCGGTCTTGCGATGACATTTTAATACTACTTAAAATTACTTAAAGATCTTGCAAAGGAGTTACTGAGGTAGCTCCTTTCTTGCTTATTGCTTATTTAACTGTTATCATATTCAAAATGGAGATTTGAAATGACAGATGAAAACTACCCATACGATAGAATATTTGATCAACCACATCCAGGTCTTATAAGGCAAGAACTTGTTACTTATACTGAACTTGATGGTCGAGTTCATCGCACTACAGTCACCAGATCATTCTTTGGTGATGATTATAATGATTCTACAACCTCTTGCCCTATAGGATAAACTATGTCACTTAAAGATAAACTTTCTAAAGTAAACCCACAAATTAATATCGAACGCGCTGAAAATGGTTGGATTTTTGAAGCCTCTGGTCGTTCGCACGACGACGACTGGAAGAATATTAAAATTCTTGTAAACACTTCTGATACTTTGTACAGCTTGATTCAAGAACATAATGAGATGGATCTAGACTAATTGGCTTCATTGTTTGCCTACACAGGTAAAGTTAAGGTCAAACCGTTAGTTGATTCTTTTAATCCTTGGTTAGAAGATCGCTGTAAGCAGATTCTTAACTTTCCTTACCATTTACAATGTCATGCTGCTCTTTGGCGAGAAGAATTTCAAAAACCTTCGTGGATAGTCTACAATCTTAATTGTTTTTGGACTACTCATGGAGGTTCTCGTTTGCTTGTAGCCTACTTACGTGGGGATACATATATTGATGCTAATATCCTATGTCAATATACTGAGCCACCATTATCTGGTTTGGTACCATTTACAGATCTAAAAGTTACTAATAACATGCTAAAGTGGGACGATGACGATCACGAATGGGATAAATGGTGTGTAAATAATATTGAGTTTGAGCACGGCATAAAAATTAAATCTGGATCAATAAATCATATTTTAATTGATAAAAAACCTATACAAACAATACAAGGTAACTACGTCTCTATAACTCGTAGACTTTTAGAGAAAGTATCAGACTGGAATCAGGATAAAGAGTATTGGAAATCATTGAGCATATAAAGTGGTGGAGAGTAAATCGAGTCTTTTCTCAGGATGAAGGGGCAAAATTTCAATCCTATATTAGGGGACACGTTCTTCACAATTTTGCACAAGGAAAGCGTGATGAGGCGATTAAAAGAACTTTTGTAACTAAAAGCTCGCCTTTTAAATACATATTTCAAGAGTTAGACTTAGAACTTAGAGAATATTTTAAAAATTACATTCAAAATACTGATAGAATTAGAGTAGAGCTTTGTGCTGATGCTCATGGTATGTGGATTGATCCTCATTATGACGTACCTGAAAAATCTTTTACAATGCAGGTGTATTTAGGTCATGATAATACTGACGGTACTATTTTACATTTTGAAGAAGGCTATGACTTTGAAGTACCTTGGGTTGGTAATTGTGGTTATGTTATTGTAAGAGATAAACCAATGCTTCATAGCCTACGAAAAGTTAAACGTCAAGTTCGACATTCAGTAATAATTAATTATGTTAATGACTCATGGAAAGACACTTCTCAGTTGCTTTAGGGCTAATTGTTTGATATTATATTTAAATTATGGAGATACAAATGACTAGAAACGATAGAGATAAATACGAACGAATCATTCACCTTTTACGCGAAATTGAGTTTGCTAGATCACAACTAGCACCCCAAGATACAGGACATATTAGCACTGCTATTGGATGGATGGAAAAGCGTGTGACTGCTTTGACTGATGAACTTAAAAAATATGACACCGATTGAAATATTTGAGTACAAACAAAAATGGAAGCCTGGATATATAGTTAAACTTCACTCGGATCTGAGAAGCAAAGCTAAAGACTATTGTAAAGTTCAGATGCTTACACATCAATGGGACGTTAATGAATACACTAATTCATATGAAGATACTTGGTTGTTTGAAAACAGATTAGATGCTGCTTCTTTTACAGCACAATGGAATGAAAGGTTTGTAAATCAATGATGGGAAATACTTTTTGGGAAGATTTAGAGATTGATGCTGTTGAAGCAGGTGAGGATATAAACCACATGGCTCATGCTTTAATTGATCATTGGGGAAGTAGTTTGACCGAAAAAGACCTCTTAAATTTATCTGCTTATTCAAAGTGTGCTGACACACCTGTTCAGTGTGCGTTAGCAAAAGCAGCTCTATCTTACTATCAGACTAAGAACTTTATTCCTGATTATATTCACGCAGATATGGACACATCCCCAAAGAAAAGGTGGTGGAAGTTTTGGACAGCCGGATGATTCAACTCTATGAAACCCGTTTAGATAACTGTCTTATGGCTCGTGACCGTTGTGAAGAAGACAGTTGGGGCTGGACGTTTTGGCAGTCTCGATTTACAATACTACTTAGAAAAATGAATATTGAACTTACAGGGGCGAAGTGTTACGGTAGCACAGCTGGCTCCAACCCAGCAGGACAGGGTTCAATTCCTTGCGCCCCTGCCAAAAAGGATTTACAATGAACGAAATTAAACAAGTAATGATGAGTGAAGATAGAACTAGACGGGCTGAGATATTTTCAAAGAACGATGTCTGGCATGTAAATATGATCATTGGAGGACAACTAATTGAATGTCGTCCTATGGTTTCTGATGTGACAGTACACTCACTTAGTTACGCAGAAGATGCAGCAGAAAACTGGTGTATAGGAATTATAGAGTAAGCGGGTATAGTATAATGGCGATTATGTCTGGCTTCCACCCAGAGGATTGGAGTTCGAGTCTCCATACCCGCTCCAATCTATGAATCAGTATAAAGACCAATACCAAGTTAAATCTTTAATTAAGCAAGCTTTCTTAATTAATCAGGTACTAGATGAGTATAATTTTACT
>Ga0222718_10005494_pt1 | contig 10253 bp, 4 predicted proteins | sample C33_27DmetaG_FD_165045 | JGI IMG/M metagenome (GOLD analysis project Ga0222718, IMG submission 165045) | Estuarine water microbial communities from San Francisco Bay, California, United States - C33_27D | ecosystem: Environmental > Aquatic > Marine > Unclassified | place: USA: California... | reverse complement strand
CCCATTAATCAAAAATACCTTTTTCTAAGTTACGTTGATATACAGAACTAACTGTAGCTACATAGTCTTGGTCAGTAGCATATCCAGAATTTTTAAGTTCTTGTAAATATTCTATATCTGTTTGAGCATTTAAAGCTTTACTATAATTTCCAGTATTTAAAAAGTTTATGTAACCTTTTATATTATCATCAATAGTATTATATTTTCTAAAATTAGCAACTTCATCTACTTGTCCTTGACCATAATCTTCTTTAGTAGGCATCATTACACCTTCAAATTTTTCACCTTTTCTTACTTTAACTCCAAAAGTATTATTAAGTTCTTTAGCTATATTACTCATACCATATTCACTTTCTGCTCCAGCTTGTGCTGCTGCCATTTTTGGAAAAGGATGACCACTATCTTTTAATTTTAAATACATAGCTCTTACAAACTTATCAGGCTCTTTATTTATTTCTTTATTATAACCTGCGTATATAAGCTCTCCTTTTTCATCTTTTAAAAATTCACCATCTTTTTGTTTATATTGTTTTTCTGGTTGAGTTCTCATTTGTGTTAATAAAGAATTTATAGTATCAGTCATGCCACCTTTACTAAAACCTAATCGTTCCATATCTTCTTTAGGTTTCATCATACCAGATAAAGCTTTTTGAAAATCTTTTAAAGCTGAAGAAGTTTCTTTATAACTTTCTCCAAGATAAGGATTTTTTCTATCTGCTGGGTCTTCTTGAACATTAGGAACTTTACCGCCTGTTTTATAATTTTCTCTAAGTGTTTCTTTTACTTCTTCTATTTTTTGCTGTTGTGCTTTATAGTTATCAGGACTATAATACAAAGGTAATTTACTTAGTTCGCCATCAATAGTTAATATATCTTTATACACATTTATAAATGTTCTATAATCTGGCGTAGCATCTACTAACTGTAACTTCATATTGTCTGTCATACCTATAGGTTTAAAGTTTTTATTACCTATAAAAGTTACCATGTCTGACTTAGACATATTTGTATCTCTTAAAACTTTTACAGGTAGTATATTAAACTTACTTACAGATTCTGATAGTTTACTAAACTTTGAAACTTCTTTATAATAACGAGTATTAACATCTATATATTGATTAGTAAATCTATCAATATCAAAGTCATCGTCTATTGCAGAATATATTTCATTTCTTAACTCACCTTTTTTTCTAACTAAATTATTTGCTTTAAAACCATATACAGTTTCTACATATTCTTTATTTAATGGTTGCATTCCCCAGCCTATTACAAATTTTAAGAATGCTTGTCCTTCATATATATCTTGATTAAATGGAGTTTGACCTGTATCAGTTGTTAATGTTTTGTATAAATCTGTTCCTCTAGTTATTGAACCGGGAGTAATACTTTCTAAAGCACTAGCCATTAAAATAGATAAATTAGTAGTATAATTAGTTATTAAACTTCCGGTATCTTGATATACATCTAATTTGTTAAATGGATTTCTAATAGGTTTACCGTTTATATCTCTACCATTTCTAACAAAATAATTGTTTAACTGTTCTTGGATAATTGATTCACCTAAGAATGGAGAAACTGTTTCTGTAAATATAGTACCAAATATATCTTTTGCTAAACCTTCTTCATCTAAAACATCTTCAGCTAAATATTTATTTATTATAATTTGAACAGGTTTTTTAGGAAAGTCATAAGCATCCCAACTACTTAAGTTAGCTATAACTGGAGAACCATCAGGAGCAACGCTTACAATTACATTTGAGTTTTGCATGTAATCAGGTAATAAATCTTTAGCAGCATCTACTAAGTCTGTAGTAAAACCTGCAGCAGCTTGAGTTGCTTTTTCTGCTCCTTTAGCTCCTACTCCTGCAACTGCTGTAAATGAAGCTAAACGTGTTACACCTCTTTTTACTATATCATTACCAGCTTCTTTCTGTCCTTCTTTAATCATCTTACGACCAAGATGAACTTCTTTAATTCCATTCATAACTGAATTACCTGATATTCTTACAGATTCTGCCATGAATGAAAAGAACCTACCAAATACAGGAGTTCTTCTTAAATCTTGTAAAAGTTCTGGAACTAAATCATAGTTAGGTAAAGTGTCTCTAACCATTCTTGCAGCTCTTTCTTTTACTTCTTGTTCAGTCATTTTATATACTGAATCATCAGAAAGTTTATTATTCATTCTTGTTAGATAGTCTTTTTCTCTAAGATACATATTAATCTTAAAAAAATCATCTTCAGCTATATAAGCATTTTGAGCTTTTTCACCAGTTCTACTTACAGAAGTTGTTGTAAATTTACCTTTCTTAAAAGAATAATAAGGTATAATGTTAGCATCAAATACTTTTTGAACATTACCAGCAACAACACCTTTTTTTACTTTACCTAAATCGTTAGCTAATCCTTGTAAATCTCTAGCTACTACACCTTTGTTTAAAAGACCTAATGAACTTAACTCTTCATGAAACTTTTGAAGTTCTCTACTGTTAGAAGTTTTTGCTCTTAAAATATTTATTATTTCTTTTGTTTGTTTAACATCAAAAACATTAATACCATTAGCTAAAGACATCTGAACACCACCGGCTACGTTCTTTACGTGAGTAGTATGTGAGTAAACTGTTTTAGCAGCCTGTGATAAACCTTTTAAAAGAAGAACATTTCTATATAAAGCCCCAGCACCTGTACTTTCATCAGCTAATATTCTTTCACTAATTTTTTTATAATTACTAAAGTATTTTAATAATTCAGGGCTAGTATATCTTCCTGATAACTTACCATATCCTTCAGGTATTACTTCTTTAAATATACCTTCTTTATTTTCTCTAAAATAAATACCAGCCCCGCCATCAAAAGCATCATTATAAAACTTTACGTTTTCTACATAGTTAGCAAGTTTAGTTGTAGAATGTATAATAGCTTGAGTAGGGTCTGTAACTTCTCCCATAAGCCTTCTTATTTCAGAAGGAATATCTTGTCTTCCTTTTAGTATTTCTTTTCTAATTCTTTCAAATTTATTTAAGCTTTGACCTATACCTCTTCCTGCTGATACATCTAATATATCTTTTATTTGAGCATCAACACGTAATAAAACTTCTTCATCAAGTAAATCAGGGTTAGCATCTTTTATTTGCTTAGCTAAAAAAGTTTCAGCTTCTTTAACTACACTATTTGCTGGTATGTAATTAGGGTCTTCATAAAGTTTAAAAGAACGTCTAACATAAAAACCTGTTTGGTCTTCATATATTTTTTTCTGTGCTTCTGTTAAAGTACCTGTATCTATTACTTCTTTAGATAATCTATCTTGTAAAGCTCTAGCTTCTCTAACTGGTTCTCTTAAATTTTCAGGTAGTTTATTTAATTCTTTTTCAAATGTTTGTTTTTGTCTTCTACCAACTGTAATTCCACCTTTACCTGTAATTAATGTTGGACTTCTAAAATCTGTAAATAGTATGTAATTTATTTTATCTTGTAAGTCTTCTTTATTTTTATACTTACTTGTAATTTCTAAAATATTATCCATAGCTACTTCCATGTTGTAGCCTACGTTTGCTATATTATCATTCCAAGCTTCTTTATAATTTTCAGACTTTAAATATTTTTCATAAAGCTGCCTTGTTCTAGTTCCTCTAGTAGTTAAAGTTTTTCTTCTTAAAGATTCTAATCTTCTTAAAAGACTATTACCACTAAATAATAAGTTTTCTTTAAAGCCTAATTTTGCTGCTATCGGTCCGGGTTCTAAAGCTTTAATATCTCCTTCTGCACCTTCAGTAATTTTACCTTCTCTAATATCTTTATCTCTATGTTTTAAAGCTACTTTTTTTTGTGCTGTAGAAATATCTCTAGATTTTTCTAAGTTTGTAAAAAAGTCATCTACTGCTTCGCTTCCTTGCTTTCTAAGATTTTCTAAATAAAGAACAAAACCTTTCCCAGTGTCTTTTATTTTTCTTACAGATAATTTTGCTTTATTTGTTAAGCCTGTTTTTTCTCCAGCTTTTATAGCTCCTTTACCTGCAGCTACTAAAGCTCCTCCTATAGCCAAACCTTCACCTAACAACATCATTCTATTTTTAAGTTGTGTATTTTCTTGAGGGTCTTGTTCTAAATATAATTTTAAATCTGCAAGAGCTTCATTATCGTCACTGATAAGTTTTCCAAGATGACTTACTAAACTACCATCATAAGGATTAAAAGCAAACTGTGTAGCTACTTCAGATTGTACTATAAGATTAGCTGTGTCTTTAGTAATAGGAACTTTTTTTTGAACTGCTTTACTTTTAAAAAGTTTTTCAGCTCCTTCTTTAAAAGGTTTAGCTCCTTTAGCTCCTGCAAAGGCTGCAACAAAATCACCAACAGTTCTTACAACTTGCTTACCAGTTCCTTGAGGTTGCTTTACTATTGGTAAAGTTTTACCTTCTCCCCTTTGTTCTTGTTCAACATTTTCTTCACCAAAAACTGTATTATAAAATGTTGTTAAATAATTAGAAATAACTTTTTGTTTAGCATCTTGTAATTTTTCAGCACGTTCTTCATCTTCTTTACTCATAAACAATTTTTGTAAAGGAGTAGGTCTACTAAGCATGTCTTGAAGGTCAACTGTTTCAGTAATACCACGTGATGCTATGCCGGGAATAGTTCTTATAAACTCATCAGTTCTATTTACATCAGGAATAGTCCTATTGTATTTCGCTTCTAATCTTCTTATTTCTCTGTAATCTTCAGATGTAGGAACGCCTAATGAGTCATCATGAATCAGTCTACCTTCTTCATCGAACTTAAATTCTTTCATTGTTAATTATTGAGTATAGTTTCGTATCCAGATACTAATTCAGATACATTTTCAGATATGTATTGATTTAAAGTTTCATATTCATAAGCTATATCAGGGTCATAACCTGACATTTTTTTAGCTTCTGAACGTATACTACTTTTAATTATTTCGCCATCAATAGGGTCAAGTAATTTAGCTTGAACAAAGTTAAACATCTGGAATGTTAGCTTGTCAACTCCTGCTAATTTTATATCACTTTCTAGTTTCTTTTGAACAGGATACAAAGGATGTTCTTGTGGGTTATCAGCAAACTTAGAATTAGATATAGTTTGTTTCATTTCTTCAAGCTCAAAAATATTGCTTCTTAATTCTCTAACTTCAGCACTTCCTGTACCATTAGCTTCATCTAAATTATTTTGTTTTTGTAAATAATAAGATAAGTATTCTTCTGAATTAGTTTTTGGTATTTTTGTAACATTATTTTCTTCCTTCCAAGTAGCATCAAAAGCATTATTAATAACTCTATTTTTTTCTAATATTGCATTAAAATCTGTTTGAGCTGCAACAGTATATAAAGTTAAATCATTTTCAGTCCATTGTGTTTTTTTAGAAAAATTAAACTCACGTAGTGCTTTACCTCTAGCAGGGTCTGTTGGAGCCATAGTGTCAACAATAAATCTTTGAGCTTCTTCTTTGCTGTATGTAACTGTAGAAGGGTCTCTTTCTCTTTCTATTTGTTCTGTCTTAGAAACAACACTAGGGTCTAATAAATAATCAAAAGCACTTCTAGTTGCTGTTCCTCTTTTTGCAGTAATCTCTGCTTCTGTAAAAGGAGTTTGTTTACCTTTTGTAAGTCTATTCCATGCACTATGTACTATGCTTAAATTTTTAGGAGCTGCTATATCTGCTTGTCTAGTTGTATAGTAATCTTCAAAGGGTTTAAAGAATTGTTCTTTTGTTAAACGCTTATCTATATCACCAGTTTTAATTTTTTGCTCATGTAAATTCTTTAAAGCTCTTTCATAGTCTTCAATTTCTTTTTGCATAAAGTTTTTGTTTTCTTGAAGATTCATGTTTAAGTCTTTATTACCCCAAACTTGATTATACTTTTCTTTAGCTTTGTCTCTAAAATAAAAAGGGTCAGCTTTGTAAGCTTCATCAGCTTTCAGTAGTTCATCATATTTTTCCCACTTAGAAGTTACGTTAGCTAAATCATAAGTACGTTGTCTTTCGTTTTCTTCTAAATTTTTAATAACATTATTTTGCATAGACATTTCTTTAGCACCTAAAAGCATACTGCCTATCATAACATTTCTTGCTCTTTTTTTATCGTTAGACCTTCCACTAAAAAAATCAGCAGCTATATCTTTAAAAGTACCACCTGAATCTTGTCTAGATAATAGTCCACTTAATATTTCTTTTGCTGCCATTTTATTCCTCTCTCGCTAATAAGCTTTGATTTTGTTCTTGTTCTTGCTCTACTCTTTGTAAAATACTAGGAGCTATTTCAGTCTCTTCAATTATTTCTCTAACTTCTTGAGGTACTGATTGTGGACTTACTCTTTGAGCAGCTTGTTTTCTCATATTATCTAAAGAGCCTATACTTTTTTCTATTTCTTCTACAGCTCTATCGCCTAATATTTCTTCTTCGTTTTCGTCATCTCCTGAATCCATAACATATTTAATTTCTGCTTTTTCTGCAAGAGCCATAATCATATACATTGTAGGCTCCATAAGTAACATCATTAAATCAGGATTCCATTTACCTTCAGTAAACCCAGTATATAAAGTTATAGAAGCAATATCAAGAACACCAATACCTTTACTTAAAGATAATAAAATATTAGAAGTTGTTTCAGGAACTGTTAAATTTTCAAAAACATACAACATTGCTTCTTTAGGATTAGTAAACTCTGCAGGTTGTTCCCATCTATAAGGAGTTTCTGGAGAGTTTGTAAGGCTTTGTCCGGGTATAGCTTTACCTCGTTCCATATTACCTTGCATAAAGTTTATTGCTTTTTCTGATACTGCCATAATATTATCCTATACTTGTGGAATTGGAAGAGGCTGATAAATTCCTTGCATATAACTTGGAGTGCCTGTTCCATATAAAGTTTGATTTGCTAAGTCTGTAAAGGTTCTTACGTTTCCTAAATTAGATGCATCTAACATAGGTCTTATTTCTGCCATATAAGCTGCTTGTGCTTGTTCCATTCCAATTGGACCCGCAACTCCTGCACTTTGAAACTCTGGTTCCACAGGAGGATTAAGTGCTTCACTAACAGAAGCTGTCAATGCTCCTTGAGCCATGTCAGGTACAAAATCACCAGTAATATAACTACCAACATCCGATGCTTTAGACCTTACAAATTCTTTACTCATACCCATAGGGTCTCCAACAAAACGTCCAACCTTTTGACCAAAAGTAGCATCGGGTCCTAGGGTTGCATATCTTGCAGGTTCTGCTGCAGCTTGTGCAACAGTAGTAGAACTGTCTATTGGTGTTAGTTTACTTCCAGAAAATAAATCTTGACTAAATACATCTTTTTCAAAAGCTGCTTGGTCTTTTAAATCTACTACTTGTTTAGAAATTTCATTAAAATCTATTTTAGGCTGTGCTAAATTTTCAAAAACTTCACCTGTTGTTTGTTTGTAAATATCAGCATTTGAAATACTAGAAGTTACTGTATCTGTAAGACTGTTACTTACACTAGGTTGTATTTGACCACTATTAAAAAGACTTTCATGACCACCTACCCAATTATTAAACATTTCAGTATTAGAAGTAGAATTAGATATTAAAGTTTCTACTTTAGCTCCTGTAGAAGCTACAGTACCGCTTATAGTTTTATCAGCAGCAGAAGCAATAGTAGCAGTAGCATCTGCAGAAGTTTTAGCATCTATAGCAGCTTGTGCAGAATCTGAAACTTTACTTGTAAGTTCAACAGCTTTAGCTGTACTTTTACCTTTACCTGCTCCAAAGGTACTTTTCATCCAACCACTAAGTTGTTTTGCTACAGCACCCATAGCAAAGTATAAACCTACAAAGCCTACAATACTTCCTAGTTTTTCACCAAATATTTTATTTAGTTTTTTCTTTATTTTTCTACCTATTTTTCTTAAAAATCCCATATTGTTTCCTTTTTATCTTCTTTGGTTTCCACCGTTACTACTTCCGCCACCAGTATATCCAGCACTATATGAAGCACCAAGACTAGACAATAAACTTGTTAAATAATCATCATATTTTTCACCCGGTTTACCTTCGTTGGCTATAGCTGTTGAAAGTATTTGAGCTTGTCTAGTTAATTCATTTTCAGTAGCTCTAAAATCAAAATCAGCTTGGTCTCTTAACTCTTGCCATAAGAATGCTTGAGACTGCATAGACATACCGTATGCATTTTGTGCATTCTGCATGTTGATTTGATTTTGTGCAGCAGTATTAATTGTGTTAGCTTGTCTTCTCCAAGCAACATTAGAAGCTTCAACAGCAGCAGCATTTTGTGCATTCCAACTATTCCTTGCAAAGTCTTGTTGAGAATTAAACTGGTCTACTTGAGTTGTAAGCTGTGCATTAAACTTTTCAATATCTGCTTCTCTACCAGCTCTTCTAGCTTCAGCAGCATTTTCTTGAGTTGCATTAAACTGACTCATTGCATTAGCTTGTGAAGCATTATACTGATTCATTTGTGCATTCATGTTAGCCATAAATTGATTTGTTTGATTTTCACTAGCACTATTAAATTGTCTTGCAGCATTTTCAGCAGATTGATTAGATAATAATCTTTGTTGCTCTTGTTGAGCTTTCATCATATTAGATTGCTGTTGATTGCTAAGATTAGTCATATCCATTTGTAAAAAACTTTGAGCATTTGTTATAGCTAATTTAGTTCTTTGGTCAGCAGTAGCTAAGTCTAAACTTGCCATAGCTGTAGCATTTTGCATAATAGTTTGTTGTTCAGCATTCATATTTGTAACAGCTACTGTTTGCATAAATTTACTATTAGCTAATTCAACTTGTTGAGCTGTAGTAAACTTTGTCATGTCCATATTAGCTTGAACACTAGCACGTTGCATTGCAGTTTGTTGGTCAACATTGAGTTGTGCTATACCCATTTGTTGAGCTAACTCACCGTTACGTATATTAACTTGCATTTGTTTGTTAAGATTTGCAAGTTCTGTTTGTTGAGCAGCACTAAGATTTTCTGAACCAGCTTGATTAAGAGCTGACAAGTTTGCAAGTCTCATTTGCTGGTCATTAGATAAATTAGCTAAATCCATTTGCTGTTTAAATCCAGCATTTTTAGATAAGAAATCTGCAGCATTTTGCATTTCTAACATACGTTCTTGATTAACTGCAGCTTGATTAGCTCCTTCAACATTTGCTTCTATTTGAAGCTCTGCCATATTTAACTGTTGCTCATTACCAAGATTCTGCATGTTCATCTGTTGTTGATTCTGAACATTAGTTATTGCAGCTTGTTGTTGATTCTGCAAGTTAGCCATTCTTGTTTGCTGTTGTTGTTCAGCAGTAGTCATTACAGCTTGTTGTGTAAATTGACTTTGCATTGTTCTCATCTGTTGAGACATTTGAGCTGTTTGACTTGCAGCATCTTGACGATTAGCCAAGTTTTGCATTCTTAACTGTTGTTGTTGTGTAGCTTGTTGTAAGTTAGCTTGTTGTTCATTACTAAGATTTTGAGCTGCTCTAGCTTGAAGTGCTTGTGCGTTGCTTTGTGCCATTGGCATAGCTGATTGTATAATAGCATTAAATAAACTATCTCTACCTACAGTAGAAACACTTAAACCTCTAGAAGCCATATTAGCATTAATAGCATCTACTGCAGGTTTAGCCCACATAGGAACTTCACCATCTTCCATGCCACCTAATAAACTTTCCATCTGTGAAGATACTAAAGCTTCTGTAGGTAGTGCAGCAATAGCAGCATTAACTTCTACAGGATTTGTATCTACTTGAGCTTCTACGGTTGCAGGGTCTTCTACAATAGCAGCAGCTATGTCTTGAGGTATATTACCAACTTCAGCTATCATAGATGCAGCAGCACCTTTTGCAGCTTGTCCAGTTACTGCTCTTTGTTGTGCAGCTTCATAACCCACTGTTCCTATAATTTGAGCAGCTTGACCATCTGTGGCTGGAACACCTGTAATAGCTTCACGTGATTGTGCTTCAGCATCAGGTCCTTCTGATATATTAGCACCTACACCAACAACATCTTTAGCAAATGCACCTGAAGATAATATACCTTCTACATCTTTAGCTTTTGCAGCGTTTGCAATACTTTCTGATATTCTTGCAGCTTCTGCTGGACCTGATAGTTCTGATATTTCTTGAACTTTAGCAACTGCATCAGGAGATAAATTTCCTATTGCAGCTTGAACATCAGGACTTGTAGATACTTGTGCAGCTACCATTTTAGCTGTTTCTATATCTTCTGGAGTTTGTGCAGTTTTAACTGCTCCT
>Ga0222718_10005493_pt1 | contig 10253 bp, 3 predicted proteins | sample C33_27DmetaG_FD_165045 | JGI IMG/M metagenome (GOLD analysis project Ga0222718, IMG submission 165045) | Estuarine water microbial communities from San Francisco Bay, California, United States - C33_27D | ecosystem: Environmental > Aquatic > Marine > Unclassified | place: USA: California... | reverse complement strand
TTACTCAAGTATTAGAAACATCTGTTGATACAGTAAGAAAGTCTGTTGATGAGACTCTTACGTTTGTTAAGTGGGATGGTGAAAATACACCATCATCTGTTTCTGATTTAACTACAACTCAAGGACCTTATACTCATTCAGAGATACTCTCCGTTCTTAGTACTGAAACCTGGTCTCCATCAGGTGACGATATGCCATAAAGATTATGGGTTTAGCTCACTCACCAAAAATAGTCACTGATGGTTTAGTCTTAAGCTTAGATGCTTTTGACCGTAAGTCATATCCTGGGAGTGGGACCACTTGGACTGACAGAAGTGGGAATGGGAATCATGGCGCATTAACAAATGGACCTACTTTCGATTCTGCAAATGGTGGTAGTATAGTTTTTGCTGGAGATGATGATAGAGTAGAATGCGGCACTGTCACTATGACAGATAATAATTTTTCTTTAGAAGTCGTTTTTAGTTGGGATGATATGGATACTAGTAATGTTGGATTTTTAATTGCAGGTAATCTTGAGCAGTTAGAGATACATACTGGCGGTGGAGCTGGCACTAATAGTTTACGTTTTATACCTTACGACTACCCAAACAATTCAATTATAGACGCTACTAATATAATTACTTCAGGTATTAATCACGTTGTTTTTACAGCGCAAAATTCATCGTATTCTAAAGCTTACAAGAATGGCGGATTATTTAGCACATCTTCGACAACTTCTTCTATAACCTTGAACACATCACAGACAGTTAAAATAGGTAGTAGAACCAATAATTCCTACTATTTCGACGGAAAAATTCATCTTGCTAGAATTTATAACAGGACTTTAACAGCAGCAGAAGTCCTCCAAAACTATAACGCCACAAAAGGTAGATTCTCATAATTATGGCTACATCATATAACCCAAAAATAGTAACTGATGGTTTACTAGCATACTTTGATGTAAATAATCCTAAGTGTGTGGATGCATCACAAACTATCGATACAAATACTCGTCTTAAAAATTTAGTTAGAGGTGGTAGTACTATAGAAATGCAATCTCGTACGGAGACAGCTTCTTATGGTAACATGTCATTTGTAAAGGAGGGTGGTATATATGTTTATGATCAGAATGGTATAAATGGAGGAGAGCCAGGTTGGAAAAGTACTTTAAACTATCCTCGAGTTGATGATTTTACTTTTATATGTTGGTTTAAATATAATTATGGTTCAGAATATCAACGTAGTGATAATATATACGGAGGAGGGTTTAGTGGTAGAACAAGTTTTTATTTAAGTCCAGGTGGTACTTCATCCTCTCATGGAGCTTTAAGATATAGTGACGCAGGTAGTGCTAATGCTTATGGGGTATACCTACCTGCTAGCGCTGGAGGTAACGATGGATTTTGGCATATGTTTGCTGCAGTAGATTCTGGGGGAGATGGGAACCATACTACAAAGGTTTATATAGATGGTATTTTAAAAGGTTCAGGAACTAGTAATGCTAGTTACGATACTCCAGATGGTACTGGTAAATTTACTTGGGGAAGTTGGAGTGAGACATATGGTAATATGAATGCGAGAAGTAATTGCTATTCTTATTATGAACGTGCATTAACTGATAAAGAAATAATGCAAAACTATATTGCTTTAAAAGATAGATTTACATTATGAGCGCACATGCAAACCCAGATATTATTGATGATGGATTAGTATTTTTGTATGATACTGATGATGGTAAATCATATAAAGGGGAGCCTACTACTAACCTATTCCCATCACCACAACTAGATAACAACACGAATACAACAGTAGGGGAAGCTTCTATTACGTTAAAAAACTTTGATAGTGATTTGGTTGGGCTTGAAATGATTCAAGCAGCGACTTCTAATATTGTATCTTTTAGTATGGGTTCTTTAAGTAGCGCTGTAAGTGGAGGTACTTATACTTGGAGTTCTTATGTAAACAGTACTTCAATAGGGCATAAAGTTAAAGCGCAAGTCACTGTAAGGGTGGATGGAGTCAGATATTGGTTAACAAATAGCAATACATGGACAACATCTACGACAGAATGTACACACTTATTTGCGCCAACAATAGCAAATGAGTGGCACAGAGTAGATACACAGTTTACAATGCCTACTGGGACTCTAACAGATTTTCAACTAGGGGGCTGGTATAGAAGCACATCCAACTTTACACTTAGAGTAGCAAACGCTCAGTTAGAATTAAAGTCTCACGCTACTCCCTTCGTAGACGGAACCAGATCAGCCACCCAAGGACTACTAGACCGCACAGGTAATTCAACAATAGATATATCAGACGCATCATTTGACAGTGATGCCCAAATGACTTTTGATGGCACGGATGATTATGTTAGCGTACCAAGTTTCCAAAGATTCGCAAGTAATAGCGACTTAACAATAGAAGCATTCGTAAAACCAACTAGTATATATTCATATACCCAAATCTTAGGTAGAGGATATAGTTCTGCTGGATACCCTAATTATTATTTGCGTAAAGGTGGGGGTTCGCTAGGTTGGAGTTTTTTTGTTGGTGACAGTTCATCTAATTATACAGCATCTGATTCAGATTCTATTAATTTAAATGTTTGGCAGCATGTTGTGGGCATACTGAATCGTTCAGAAAACCTCTGTAAAATATACGTAAATGGGGTTTTAAAACAAACAGCTGATGCGACTGGTATTGGATCTTTTGAAAATGCTGGTGATAACTTAGTTATAGGGAAAATTCCAAATAGTGTATCATATACTTATTTTGCAGGAGATATAGACACGATTAAATTATACAACAGAGCCTTAACAGCAGCGGAAGTTCGACAACATTTTAACGCAATTAAATCAAGATTCCAATTATAATTGGAATCCAAGATCTGTAGAATAAATATCTACAGAATGGCTAACGTCTTAACAGTACCACAGAGCGGAAGTATATACTTTGATAGCAGTTCAGCGGGAGGTAGTACAGTACCAAACCTAACAGCAGGTGTTTCAATAGGATACGATGGTTGCGCTGGGCTAACTATTACGAGTTATAGTAGTGCTTCAGCTGATAGATTCTCTGTTGATGGTGAGAGTGGTAGGTTATTCGGTGTTAGTGACAATTTAACTGGTACTATTTTTAGTGTTAATGATGCATCTGGATTACCCATTATAGAGGTAAATAGTGATGCTACTACTGATACAATTGCTATTGGTGAGTATGGTACAAATGCACTTTTTGTAAGCGCTGGTAATGTTGGAGTTGGTACTGCTACACCTACAAGTACTTTAGATGTTTCAGGTGATGTTAGTATATCTGGCAATCTTCTTTCAGGTGGATCTGATTTAAACTCGTTGTTTATCTCAACTGGTACAGGTATGGATCTGGGATCAAATCAGACTGTAACGGGTACTAAAAACTTTAGTGGTGATATTTGTCTTGGTGATCAAATATTCCATACAGGTGATACAGATACATATCTTCAGTTTGTAGGAGCGAATGATTTTAGAGTTGTAGCTGGGGCTAGAGATAACTTAAGAGTTAAGCAGACAGAGGTTGTTGTAAATCAAGCTAGTAATGATGTTGATTTTAGAGTTATAGGTAATAATGATAATTATGCTTTATTTGTTGAAGGTTCAACTGATAATGTTGGTATAGGAACATCTAGCCCAGTAGGAAAACTTACAGTTTCAGAGGCAGGTGGTACAGGGCTAGAAATAACTCCTGTAGATGCCGATGCTAAAGTTTCTTTAACCTCCTACGATAGAGTAGACAATGCTTATAGAGAATTAAATTTTGATGGTTACAATTACAATTTTAGAACTTCAGGATCTACTCCAAGAGTATCAATAATCAATAATGGTAACGTTGGTATAGGAACAGCGAGTCCTTCATATAAGTTGGAAGTTGATGGAACATTCTCTTCTAATTCATTATGGACTGATTCTAGTGCTAATACTTACTGGGGAAGTGGAACTAGCGCATATGGAATTTTAACATGGAATACAGGTTACGCTTCAGTAAAAGCAGGTCCGAGTAAAGATTTACGACTTGGTGGTAACAATAGCTCAACACACATGGCTATTGATACCTCTGGAAACGTTGGTATAGGAACAACTAGCCCATCACAAAAACTCCATGTAAGTGGAAATGTTGACATTGACAATGGAGGTATTCTACTCCAACAAGGTTATGGGATTAATACCGGTATTAGTGGGTATGATATTTGGATGCCGACCACAACAAGGATAGGTATTCAAACAGCTGCTACCGAAAGATTGTCGATACTTAATAACGGTAACGTTGGTATAGGTTGTATAGCACCTACACAGAAGCTAGCAGTTGCTGGTGATGGTCTCTTTACGAGTGATCTTACGGTTCAAGGCGACTTAACTGTTACAGGAGACTTTACTTGCTTAGAGACAACAGTATCATTAACTTCAGCAATGGACATTACTAATACAGGTACTGGTCCAGCTCTTGTAGTTAATCAGACAGGTTCAAATGATATAGTTAACTTCCAAGATGATGGTACATCCGCTTTCTATATTGAAGATGGTGGTAACGTTGGTATAGGTATAACAAACCCAACTGCAAAATTACATGTTTCTGGAAATGCTTTAGTAGACCCTACAGCTAACGGAGTTGCTCTCACAGTAGGTAGATATTCTGGACAGCCTAATATTAAAGCAGGTACAGATGACAGTGGCTATTTAATAATGGATAGTAGCGGTGGTCTTGGTGCCATTAACTGGTATGTTTCTGATAACGTAATACTAGCTAACGGAGGGGGTAGCGTTGGTATTGGCGACTCAACACCATCTTATAAACTTGATGTTAACGGGACATTAAGATCGGTTGGACAAGCGTCTTTTAACGCTGGTATAGAACTTATCGGTAATTTAAATGCTCCAGATAATTCTAAGATTAGACTTGGAAATAGTGCTGATCTACAAATCTACCATGATGGTGTTAATAGTTATATTGAAGATTTTGGTACAGGAAACTTAAAAGTTAGAGCTAGCGCCTTTGAGGTATTAAACGCTACTAATAGCGAGTCCATGATAGGAGCTACGCAAGACGCTGGTGTATGTCTTTACTATAATAACTCTAAAAAAATAGATACCACTAATACTGGTATAGGAGTCTGTGGTGATATAAGTACAACAGGTGGAGGAACTTTCTCTAACAGTGTATTAATAGATTATACTGGTAGTGATACAGCAGGTAGAGATGCCGGTCTAAGAGTACAAAACGATAGTAGTGATTGGGGAATCAGGATTGCAAAAGATAGTTATGCTAACTTTGGATTGAGAGTAGATTCAGCCGGTGCTAATGCTATAGCAGTAAATTGTGATTCTAGCACTAATACGTTTAGTGTTAATGGTTCTACCGGTAGCATTACTACAGCTGGTGATTTATTTGTTTGTGGTGGTGATATCATATTAGGTGGTACTGGTCGTATCCAAGGTATTGATACAGTAAGTGCTGATACAGATGCTACTAGTAAGTGCTATGTTGATGCCTGTTTAGCCACAAAGCTAAGTACAACAGGTAAAGCTGCTGACTCTAATCTTCTCGACGGTATTGATAGTTCATCATTCCTAAGAAGTAATACTGCTGATACTGCTTCTGGTACTATCAACTTTAGTGGTAATATTTGTGTAGGTGGTAATATTTATCATACCGGTACTAGTGATACCTATATTGCACTGGCGGATGATCAGTTTATCTTTAGAACTGGTTGGGGTGAGCAAATGAGAATGGTTGGTGGTACAACTGTATTTAATGCATGTGCAGCAAATTTAGATTTTAGAGTTTCAGGTCAGAGTGACGCAAATGCATTATATGTAGATGCTAGTTCTAGTAAAGTTGGTATAGGAGTATCCGCACCAGGTGAGAAGCTTACTGTAGCTGGTAACTTGAGTGCTAGTGGTACAGGCTTTGTAGATAAGTTAGGTATTGGAGCTGAGCCATCTGGTGATGAAGTCTTAACTGTAGATGGTACTAATGGTAACTTATTCACAATTACTGATTCAGTTACAGGTACGGTATTTGCTGTTAGTGACTCTGCTGGATTGCCAATCTTAGAAGCATACACAGATGCTTGTGACATGATCACAATGGGTGAATATGGCTCTAATGCCCTAGTTGTTTGCGATACAAAAGTTGGTGTTGGAACAGCTACACCTAATGAAGCTTTAACAGTTGTTGGTAGTGTAAGTGCTACATGCTTTAAGAAAGCTGGTGGTACATCAAGTCAGTTCTTGAAAGCTGATGGTAGTGTTGATAGTACTTCTTATTCATCTTGCGCTACCTCGACACAAGGTACTAAAGCTGATAATGCTTTACCAGCAGCTGGTGGTACTATTACAGGTAATTTAGCAGTAAATGGTAATACCTGTTTAGGTAATGCTAATGGTGACTATGTGCATATAAACGATCAGTTGTTTGTAGGTGCTACTGATAGTGGTAATGCAGGATTTTGGTTTGGTGAAGGCACGACCGGGGATGTAAATTACGGTTCATTCTGGTATTGGGATAGTGGATATACACATTACTGGTGTACTGTAAACAACAGTACTAACACCAAGATGATGAGTTATGCAACTAACGATACATCTAAAGTACAATGGTTCCGTAATTTTGAAATGAACAGTAACAAAGTTACTGGACTCGCTACCCCTACAGCTGGTACAGATGCTACTAATAAGACGTATGTTGATAACTGTTTAGCTACTAAGCTTAATACAACCGGTTGTGCAGCTGATTCAGAAAAATTAGATGGAGTTGATGGAGTTGTATTAGCTCAGAGTTTAAGAGCTGGTCTTAATGTTACTGGTGGTGGAGATATTACGGTTAATAGTAGTTTTTATATTAAAAATAGTTCTAGATTTATTGTAATTGCGGCTGGTAAAGGAAGTAACTTTGCTACTTCTGGTTATTTTGATATTGATATTCCTACATCCGGAACAATTACTGGTGTAGGAGGAGCTTCAAATAAAACAGCTACTAGTAATGGAATTCCACTAGCTCAGTGGGAAGCTCTCTATTATATCTTACCAATTGGAAGTAACAACTCATCTCAACCTGCTAATTTCAGAGTTGTAGACTATACTGGTAATGTTAATATTCCTTATAACTGGATATTATTAGCTGTTAGAAATGGAGACGGTACAAATAATGTAGTAAGTATCCTTGGCGGAAAATATATTTTAGGGGCTGGACAGAGTATTTCTACAAATACTTATAATAGTAGAAGGATTGAATTTGCAGACAAGCTAACTACTGCTCGTACAATTGCTGGAACGAGTTTTAATGGATCAGCAAACATTAATATTAGTTATAACAATTTAACTAACAAGCCTACTATACCAACAAACAATAGTCAGCTTTCCAATGGATGTGGCTATACTTGTAATACAGGTACTGTAACAAGCGTAGGTGGTGGAGATGGTCTTACCGGTACTGTTACAACATCTGGTAACCTCGCAGTTGATAGTACTGTTGTAAGAACAACCGGTAACCAGAATATGGCCGGTTTAAAGTGTTTTGAATCCGGAATACTTACAAATACAGTTACTAACTGCTCCGGTCAGCAACTAGTATTAAATGCAGGTGAGTCTGCTTCATATGCAACAGGTCAAACAAATGAGTTTGTATATTTAAATGCAGAATCTGGTCTTATAGTAAACTCATCTCCTGATAACTGGGTAAGTGGTTGGGCAGGAAGAAAAACTACAACAATTAATGATACTAATGGAGACTCAACATTTAGTAGAAATATTATTGTAGGTGGTACAGTTGATGGAGTAGATGTAGCTGCCTTAGCGACTTGCCCTGGACTTAATGCCACCGGTACAGTATGCACTTTGAGTAATTTGGGCATTACCGCTACAGCAGCAGAAATTAATAAAATTGATGGCTTTACAGGTACAGTTACGGATCTTAATTATGCAAAAGACTTACGAGCAACCGGTGTTACTACAACAGAGTTTAACTGCTTAGATGGGTTAACAGCTACTACTACAGAGCTTAATTACTCAGATGGAGTCACTAGTAATATACAAAACCAGTTAAATGCTAAACAAGCATCGGGTACATATAACACAATCATAGGAACCGATTCTGATATTAACACCTCAAGTTGTACTGTTATTGATCAGTTAAATATGACCGATGGAGTCATAACATCACACACTACTAGAACTCTAACTAACATAGGAGCTACTGATGATAGGGATATGAAACCTTGTTCATCAGGTATTGGTTGTAGTTTTAGAGCTATAAAGCCTTTCTTCTCTTCCTTAGAAGGAATGACTGGGAGTGCTGGTACAAATTATCAAGATGTTCTTGTACTAGATACCTATTCTGACGCTTCTGGTGGTAATGCTAACGCTTTAACTTTTGATAAAAGTGCTGGTGCATATGTAATTAAACATTGGAACGCTGCTCAAAACGCTACCTCTTGGGGCACTGCATGTACTATAGCATATACGTCATGTATTCCAACTAACAATAATCAGTTAACTAACGGCGCAGGGTATACTACATGCAATGGTACTGTAAGTAATTTAGGTAATCTTGGTATTACTGCTACAGCAGCAGAAATTAATAAAATTGATGGCTTTACAGGTACAGTTACGGATCTTAATTATGCAAAAGACTTACGAGCAACAGGAGTAACTACAACAGAGTTTAATTGCTTAGATGGTCTTACAGCCACGACAGCTGAACTTAACTATACCGACGGTGTTACTTCGAATATTCAAACTCAGTTAAATGCTAAAACAACTTGTACCGGAACTACTACACCTAGTAATACTCAAACCTTTACTAACAAATCTGGTAACATAAGTCAATGGACTAATGACTCTGGCTACACAACATGTAACGGTACTATCACCAACTTAGCTGGATTAGGCGTAACAGCTACTGCAGCAGAGCTCAATAAGATGGATGGCGTTACAGCTACAACAGCAGAGCTCAATTATGTTGATGGTGTTACAAGCAATATTCAAACTCAGTTGAATGCCAAAACAACTTGCACAGGTACAACAACCCCAAGCAATACTCAAACCTTTACCAATAAGAGTGGTAATATTAGTCAGTGGACAAACGATAGTGGCTATACTACCTGTACCGGTACTGGTGATATTACTGCAGTAACTGCAGGTAACGGTCTTACTGGTGGTGCTTCATCCGGAGCTGCTACTCTTAACGTCGGTGCTGGTACTGCCATAACAGTAGCTGCTGATACAGTTGGTGTTACAAGTACTTGTAATACTGCTTGGAATGCTAAGACAACTTGTACTGGTACAACGACACCAAGCAATACACAGACATTTACTAATAAGAGTGGTAATATTTCGCAATGGACTAATGACTCTGGCTACACAACATGTACCGGTACTATCACCAACTTAGCTGGATTAGGCGTAACAGCTACTGCGGCAGAGCTAAATAAGATGGATGGCGTTACAGCTACTACAGCTGAACTTAATTACACAGATGGTGTTACTTCGAATATTCAAACTCAGTTGAATGCCAAAACAACTTGCACTGGTAACCTTTGCGGTTGTGCAGCGCAATGTATATATGATGGTAATAATAACTTTAAGATAGGTCCTAATGCATTATGCAGCAATGCTGGTACTTATAACGTTGCAATTGGTAGTGAAGCATTATGCAACAATGGTGGTCATTATAACACTGCAATTGGGCGGTGGGCTTCAAAAAATAATGGAGCTGGTCTTGGTAACGTCGCAATAGGTGCTTTGGCTTTATATAGCAATACAAGTAAAAATTATAACGTTGCAATTGGTTACGCTACCATGAGATGCACAACTGGTTGTGGTAATGTAGCTATTGGTGAGAGAGCAATGTGTGCCGGTCCGGCGGGCGCGACATCAGCTTCCAATAGTGTTGCTATAGGTAAATGTACTCTACGTGGTGCTACTGGTAATAGTAACGTCGCCATTGGTGCACAAGCAGGTCAAAGTATGACTTCCGGCTTTTCCAATATGTTGTTCGGAGCGATTGCCGGTTTTGGTGTTACTACTGGAAGCCATAATGTTTATATTGGCGACTCAGCTAGCCGTTATAACGCATCTGGTGCTAACAATGTAGCAATAGGTAAATGCGCAGGTAGGTGTACCGCAAGTGGTACTAAAACATCCGGTGATAACAATATCTATATTGGTACGGATGCAAGAGCAGGAGCTGCTAACTCCGGTAATGAGATGGTGTTTGGTAATGGCGCGCAAGGATGT
>Ga0222718_10005492_pt1 | contig 10254 bp, 9 predicted proteins | sample C33_27DmetaG_FD_165045 | JGI IMG/M metagenome (GOLD analysis project Ga0222718, IMG submission 165045) | Estuarine water microbial communities from San Francisco Bay, California, United States - C33_27D | ecosystem: Environmental > Aquatic > Marine > Unclassified | place: USA: California... | reverse complement strand
GTCATATGGCGATGAGTTGGCTAGGTGTCAGAGGTATTTTCAGTCGTTAGGTGGTTCTGGAACAAACTACGCACTGGCATCAGGGTTTACCTCAACCAACACATTCTTTGGGCAGGGTAAACTTTCAAAGACAATGCGTTCCTCCCCTACTTTTAGTGTTTCTGGCACAAATAGTGATTTTGGGTACACGCACGTTGCCATTGGTGCTGCTGCAAATGGCGTTCCCTCAGTTAGCACCACTCCAGAAACATTTTTCATCCAAGTAGGGAGTAACACTGCAACAACATCCAATGCAGGCGCATACATTAGAATTACAAATTCTGCTACTAAAGCCCACTTTGATGCGGAGTTATAGAAATGGATAATATGCAAATTACAAATGCAATATATTTTCATATTAATGGAACAAACAGGGCTATCAAAGCCACCATTGATGGCATTGAAATGTCCGTTCCCCTAGACCCAGCCAACCGCCACTACGCAGAAATCATGCGTCAGGTAGAAGCTGGAGAACTAACCATAGCAGAGGCAGACTGATGGAGATGACCAGTCTTGTAGACATGCTGCTTGGGTTACTTGCTGCTGCAGGTGCGTGGTGGGCTAACGGCATGACACGTGAACAAAAACGGGTAGAGATACTGCTGAACAAGACACGTGAGGAGTACGCTACTCGTGTAGAGATGCGTGATGATATGCGCCGTGTCATGGAAGCACTACACCGTGTAGAAGATAAGTTAGACAAAGTATTAAGCAGGGAACTGTAATCAATGGCAATGTTTAAAGCATTTAAACCTGCAGCAATGAATAAGATTGCACAGGCAATGGGTTATCAAGGTGACATGAATCAGTTTCAGCAGTTCATTGAAGGAGACCCTGCCCGTCAACAACAGATGAATATGTATACTAATGCTGCACAGACAATGGCTAAAGGTGGGTATGCAAAGAAATATAACAAGGGTGGTGCAGTACCACCACGCCGTGTTGAAATTAAAGGCCAAGACCATATGCTTGCCTACATCACGCCAGAAGAAGGTGAGTTGTTAAAGGCGCACGGTGGTTCAGGTAAGCCGGGTCCAATGGGCATCCCTTCTTTTGAGGGTGATGCAAGGCCTGAAGGTAACATCATGTCAAAAGGCCCACAATTTCAAAACAAATATTACAGCTATACCACTGAGCCGGGGGAAGGTGGTGAAAATGTCGTTGTCCGTGTTGGGTCAAAAGAAGACACTTCCCAAGCAAGAACCTTGGCTTCCCAAAGAGACCCTAATTGGAACCAAGGAACAAGTGAGTGGATAGCAAAAAACGCACCAAAACCCTATGATGTACGTTTAGCTGAGTATCAAGCGGCACAACAAACTGAATCTGTAACCTCTTCTCCCGTACAGCCGTTGCCGCAGCCCGTCTTTAATCCTGTTCCTGAAACGCAACAGCAACCATTAATGCAACAGCAACCATTATACGAATTAAGTGGTACAAAATTTATTCCTTATAATCCTTTAAATCAAGGATATGCTGCTGCTGTTGCAAATTTCCAAGCACAAAACGGACCTATTCAAATGGCTCAAGGTGGTATGGTTAAAAATTTTGCAGTAGGTGGTACAGTAACTAACCCATCCTCTACTCAGGCTGCTACACCTACAGTTACTACGCCTACACAACCGGTTACTAATGCTGCCGGTCAAATTACTACACCCGGTGTAGCACAGTATAGTGTCGAACAAATGTATACCCCCGGTGTACCTGTAGGTGGCACCACAATCGCTGCAGAAACGCCATATGACCCATCACAAGACATTGCTGCAGGTACAGGTGCCTTAACAGGTCAGGTGGCTGTACCGACAGCCCTAGCGACTACTTCACAAGCACAGCAGATTACCCCTACACAAGCTAATGTAATGCAAGCTACACAGGCAGCACCTGCAGTAGATTCTGCAATGAACGCCACTCAAGCTGCACAAGCTAATCCCCAAGACCCACGTGCGCAGATTACTGCAGCACAGCAGACATCTTCTTCTGTAGGTAATTTACAAGCTGCGCAGGGCAATGCAATCCTTATTAACAATCCAGTACAGCGTCAGATACAAACTGGTGAATTGGTAACAGGCACAGGTGTTGATGCTACAGCTGCTGCTGCCGCTACTGCAGCTACACAGGCTGCTGCTGCACAGGCTAACCCTAGCCAGCAGGCTATGGTACAAGACCAGTTAGCAGGTTTGATGAACCAGTTTGTTGGTGGTGCTACACCAGCATGGGCATCAGGTGCTATCCGTACTGCTAATGCACAGATGGCTGCACGTGGTTTGAGTGCATCATCTATTGCTGGTCAGGCAATTGTACAGGCAGCTATGGAATCAGCTATGCCTATCGCACAGGCAGATGCTGCTACTGTAGCTAAGTTTGAGTCACAGAACTTATCTAATCGTCAGCAGTCAGCAATGCTTGCTGCAGAACAACGTGCTAAGTTCTTAGGTCAGGAGTTTGACCAAGCCTTTCAAACTAAAGTACAGAACGCTTCACGTATTGCTGACATTGCCAACCAAAACTTTACAGCAGACCAGCAGGTACAGCTAGAGAATAGCCGTGTTGCCAATACAATGAACTTGCAGAACCTGTCTAATAGTCAGGCTCTTGTAATGTCAGAGGCTGCGGCATTGGCACAGCTAGATGTATCTAATCTTAACAACCGTCAGCAAGTAGCAGTACAAAACGCACAGAACTTCTTGCAGGTTGATATGGCTAACTTATCTAACCAACAACAGACTGAGTTGTTTAAATCACAACAACGTGTACAGTCATTGTTTACTGACCAAGCTGCTACTAACGCTGCCGCACAGTTTAATGCATCTAGTCAAAACCAAACAGATCAGTTCTTTGCTAACTTGGGTTCTCAAGTATCTCAGTTTAACGCTACCCAGCAAAATGCACAGGCACAGTTTAATGCAGGTCAGACTAATACCGTATCACGTTTTAATGCTGAACTAAATAACCAGCGTGACCAGTTTAATGCGCAGAACCAGATGGTAATTGCACAGTCTAATGCTCAATGGCGTAGACAAATTGCTACAGCAGATACTGCAGCAGTTAATCGTGCTAACGAACTTAATGCAAATGCAATCTTAGATATTAGTAAGCAAGCCTATAGCAACTTATGGAATTACTATTCCGACACAATGGAGTGGGCATGGACATCTGCTGAGAATCAAATTGATCGTAACAATGCTCTAGCTATTGCAGAGTTAGATGCTAAAGCACGTACCGATATTGCTTCAGAACAATCTTCTAGTGCAGCAGGTAACGCTATTGGTAGCTTGATTGGTACTCTTGGCAGTGCTTGGATTATGTGTTGGGTAGCACGTGAGGTATATGGCAATAATGATATGCGTTGGTTCATCTTCCGTACTTGGTTAAAATATGACGCACCTAAATGGTTTAGTAAAATGTACTTGACACACGGTGAAAAATATGCTAAGTTTATCAGTAATAAACCATTACTTAAATGGTGTACTAAACAACTAATGGATGTAGTAGTTGAACGTAAAAGGAAAACACATAATGTCCAGACAGTATAATCCAGCTATTGCTGCTTATAAAAATTTACAGTTACAGGAAAGTAAGCCTGAAGTTAAACAAGAAGCAAAAGGACTACTTGCTCCTAAAAATATAAGAGAAAATAATAATCGTGAAGCTGCTAGTGACCAGCCAATGGCTCATATTGCAAGGCATGTAGAAGCTATTCGCAACCGTAGGATTAATAAAAATGGCAATTGATACCACTCCATCTTTTGATGCACCTATCCCCGGTATGTCATTGACTGCAGAACTAGGTGGCAGACCTTGGCAAACACCGCCTCAGTACCCTACTGTTGATGAAGCAGTACAGTACTACATGGATCGCATGACTAGTGAAGAGTTTATGGATCAAGTCATTGATGTCATTGAGATGGGTGTTCCTCTTACAAGTATTGCAAATACTATTCAACTGGCTAGTGTTATGGATGGTCTTCACAGTGTTGATGTAGGTGTTATGGTTACGCCTGTGCTTGTAGAGATGATGATGTTTATGGCAGAAAGTGCTGGCGTAGAATATGTTAGCGGCCTAGACAATCCTGAAAAGGGCAAGATTAGTAAGGCTAAGATGGCTAAAATACTACAAGAACTTGAACGTGAAGTAGGCGAACTAGATGAACCTGAAACTATTGAAGAACTTAAAACTGAAGAATCAGATGAAGAACAAGAAATGCCTAAAGGCTTAATGGCACGGAGAAAGTAATGGGATTTGGTGCAGGTTTTGTAACAGGATTAGCTAGTTCATTTGACAAGGCACTTCAAATGGACATGAAGCGTAATCAAGACCGTTTGTCTAAAGCTGAAACATATATGATGGCTCGTCAACAACAGAAGCTGGAGACAGCTGAAGCGGATGAACGTGAACTAAAGAAAAGCCTTAAAGAACTTGCTGCTTTTACCGGCAGCAATAACCGTGCATTAATGGCAGCGGAAGGGGCAGGTGGTACAGCAGAAGGTATTAATCGTTTGCTGGAAACATTGCGTGAAGAGCAGTCAAAGGTTAAAGACTTTGATATCAAAAAAGTTATTGACTTTAGTGGTGAAGAAACACTAGGCGATGAACGTGCCTTTACTGACTTGGTAAAACGCTTTGGTCCTCGTATTGCTGAGACTACTATGCCAGAAGGTTTTGGTGATACACGTGGCTTGATGGGTAAACTAGGTTTTGATATTAAACGTGATGTTGCGGGTGATGTAGAAAGCACACTACAGATACCAGAAAGATTCCGTGCGCCAGAAGACGATGCTATTGTACCACGTGCTACGATTAACTATGGTGCTATGACTAAAGCAATTGAATATGAAAAGTCTATGGAAGAAAAGGCACCTAGTGGATTTGATGCTGCTCATATGCAGTTGCTACAAAAGATGGAAACTGCAGAAGGTGAAGAACTAACAGCATTGCAAGGACAACAAGATGAACTGATTGCGCTAGAAGCTAAACGTAAAAAAGCGTTAGCTGCTGCTACAGGAAAGAAAGCAGAGGATAGTGTGTTTAGTAAATCATCTGTTGACAGTGTGTGGAAAAATGCTTTCAAGCGTACTCTTGAACCGGCTGGTGTTGTTAAATCTGTTGGTGATGAAATTGAGTTTGCACTTGAGGGTAACGAAGGTCAGTATTTCCAAGGTGCTTCACAGGCTATTAACAACGTAGAAAAAGTATATAGTCCTCTTGAAGACGAAATTATGTCACGCCGTATTGACCAAGAAAAAATTACATTTAATGGTGAATTTGAAAGCTATGTAACAAAACAACAATCTAGTTATAGGCAAGCTATGGCTAACAACACAGCTACGGATACCATTAAATACACACCAGCTATGGACACAGCAGCAATGATTAGCGCAAGACCTAATATGTCTCCTTCAGAAGCCTTGCGAGATGCTGCAAGGGCAGGTGATATTGCCGTAGGTGAGGTTGTAGAAATAGAACGTGATGGTGTAATCAATTACGTAGTATGGACAGGAACATCATTCACAGGAAAGTACTAACATAAAATGGATGCATTAGATAAACTCTTTGCAGAAGACACCGATGGCAGTAGCGTTACACAACCTACTGCCGTTGATGCTTTAGGCACAGACACACAAACACAACCTGAAGCAGCTAGTGCTGACGCCTTAGATTCAATCTTTGGTGGTGCTGCTACGTCAACTGTTGGTCCAGTTAAAACAACAATAGATACTGTAGCCGTAGATGATGTGCCAGAAGCTACTGATATGCAAACGGATGCACCTGCTTTAACCCAGCAGGACTTAGCTGTTATGTATAAAGATAAACATGCTGACCTGTTTGATGAAGATGGTAAGTTAATAGATATAGAAAAGGCACAAGAACTAGGTATTGTTCGTGAGGCATTTGTAGCTGGCAAAGCTATGGTTCCAACAGGTGATGTATATGATGTCCCTTCTGCCGCTACGGTTGATGCAGGTTTAATGTTTAATGAACCTGAAATAGCAACAGAAAACCAAAAGAAGTCTGTTCGTAGCCAAATGACAAGACTTGAAATAGGCTCTGCTGAACGTGATGATATGGAAACTGACTTACTATCTTTAGCTGAGTCAGAGAATATGGATCGTGATGAAGTCATTGAGCAAGTTATTATTCCTAGTATTGATGAGAAAGAATCTCCATACCTACGTAAGTTCTTTGACTTGACAGGTGCGACTGGATACGATGCACTAATGTCTCTAGCTGGTGGCTTAAATGCCACAGCTGAAGGCTTCCAAGACGCACTAGAAAATGTTGCAACGTCTATGCAGAAGAATATGCCTGACACCTATGATGCTATGACACAAGCATTAGTCGGTGCTAAGATGGAACCTAAAACTTTTGCTGAGACAGGTGGACGTGAAGCATTTAACTTCCTTACCTTTTTAGATAGCGTACCTGTTATGGGCATAATTGCTCGTCCTTTAGGCAGTGCCACCAAGACGCAGAAAGCAAGCATCAAAGCTGCTGACGAACTCAATACAGCTATTAATAAACAAGTAGCAGCTAAAACAAAAGAAGCTAAAGCTGCTGCTGGCAAAGAAGTTAAAGCTGCTAAAGATAAACTAAACGCTGCAACTCTTAAAGAGACTGCAGAGATAGATGCAAAGCTGGCTAAGACACGTGCTAAAGCTGAAGCTGCCGTTGATAAGAGATGGAATCGTAAGATGAATATCTCTAAGGCTCGTGGTGCTACTGCAGAAGACATAGCCGCTAAGTCAGAAGCCGCTGCTAAAGTAGCTTCTGAAAACAAAGATATTGCACAAAGTCTAATCAAACAATTTGAAGACCGTACAGGTAAGGTTATATCTACTTCAGATAAAGACGGTAATCTTGTACTTGATTATGACAAGGCACGTATAGCCGGTAAGGAAACTGCAGAACAAGTAGTGGATTCACAACGTAGTTCTATAAGACAGGTACTTACAGGCGGTGCTGATGTAGATATGACAGATGCGGCACGGCTTATAGGTGGTGGCGATGAGTTAATGCAGCCTATATTGCGTCCAGAAAAGTTTGACGCTTTAGTTGCTGTAGCTAGCGATTTAAAGAAAGCTAACCCGGAAACCTTTGATCCTAATAAAACTGTGATTGATAATCTGTTTGACCTAACAGTTAATCAAGAGTTACTTGCGGGTGATGAACTTATAGATATGCTTAATAAGTATAATCTATCTTTTGAAGATTACATATTAACTGTTGTAGGTTCAGGTTCTGAAGCAGGTAAAGTATTAAATAAATTATCACAAATTAAACGTGCAAGACCCACTAATGAATTGATAGCCATGCAGGAAGCTGCAACTAAGGAAGCACAAGGTGCTATTCGTAAATTTGTAATGCGCTTTGAGAACATTCGCCGTGGTGGTCTTGTGTCACAGATTGCTACTGCCGCACGTAACTTAACATCTGGCGGTATCCGTGCGCCGCTAGAAGGTTTAGGCAATGTGATGGATACTGCGTTGTATAACCTAAGTAATGATGGCGCAATAAAAGGTACTACATCGTTGTTATCCCCAGCCAACTGGAAGGATAGCTTCCGTCATATGAAGTATATGTTTGGTCCTGAGTATTCAAAAAATACAAAAGAATACGTAGACTTTATTATGGAGCAGCCAGAACTTGCCAAGCAAGCTGACCTACTATTCAATAACATTAACGAGATACAACGTGCAACAGGACGTGGTGAAGGTGGGGCAACAGATGCTACACTATCTGTGCTTGAGGATGCTGTAGATACACTGAACGTACCTAACCGTTGGCAGGAATACCTCATTAGGCGTGGAGCATTTTTAGGTGAGTTGGAAAGACTGACTAAGCGTGAGTACGGCATTGATCTTATGGACACAATCAATGAGGGTAAGATACGTGACTTACTAAATGATGCTACGTCAGTACGTCCTGAAGGTGCAAGATCATTTATGAATCTAGTTGAAGATGCTACTAATAAAGCACTAGATGTAACCTATGCAAAGCAGCCAGACATTCCTGTGTTCCGTTCAACCTCACAGTTCATTGTGCGCAATGGTCTTACAGTTGTAATGCCTTTCCCACGATTCATGTTTAACAGCATGGAATTAATGGGTCAGTATGCAGCTGGTGCATCAATACCTTTGACACGAAAGGTAGCAAGCCTCGTGACGCTTGGTAAGGTAGGCAAGGGACCATTGACAGCAAAGGATCGTCAACGCATCTCACGTAACCTTGTAGGCATGGCTACAGTAGCCGCTGCTTATCAGATGCGTACAGATGAAGATGCTCCTGCCGACTATAAAATGCTACCAGTAGATGATGGTACAGAGATGGATACAACTACACAGTATCCTATGCGTCAGTTCTTGTACATGGGTGAAGCAGTTAAAAGATTACAGGATGGTACATTCGATAATTGGTTTGATGCTAAAGAATTTAGTGAGACATTTATTGGTACTAATATTCGTCAGGGCGTTGGTCAGAGTCTGATACAAGAGGTTGCTGACTTGGCTACTGGCGTTGATTTAACTGACCAAGAAGCAGCAGCAAGATTGCTTGCACGTCCTTTGGGCAACTACCTGTCTACATGGGCTGTACCTTTTGCACAGATTATTGAGGCTCAACGTGGTGCAGGTGTACGTGGTACTACATATAAAGATGTAGCAAAAGACCCTACACTTGATTTTCAAGCTACGTTTATGGGTGAATTAAGTAGACCATTTAAACAGCGTGGTTTTACTACATCACCAGATGAAGAAGCTGCATTGCCAAAGCGTGAGTTCTTATTCCAAGATGAAAAGAAACGTGTGGCACCAATGGCTCGTGTGCTAGGTGGACTTAGCTTGAGTACAGCAGACAGCGAAGAAGGTGAATACATTAAACGCCTTGGCTTTACTGAGTTTGAATTAGGTAGCGCATCTCGTGTGCCTAGTATCCGTAGGTTTGAAAACCAAACATTACGTAAGGCTATTCCTACTATAGTAGAGATAGCACGTGGACAAGAGGATAAATACCGTAGTCAATACGCTATAGCTAATGCTTCTGTTCGTAAGGAGTTTACTGAAGAGCAGTTTGTAGCAAACAAACTACGTCCTATTATTAAGCAAAGCATACAGAAAGTAAAGCGTAGCATAACGGACGGTAAGAAATTGAAAGCTACTGCGCCTGACTATACAGCAGCGATGCTAGATTATCGTAGATTGCCTAAAGACATACGTAAGGCAGCGACTATAGAGTTTGTACAGAAGTACGACAGGGAGCCTGACGGTTCTGATATCAACGATTTGAAAGCACTAGCTACTATAGGTAGTGTATACAGACAAAAACTTAGATAAGAAAATGGGGCCAACTAAGGCCCCACTTTTTTTGATAGATGATTTAGTAACAACATATATGCTATGAACATAAGACCTAATGTCATCAACGATTGTCACCAGAACCCTGAAGCATACCCCTAGATTTCCTGTCTGCAAGTTTCTCCAGATTATCTTCCATAACTCTACCAAGGTTAACTCCTAGTTCTTGTGCTAGTACAGCGATATACCAACAGACATCACCTAACTCTTTTGTAATCTCTGCACGTTTAGCTGGGTTATCTCCATCTCGTATCAGCTTCTTAGCCTTGTTAGCAATCTCGCCTGCCTCACCTGCCAGTCCTAACGTCAAGTACGCTAGGGCTGTTTCTTTTGGGAAGATAGCTGTCTCACAAGCCTTCTGTTGATATAGTGCTGCTGTAATGCCACTCATTTGTTTCTCCTTCATCCACTGTTTAACTTCTTGTTCTAGCTTCTTCATTCCGTTGTACCTTTTGTAGATTCACATGGTAGGCAGTATCCCAACCTCGCTGCCATTCCCTTGCTTGCATTGTGTTGGAATCAATTGGGCAGGTAAGTCTGCCTCGTTTAAAGGCTTCCTGTCCCCACTCAAATTGAATCCTTAATGGTGCATCGTACTTGCTTAATCCGTTACGCCGCATCTTCTAATCCTTTCGATAGCTGTTGAAAAAAAGTCTTGGCTTGGTGATTGAAAATCTTAATGGCTTTTAGTTTATCAATCTTAAACCATTCACCCTTACGATCTTCAGAGAAGTGTGTGAATATCCTATGCATCTCAGCTTCTTTCTCGTGCCTATTGTCCGTAGTTAATCTGGCAATGATTGAGTAGTCACGGAAGGGTGACGATGTTTGATACCCATTGCATCTATCGTCAGCATTAACAGCCTTACC
>Ga0222718_10005491_pt1 | contig 10255 bp, 7 predicted proteins | sample C33_27DmetaG_FD_165045 | JGI IMG/M metagenome (GOLD analysis project Ga0222718, IMG submission 165045) | Estuarine water microbial communities from San Francisco Bay, California, United States - C33_27D | ecosystem: Environmental > Aquatic > Marine > Unclassified | place: USA: California... | reverse complement strand
TTAGATGAAAACAATAAAAAAAGCCCAGCTTATAACTGGGCTTTTCAGAAAATTATAATTTAGAATGCAGAGTCTCTACCTTGGGACTTAGCAATTTCTCTAGCATTTGGGTTGACAGAAGGTCTGAATGGCATTTCTACAATTTCACCATCTACTGGTTGCCCTGGCGTATCACAATATTCATCTGGTAAATGGAATTTAAATTTATTACCGATATCTTTTTTCTCATAAGGCACATAGCCCATTGCGATATTAGTTTGCAGTTCTGGCGAATACCAAGGAGAAGTTAAATAACCAATTGGCGTACTTCCATCTTCTGAAACAAGCCAAAAATCAGGTGCATACTCCTCAATTTTCTTTCCTCCTAATACAAAACCAACTAATTGGTTGCTATAGGGTTTCTCCCCAGCTTCAATCTTCGCTCTCATAGCTTCTAAGGCTTCTTTGCCAATATAATCAGAAGTCTTTTTTCTAGGAACCTGATAGCCGAGGTTACATTGAAATGGGTATGTTTCGGCATCTAGATCTTGACCCCAAGAAAGTATACCCGCTGCAATTCTTCGATGGTGAGCAGGAGCAATAACCATGAGGTTATGTTTTTTTCCAGCCTCAAGAACAGCATTCCACATATCATCAGCATACTTTGTTGCGTCTTTTAAATATATTTCATAACCTTTCTCACCAGTGAAACCAGTTTGAGAAATTATACAGTCTCTTCCACCAACTTTTGCTTCCATTAGGCCGTAGTAAGGAATTTTTCTTACAGTATCCCCAACTAAATCAGCCATAAGATCAACAGACTTTGGACCTTGTATTTGAACAGGACAAACATCTATTTCATCAATAGTTACATTGAAACTTTTATCGTGGTTTACACCTTGTAAAAAGAACATGATATCGGAGTCGGATAAAGAAAACCAAAACTCATCTTCTGCAACTCTAAGTAAAATTGGATCATTTAGAACACCACCTTTACTGTTACATAAAATGACATACTTACCATTCATTACTTCAATTCGCGATGCGTCTCTTGTAATTACATAATTAGTAAACTTTAGAGCATCTGGTCCTTTGACTCTTATTTGTCTTTCAACAGCAACGTTCCACATTGTTACATGATTAACCAATGCATCATATTCAACCATCGCTCCACCATCTTCAGGTTTTATATACCCTCTTGGGTGATACATACGATTGTATACAGTACATCTCCAGCAGCCTGCCTCTACAGACAAATGCCAATAAGCAGATTTTCTAACTCTAGTTGAAATCAGCATTTGCTGGGGAGTCGGTCCGGATTGTCTTAGATTATAGGGAACAAGTCTATCTGACTGATCCACAGTACTAGGTTGTGTTAGCTTCATTTACCCTCCTATAAAGCTATTAAGCAATCCCGAGAAATTAATTTCTTTTATTTCGGGTTGCAATCAAAAAATCTAAAATTAGAAGATTTTTTTGTGGAGTTTTATTTGACCATTTTCAAGAGAAAAAGAACCAGATTGAACTTCATTTAACCAAAGACAGGTCTTTTCAAACCCCCCAAATGGAAAGCAATGAAAGGATTTGAGAGGAGAATTTGCGCTGGCATAATCAGAGAGACTAATTAACATTTCATCATTGGAAGTTTTAGTGAGTAAATCAGAGACTTTGCTAGAGTTTTTTTTCAAAAAGTTTAAAGAATTTCCAACACCGCTCATTAACCCAAAATTAAGTAGGGTTTTAAAAGAAGCGGGACCTGGAAATCCAACCCTGACAGGAAAGTCAATTTTTTCTAATTTTAGTTTTTCACACCAAGCAATAAAGGGTTCAGCATGAAAAAAAAACTGAGTAACTAATTCAAAATTTAAATTTTTGATTTTAGATAATTCAAATTTTTTATTGAGAAATTGATCAATTATTTCTTGATTAATATCTGGTGAACCCTCGGGATGTCCTGCAATTCCAATATGATGAAACCCAAAATCATTCAACAGGCCGGACTCTAAAATATCAAGTGAGGATTGAATATTTCCTTTTTGATCGCCCCCTCCACCAATAACTAATATTTTTGAACTATCAGTTCTTTTGCGAATTTCTAATAGAAATCTTTTGACATGATCTAGATCAATCATCGTTCTTGCAGGAAGATGCGGAATAGGGGTCAGCTTTTGATTAGAAACAAACTCAACTGTTTCTAAAATATCATTTTCTAATGCATCGGGAAGATAGGTAATATATACATGATTTTTGGAGTCAAGAGGAATAGAGTTTAACTTAAATCTAACTTTGGGGTTCAGTTCAATTGTAAAGCCTTGCAATAAAGATATAATTTTATCTTTGCTCATTTAACCAAACTACCGAGTTTTAAGATTTTAATCTAGTATTTTCGGGATCTAATAAAGGTTCCGTTGTTACTGTTAAAGCAAATCTTTTACCAAAATATTCTAATTCTAATTTTGTCCCTGCGGATGAAAGTTCTGAGGGTATATAGCCATAAACAATATGTTTATCGACGAAGTATCCATAATTAGTACTGGTTACATATCCGACTGCTTTTCCATCACTGTATAGGGGCTCTGTGCCAAGCGCCATTCCTTCAGAGTCATCCATGACCATGCAGGCTAATTTTTTTTGAATAGGCTCCTCTTTGATTTTAGAAAGAGCATTTTTGCCAATAAAATCAGTTTCTTTTTTTAGTTTTACTGTAAAACCCAGACCAGACTCATAAGGATTTGTGTTGGTATGTATGTCTGAACCAAGTGATCGGTAGCCTTTCTCTAATCTAAGAGATTCAAAGGCACCTGCTCCCGAACAAATTATATTAAATTCGCGAGAAGTTTCTCGAAGTTCATCCCATAAAGTTAGACCGTATTCTGTTGGGGTGTAGATTTCCCAGCCTAGCTCGCCTATATAAGAAATTCGAACAGCCACGCAAGGAATATTGCTTATTGATATTCTTTTTATCGAAAAGAAGGGAAATGCTTCATTAGAGACATCATCGTCATCGCATAATTTTTCAAGAACATTTCGAGAGTTTGGTCCCCATAGTCCAATTCCAGCTAAAGCAGATGTCCAATCAATAATTTGAACACTTCCATCATCAGGTGCGTTGACACGTAACCAATTAATGTCAATCATTCCATTACCAGCTCCTGCTAATACCCAAAATTTATTTTCCTCTAATCGACTAATCGTCAAGTCACTTTTAATTCCACCATAAATATTAGAAATAACGCTATAGACCACTTTGCCAACCGGAACATCTATATTGTTGGTACAAACTTTTTGTAAAAGAGCCAAAGCTCCTTTTCCGTTCACTTCAATTTTTACAAATCCTGTAATATCAAAAAGCGCACCAGTTTGACGTGTCACTAAATGTTCGGCTGCTTGAATAGGGGACCAATATTTCGCAGCCCAACCCGTTCTGTTGGGAAAGTTTTTCCCTTTAATTAATTCTTGATTGGATTCATACCACTGTGGACGCTCCCATCCCATCGTCTCAAAAAAATGAGCCTTTTGTCCTTCTAGACGACTATAAAAAGGACTTCGACGCAGAGGTCGAGGTTGTTCCATTTGTTGGAGCGGATGGATGATGTCATACACCTCTCGATAATTTTGTTTACCTCGGGCTCGTAAGTATTTTCTAACATGATGATGCGGGTGGAAACGATTGATATCTCCTTGGCGAACATCAAGCTCTGGTTCTCCATTTGCGATCCATTCAGCCATTGCTTTTCCAACTCCACCCGCATGCGTAATCCAGACAGCATTCGCGGTCCACAATCCTTTAATCGAGGTTTCGCCCATGAGCGGATTTCCATCAGTGGTAAATGAAAAAATACCGTTAATTTTTTTGGTTAATTTTTTTTCAGCAAATTTAGGAAATAACCAGTTAGATTCTTGATGAGCGCCAGCAAAATCATCAGGTCGAAAATCCACCAAGGACGGCATCTCTTTAGCATCTTCAGGCTTTTTTATTTCTTCTGACTCTAGGATGCGAGGTTCATGTCGATAATTACCAATAACATAGGTATCATTCCATTGTCTAAAGTAGAGACTGTAATCTTGATGTCTCATCAATGCATGTTCAACTTGCGCTTCTTTGTGATCAGCTTGAAACTCTTTTAATTCATCAAAAGGTTCCAACCAAGCCATTTGATGTTCACAGGGAACTAGCGGCAAAGAAATATTTGCAAGTCTTCCCATTTTGGGCGCCCATATACCAGTAGATACTAAAACTATATCCGCTTCATAATTCCCATGAGGTGTTTCCACTCCTCGAATTTGATTATTAGAAATTTTAAAACCTGTAACAGGAGTTTCTCCTATAAATTCTCCTGCATTTAAGTCAGTAACATATTTTGCCATTGCCCGCACTGCTCGAACTGGAGCAGCCAATCCGTCCGTAGGAACATAATATCCACCGTGAATTTTTTCTGGATCAATAAAAGGACTCATCTTGAGGACTTCATCGGGTGAAATTATTCTGGCGTCAGTGAGACCATAACTATGAGCTATGCCAAGCTTTCGATATAAATCTACATGACGTTCTTTTGTTTTGGAGACCTCAATTCCACCTACCGTGTGAAAACAGGGTTTTCCCTCAAAGGAAAGGGATCGAAGTAAATCAACAGTATACTGTGCAAACTTACACATCATGCGAGAGGGGTTGGTTTGAAAAACTCCCCCAGGTGCGTGGCTAGTTGAACCGCCCGTTTCAAACAAGGGACCCTGGTCTAAGATCACCATATCCTTCCAACCCAGTTGAGCTAAATGATAAGCTGTGCTAGCACCAACAATACCGCTACCAACAATAATGATACGAGATTTACGCGACATTACCCCCTCCTTATATTTACTTAAACTAACCAGTTCCTATTTTTGATGTCAATATGAAAAATGGAAATTAAAAATTAACCGCATCAATTAGTCGATCCTCAAAATAGTCAGAGAAGGAGCGATTGCAGCTTACAAGAATGTGACTATTAAGTTTATAAAGATTACAGTCAATTCTGGCCATGAGTGTTTGCGCTGCTGTCATGGTCTTAAAGTTTTTTTCTCTAAAATCAAAATGAGTTAATTTATTCATCATAGAATAGGTATTTTCACCACTAATCTGGAAAAAAACTTGAGCGTCAGAAATATTAGTAGCCAGCATTTCTGAATTTTTATTAATTTCATGGCAAAAATTATGAACTTTTAAATTCTCATCTTTATTCAGAAATATCAGGTTCCACTGATCATAGGAAAGTTTTGCTAAAATATGGTTATCATCTGACACAATTCGCAAATTATCAGATGGAGGTAAGAGATTTAGTTTTTTATTCAATAAGTTATTAAATTTGGAGTCACCGCTGCCTCTAATAATTACCTGCAAAGCAGTAAATGTTTTAATTTCTACTTCGTTGGATCGAATAACCTCTCTCATGAGACAAGTCTTTCATTCTTTTCATCATAGAAAATAGGTTTGACGATCTCGACAGGAATTGTTTTTTGATTAGAAGTAGAAGCAAAAGCTTTGGTGCCAATTAAACTGCGGCCATCTTTGATGACAGCCAATCCAAAGGTATGCCCCATGATTGGACTGTGGTAACTGGAAGTTATATGGCCCAGCATAGGAACAGGAGTCTGAAGAGACTCATTTAAGAGTATGTGCTGACCCTCTTCAAGACTATCTTCTTTGTTTAAGGGAAGGATGCCAACTAATTGTTTTCGATCTGGACGCACTGTGTCAGAACGAGTTAGAGATCGTTTTCCAAGAAAATCAGTTTTAGTTTTGCCGATCATCCAATTTAATCCCAAGTCAATAGGAGTAATAGATCCATCCGTATCTTGACCTATAATGATATAACCTTTTTCAGCCCGAAGTAGATGCATCGTTTCAGTTCCATAGGGAGTCAAACCAAATTTTTTTCCAGCTTCTTGAATCTGTTCCCAAATTTTAAGAGCAGAATTAGAAGGTACATAGATTTCATAACCCATCTCCCCAGTAAAACTAGCCCTCATAATTCTTAATTGAGTATTTTGAAACTCATGAAATTGAAATGTCATAAAAGGAAAAGCTTGGTTGGAAAAATCAATTTCTGGGAAAACTTTGCTCATGATTTCTCGAGTTTTAGGGCCGCTAATATTAAAGGTAGCGAATTGCTCTGTGATTGAATTCATGTAAACATTTAAATTTGGCCATTCTGTTTGTGCGTACTCTTCCATACAAGCTAGAACATTGGCGGCACCTCCAGTCGTTGTGGTAGCTATAAAGTGTTCATCAGAAATTTTACAAATAATCCCGTCATCTTTAACCATTCCGTCTTCCCCTAACATGAGAGCATATCTGGCAGACCCTGCGTTCATTTTTGTAAAGCTATTGGTATAAATCAAATTCATGAATTGAAGGGCATCTTTTCCTTTTATTTCAATCTTTCCAAGTGTACTCCCATCTAAAATACCAGCTGACTCACGAACAGTTTTGCTTTCTCTTTGGACTGCGTCATGCATGGTCTCAGATTTTGAATGTGGGAAATACCATGGTCTTTTCCATTGTCCAACATCTTCAAAAACAGCTCCGTTTTTGATATGCCATTGATGAATGGGCGACTTTCTCTCAGGGTCATAAAACTCATATGAATTTCTTCCAGCAATAGCAGCAAAACTCAGAGGGGCATAAGGGGGACGATAAATCGTAGTCCCAACTTCATTAACTTTTTTATCTAATAAATCAGAAACAATACCCAAAGCATTTATGCTACTAATTTTTCCTTGGTCAGTTCCCATACTATTGGTTGTAAATCGTTTCAGATGTTCAATACGATCAAAACCCTCTGAAATCGCTTGTCTGATATCTTTTGTGGTTACATCATTTTGTAAATCAATAAAAGATTTAGACCACATCGATGTTTTATGGGCATGTACCTCCCATAGTTTTTGAATTTGATATCTGCTGGCAGTATTAGATTTAATTTTTATTATTATTTTATTTAAGTTAAAAATTTTTAACTTTTGATTAAGTTCATTTTCAATTTCTTCGAAATTAAATTGGCCACTTGCAGATCCTAAAGTGATAGTGTTTTGAAAAGATTTAGAGGGTTTATAAGTAAGATCTTTGTCATCCCAGTCAAGCAAGCCTTTTGATTGGGTGAAGAGGTGAACATCAGGATTTATTCCCCCCGAAACACACAAAAAATCTGTAGTAATTTCATTGATTCCACCAGAGCTGTCTTGAACAACTATTTTTTCTAATTTCTTATTTCCATATGCTGCCTTCACTTGAGAGTTGGTATATAAAGGAATGTCATTTTTTCGGATTAACTCAAATAACTCTCCTTCTATTTGTTCCCCAGACCTAGAGTCAATATAGGCTTTTGGTTTAATATGTAATTCAAGAAGAGTTTGGATTAGGCTGTTAGAGTTGGAATTGTTACTAAAAATAACGGGCTCTTTTGAAGGTATGACACCGTAACGACATATGAATTTTTCAAATGAAGCTCCAAGCATAATTCCAGGTAGATCGTTATTTTGAAAAGATAAAAATCGTTCAATATGTCCATTGCTTAAAATGACATGTTCCGTTCGAATTTTATGAAGCGTGCTATTGACTTTATCTTCAGCTGGCTTTGCGCCTACGTATTTATCCTCAACTGCGATAAGGTGATTGATATAGTTATAAGTCGTAACAAGAGTGTTATTGAGAATTTTAATATTTTTAGATTTCTTAATACTTTCAATTGTTTCTTTAGCCCAGTCTTGAGGTTGTTGGCCATTAATCTCATTAATTTTTGAAGAATTATTAAGTATTCCACCTAGTTGATTGTCGCCTTCAATCAACAAAATATCATATTGAGTATCAATAAGTGAAGAGGCTGCCAGCAAGCCATTAAGACCACCACCGACAATGACAATATCAACATTATGATGGAGATGAGAGCTGATTGCTTTAAATTCTTTTGGAGGTTTTCCTAGACCTGCGGCCTTTCTAATGACAGGTTCATATATTTTCTTCCAAAAACTTTTATGCGGACCCATAAATGTTTTGTAATAAAATCCTGCAGAAAAAAGAGGGGAAAGAATACTATTGACGCTACCAATATCAAATTCGAGTGATGGCCAACGATTTTGACTTTCCACTTCCATGCCCTCATAGATTTTTTTGATTGTGGCACGAACGTTTGGCTCTGAGTGCTCACTAATAATTTGTACAAGTGCGTTCGGCTCTTCTATCCCACATGTATAAATACCTCGAGGACGGTGATATTTAAAACTTCTGCCAATTAATTTTATTCCATGCCGCAGCAAGGCACTTGCAATCGTATCCCCTTTGTAGCCATGATATTTTTTTCCATCAAATTGGAAATTAATCCTCTGATGAAAATGGATAAAAGGGCTATTTTGATTATTAAGATGTGTCATTTTTTTACTGTAAAATTACCTGAGCCAACATCAGGCTCTCCAGAAGGAGTTTGAATTTTATTCTCGAAATCTTTTAAGGGAGGCTTAGGATCATCTAACTTATAAATTTTTAAGATTTCATCTGTTGAAGTATCGCGAACACAGTTAAACCACTTTCGACATCCATGAGAGTGAACCCATCTCTCATAGAATAGTCCTTTGGGATTTGAGCGAATAAAAACATATTCACCCCATTCTCGATCACTTATTTCTTGCGATCCATCAGGGCGCTTAACATGGGCTTCACCACCGTTTGAAAATTCTGACTGATCACGGGGTCCGCAATACGGGCATTCTATTAGTAACATATAATTTTAATGAGCTACTGCCGCAGCCCCATGTTCATCGACTAATTTTCCGCTGACAAAACGATTTAAACTAAAGGCTGCGTTGATTTGATGGGGTTCATTTTTGGCAATGGTATGAGCAAATACATTTGCACTTCCGGGTGTCGCTTTAAAACCCCCAGTCCCCCATCCACAGTTGAAAAACAAACCCTCTACATCACATTTGCTTATTATAGGACTTGCATCAGGGCAAATATCGACAATTCCGCCCCATTGTCTTAGCATTTTCATTTTTCCGAAAACAGGGTAAAGCTCGACCATTGCTCGAATGGTTTCTTCTATGATGTTAAAGCCCCCTCGTTGCGTAAAAGAATTATAACTATCTGTACCTGCCCCAATTACTAATTCTCCTTTATCTGACTGGCTAACATATGCATGCACAGCTGCTGACATTACGACAGTATCAATAATGGGTTTAATGGGTTCAGAGACAAGAGCTTGAAGGGGTTTGCTTTGAAGTGGAAGTCTGATACCTGCGGTTTCTGCAAGAACACTTGTGTGCCCTGATGCAACAACACCAATTTTATTTGCTCTTATAAAACCTTTAGATGTTTCAACTCCTTCAATTTTTCCATTTTTGGTTCTAATTTTTTGTGCCTCACAATTTTGAATAATATCGACACCCATCTCATCAGCACGCATAGCAAATCCCCAAGCAATCGCATCGTGTCGAGCCACGCCTCCACGTGGTTGAAATGAGGCACCCAAAACCGGATAACGTAGATTATCCGTATTCATGATAGGTACCATTTTTTGAATTTCTTCTTTTGAAAGCCACTGAGAGTCAATACCATTTAAATTGTTTGCGCTGATACGTCTTTTAATTTCTTTGATGTCATGTTCATTATGAGCTAAATTCATTACACCTCGTTGACTAAACATGACATTGTAGTTGAGTTCTTGAGAGAGATTTTCCCAAAGTTTAAGAGAGTGTTCATATAAGTGAGCGCTATCATCCCATAAATAATTCGAACGAATGATTGTGGTATTACGACCGGTGTTCCCACCTCCAAGCCAGCCCTTCTCAATGACCGCAATATTTTTTAGACCGTGTTCTTTTGCTAAATAGTAAGCTGTGCCAAGTCCATGACCGCCGCCTCCAATGATGATGGCATCATAAAATTCTCGAGGTTCAGGGCTACGCCACATTTTAGGCCAGTTTTTGTGACCCGAAAAAGCATTTCTGGCGATACTAAATATGGAATATTTTTTTTTCACAGATGAAAAGTAACAAAAAAATAATTACTCAGCTAGTTATTTTCATTGGCGAATTGTCTTTTATATTTCGAAAGATTTTGGGGAATTGCCATTGTAATTCGCAATCAACATTGGGGGCTTGATTTTTTTCATCAAGGTCATTTTGACAAATGGTTCTAATTTCATAACTAAATCTGGTATTTTCAGATTTATCTTTGGAAGAACTATGAAGGTGGCTTCCAGAAAAGCAGAGTATCTCTCCTGGTTTGATTGTAACAGGCCAAATTTTT
>Ga0222718_10005490_pt1 | contig 10256 bp, 11 predicted proteins | sample C33_27DmetaG_FD_165045 | JGI IMG/M metagenome (GOLD analysis project Ga0222718, IMG submission 165045) | Estuarine water microbial communities from San Francisco Bay, California, United States - C33_27D | ecosystem: Environmental > Aquatic > Marine > Unclassified | place: USA: California... | reverse complement strand
TGTATCACATCTACATCGAATCTCAAAAGAAAGCTGGCGGGGAAAGGCGCATATGCCAGATGCGTATTCACGAGAATGGCTTGCCCCTGACCCTTGTCAACAACTATAGTAAGGAAGGATCATTACACGCTGATACTGAGGTGCGTGACATTAAGCTTGTAGAAGAAGAATTACAAAAGATAAGCAGAATTTCTTATGCGGGAGCGTATGTATGTGTGCCGATGCACCCTTTAACAACAGAACTTACAAACATAGAAAAACTATCCCCAAAACTGGCAGGGTATCTGATAAAAAGATTTCAATCGATTGGACTAGAATTTTGAAAAAAGCAGGATATAGGTCACAGTTTGAGTTAAACATCGCTCGAACCTTAACAGAAAACTCTGTACCGTTTAAGTACGAAGAAGAACGGTTCCAGTACATACCCGAACCTCGACACTATACCCCAGACTTCTACCTAGAAAAATCCAAGATATATGTAGAAGCAAAAGGGCACTTGACTAAAGACGACAGAGTTAAGATGCTATTAGTTAAAAAGCAACACCCTAAATTGGATATACGTTTTGTTTTCTTGAGAGCATCGAATAAGATTTACAAGGGCAGCAAGACGACGTATTCTTCTTGGTGTGAACGACATAAATTTATATGGGCAGAAGGCTCTATTCCTACAGATTGGTATAAGTAATGGCTATTGATGATGAAGAACTCCAGAAGAATGTAGAGATGATGTCGCTTTTGCCCGACCGTTACTACATCATCTTGCGTTCAACGGCTGAGAATGAATTTACCTTGTCCGCCTACGACACAACAAACAAGACTTACGAAAACGATGAGGACTTCGATTCAGCAATGGTAATACAAGAAGGTGTCCTTGACATGGTTCGTATGCACACAGAAGAGTTATTCGATAGAGGTGTGGCTTCCATTGAGTTTCGCTTGGCTGCAGAAGAGATGATCGAAGAGGCCGGAGTAGAAGACCCTCGCATCACAAAGACTGTAGAAGGCAACGTAGTTAGAGTCAATTTTGGTACAGAACAATGAGGCTAGATGAATTTCAAATGAGAGCAGAGGATACTGCTATCTATCCAAACGAGTATTCTGTTGTTTACCCTGCATTGGGTTTGGCAGGAGAAGCTGGTGAGGTAGCAGATAAGGTAAAGAAGATTCTTCGTGACGGCGAACCTCATCTTTTCTACAAGGATGATATTGCAAAAGAACTAGGTGACGTGCTATGGTACGTTGCAATCTTGGCACGAGACTTGGGCTACAGCCTAGAAGAAGTGGCACAGATGAACCTAGACAAATTACATAACCGTAAACTTCGTAACGCTTTGCAGGGTAGCGGAGACAACCGGTGAGACACGAGGCATACATGAAGCACATGGAAGATGAAAATGAACAGGCTGGTAAGATGGCTTATGGGGGAGTAGATATTGTCAATAATCCGCCACACTATAATCAAGCAGGTATCGAGTGCATTGACGCAATCGAAGCGGCGTTGTCTCCCGAAGAATTACGAGGATACTACAAAGGTAACGTCCTCAAGTACACATGGCGAGAAAGATACAAAAACGGAGACGAAGACATCTCCAAAGCCCAATGGTACACAAACCGACTATTAACAATTAAAAACCGACGAGAGAAGGAATAGATAAATGAGCAATATGCTGCCTACACCATACCAACAATTCATTCACAAATCACGCTACGCACGTTGGATCGAAGACGAGCAGCGCAGGGAGAACTGGGATGAGACTGTATCCCGATATATTTCTTTTATGGATTCTTATGTGCATGACAAGCACGGTTATAAGCTGGACAGTTCACTAAAGAACGAACTAGAAGAGGCTATCCTCAACCTTCGTGTCATGCCTTCGATGAGGGCTATGATGACTGCCGGTGACGCCTTAGATCGTGACGCAGTGTGCGGCTATAATTGTAGCTACATTCCAGTAGACAGCCCTCGTGCGTTCGATGAGTGCATGTACATTTTAATGTGTGGTACAGGAGTCGGTTTCTCTGTAGAGCGAGAGAACGTAGATAAGCTACCTGTCGTATCTGACAACTTTAACACTTCGGATACTGTAATTAAAGTCGGTGACAGCAAGCCGGGATGGGCGAAAGCGTTACGCGAATTGATTGCGCTGCTATACGCAGGACAGGTTCCTTCGTGGGACATGTCTGGAGTTCGTGAAGCTGGTGCTCGTTTGAAGGTTATGGGCGGCAGAGCAAGTGGTCCGCAGCCCCTTGCAGACTTATTTAACTTTACTGTAGAAATTTTCAGGAAGGCAAAGGGCAGACGTTTGTTCCCTATTGAGTGTCACGATCTCATGTGTAAGATTGGGGAGATCGTTGTTGTAGGCGGTGTGCGCCGCTCTGCTTTGATTAGTCTGTCTAATCTGAATGACGATCAGATGGCACATGCTAAGTCTGGTATGTGGTGGGAGTCTGAGCCGCAACGTGCGCTTGCAAACAACTCAGTTTCTTACAAGACTAAGCCTGAGATGGGTACGTTCATGCGTGAGTGGCTTGCCCTGTACGACAGCAAGTCTGGTGAGCGTGGCATGTTCAACCGTGAAGCAGCCGACAAGCAGGTTGCTCGTAATGGACGGCGTGAAACAGGGCACATGTGGGGAACCAACCCTTGCTCAGAAATCATCCTGCGCGGGTATCAATTCTGCAACTTGTCTGAGGTTGTTGTTCGTGAAACCGACTCCCTTCAAGACCTCAAAGATAAGGTACGCTTGGCAACAATCTTGGGAACCTTGCAGTCTACCCTGACAGACTTTAAGTACCTTCGTAATATCTGGAAGAAGAATACAGAAGAAGAGCGTTTGCTTGGTGTATCTTTGACAGGTATCATGGATCATCCTGTTCTTTCAAAGAACGTTGATAGCAAGCGTTGGCTAGAAGAGATGCGGGAAACTGCTGTCGAAACAAACCGACGCATCGCAGAAGAGATCGGTATTCCTGTCAGTGCAGCAATTACCTGTGTCAAGCCGTCAGGAACTGTTTCGCAGCTTACAGACTCAGCTAGTGGCATCCACGCACGACACAACGATTACTTTATTCGTACTGTTCGCGGTGATAATAAAGACCCCTTGACACAGTTCTTGATTGAATCTGGGGTACACAACGAACGTGACATGATGAAGCCGGACTCTACGACAGTCTTCTCGTTCCCGATGAAGTCGCCGGATGGTGCGGTAACACGGACGCAGATGACAGCCATTGAGCAGCTAGAATTGTGGAAGACCTATGCCTTGCATTGGTGTGAACACAAACCATCTGTTACAATCACGGTCAAAGAAAACGAGTGGATGGAAGTTGGTGCGTGGGTTTACGAAAACTTTGACGTAGCTTCTGGTGTCTCGTTCCTTCCTCATAGCGATCATACCTACCAACAGGCTCCGTACCAAGATATCGACAGAGACGAATACTTGGAGTGGAAAGCAACGTACGATAACGTTGTCATCGACTGGGAGAAGCTGACAGACTTTGAGAAGGAAGACAATACTAGCGGCTCACGCGAGTTAGCTTGTACTGCTGGTGTCTGCGAAGTAGTGGACTTGAACGCAGCATGAGCAAGTTGGTTTGGAAGCGGGGTGATGGTTGGGTTCAATACAACCCACCTCGCAGCCATCCCAGCTATGAAGAATGGCAGAAGCTAAAAGAGAAAGAAGCTAAAGAAGGAGAAGGCAAGTGAATTGCTGGCACTGTAGAGGCGAAATGATTTGGAATAGTGATGTTGACTTAGACGACAATTCATTCTATTCTATGATCACGTTTTTGGAATGCAAAGAGTGTGGATCAGAAGCAGAGTTCTGGCTACCTAGAGAGAAAGAGAATGATACAAATCAAGATAACGCCTGATATACTTGCTCGTGCCAAAAAGAAAGCTGCCTCTGTAGGTAATCTACAGGGCAGCATCACTGGCAGTCTTAGTAATGTTGTTGGAGCAATCGGAGAAATAATCGTAGAAGACTACGCTGGTGGCGAACCTGTCAACAGCAAGGACTTTGATCTCTTGGTACAAAACCGACGTGTAGACGTGAAGACCAAGCGGTGCAACACCACGCCATCACCAAACTACGACTGTTCTGTAGCTGCACACGGATCGAAGCAAGACTGCGACAGCTACGTGTTCGTTCGTATTCTCACAGACCATAGCAAGGCTTGGATCTTGGGAGAGATTCCAAAGGAAACGTTCTACGAAAAGGCTACACGATATAACAGAGGGGATGTCGATCCGACTAACGGTTTCACATTTAGAGCCGACTGTTACAACCTAGCAATACAAGAACTAGAGAACGTCAATGGCAAAACAGCACAAAGCTAATCTGTTTCAATTCACAGTATATTTAAAACAAGACGGCAACGTAGAGATAAACATGGATGGTGTCCAGCCGGAGCAGCTAGAAGCTGTAATAAATACAGGGATGCCAGAGTATGATGGTGCACACTCTATAGCATCCCTGCTTCGGTATATTAGGTCGATGGGGAACGAGATGTTGGATAAATCTAGAAACTACATCTAAATCTATTTGTGTACTTTTTGTACCTCAAACCTAGCACGAGTTGAAGACCCCTTATGCCGCTTATAGCCGGTTGAGGGGTTTTTCATTAGGCGGTAGCTACCGTCCTTCTGTTTCATCCAGTGATAGCCCTTCGGAGCACTGACGTACTTAGTAGCCACAACTATTTGCCCTTCTTTGCGCCAGCAATCTTGTCGGCGTAAGTTATCTTGTCGTATGGCGCAGCAAGTGCTGCAAAGGCTTTACCGCCTTCAGCCATCGGGGTGCGTTGCTGGGCAGTTGGCATAGGTGCGGCTGGCATCATTGGAGATGTCATAGGCATTGTCGTTGCACTCTGTTGCATTGCGTTGTTCTTCTTAGGAGCGGCGGTTCCACCCATCTGCATCTTCTTGGCTTTGCCGCCGTACATCATCGGTTTGCGTGGCATACCGCCATACATCATAGCCTTGCGTTGTCCATTGTTATACTGTTTCATAGCTTGTGATCCTTATTTAAAAATTGATGGTACAGGAACGAAGGATTTACCTTCGACAATATCTTCTCTGCGTCTGGTTACTTCTGGGAATACAGGTATTTTGACACCGGGACCAACGAGGGCATCTCGTGCTGTTCTAGGTATGCCTGATGTTAAGTCTGGATATAAGGTGAATGCTCTGCCGTACTTATCCTTCATTGTAACTGGCTCTGGCTTGCCTATCTCATTCACAGTTTTAGCGTAAGATGCAACCAACGCATTGTAGAAATAGGTTTCCCGATCTGGAGTCAACGGCTTGCCTGTCCGAACCATCTCAAGGAACATTTCGCCCAACTCTGGGTCAGACAAAACCGACCTGATCATGTTGAACTTGTTGTTACGGAACTGTTGAAGAACAGCTTCTGTACCAACGTACCGTGCGCTAATCACTCCGCGATTGATTGCGTAGAAGCGACTGATAAACGACTCGACGCTGAATGAGCGTGGTGCACCAGTGATTTCAAACTCACGCATACGGAAGTCAGCAGCACGATCTGCCATTAGCTTAGATGTTGCATCCCAGACTTTGTAACGCTTTTCACCGATGAGTTCTTTTACAACCTTCGCCTTTTCAGCATCGTTGGTGCCAAGCATGTTTTGCATAACGCCCAAGTCGATAACCTGTTCGTCGATTGTTGTTCCTTTTGCATCGGTGATGATGTTCTTGCCTGTTCTTTTAAAGGCAGTATTCTGCAAAGAATCGATGTATACATCAGCAAGAATGGTAGTTACCTGCTCGTCGGTAAAGCCACCTACGTCTTTCAACTCACGTTTAATCAGGTTTAGCTGATCAACTCCGCCAGAAACCAACCGGTCACCAATCTGATCCATTGACAGCTTTGTTGGGCTGTAGTTCTGTAAGATTTGAATAGCCAGTTCTTTTTGCTTCTTGGCTTTCTTAGCTGGCTCTAAAGTCTTATCTAGCTGAGTTTGGATATCAGATGTTACACGTGCAACCGTTCTATCGTAAACGTCATCGCCAACAGACTTTCTTGAAAAGCCAATGGTATCATCAACCAATGAGCCTACATCTAACATAGACTTAACCTGACCATCTGCGCCACGCATAACAAATACTTGATCTAGGTTATTCATCTGACGAGCGAGTTCGTCTGGCTTTACTTTGCCTTTCAAGCTAACGATGTAATCGGCTATAGCGGTCTTTACTGTTGCAGCAACCGCTCCGGTCATCTTGTCGCCTTCAATAAAGGTAAACATAGGTAAACCGCTCTGTGGATCGACGATCTCTTGTCCTAATGTGCGTTGGATAGAATCGAATAAGCTTTTACCCCCGACGTTCGGGTCCATGTTTGCAATGGCTTTGATGTTAAGCCACTCGCGAGGATTCTGTGCGCCATAGCGAACACCTAATGGGTTGTTTACAGATACGTCAACAACCGACCTGTTGCCCCACGACATCCAAGATGGAACGACAGCCTTTTCGTTTGTATCGTACCAGCGAGACTTGAACCTTGACCAGTCGCGATTGGCTTCTTGTAAGGCTGCACCAACAGGCATAACTGTGTCGTTGCCTACGTCATTCTTTACAACTACGCCCAGCGTGTCGATAGGTGTGCGAGTTCCGTCTGCAGCCACCATCTCAAACTGGTTAAATTTACCTTCTACGATATTCTCTAGATTCTGGAACAAAGCAGCACGTTCAGTGTTACCGCCCTTACGAGCAGCAAACTGGATGTGACGTAGGGACTTGTCTAAGTTGCGTAACTGAGTAAAGGACATTTCGAAGATATCAAGAGAACTATCGTTTTCCTGTGCAATCTCGCGCAAGTATTGTACGACTTGAGTTTGATCGCTAACGCCCTTGCGGAATTGCTTACCTTGACCTTCTAGAGTAGCCTTCATGTCAGTAACAACTTGCTTGATTGTCTTGTCGGTTCCTTCAGCTAACGAGGCAAAGAATGGCTCAGATAGAGTCTGAAAAGTCTGATCGAGGACAACGATCTGACCTGCTGACATATCCGCACCACGTAGCTTGCCTACAGGTATATCAGGCTGTCCTAAGAAAATAGCATCAAATACATCGCTAACATCGACCGACACGTTGCCTGTGATTGCGGCACCGGAGCCGTCAACAAACTGCCCATTGTCTAGTACGCCGTACAGACGTTGCGCTTTTGCTTTGTCTGCTGCGTGTCCGCTTTCTAGAAGCGCAGCCATCAAATCACCCGGACTATCAAAATTGGGGATGCTTGCTGTTGTGCGCTGTCCTGCTGCAACTACACCCTTCGGTCCGACTGCGCCTTCTACGACTGCAGCGGCACCCGCTTGTGTAGATAGCTTCGAGCGTACGTCATCAGCGTGTTTTGTTACTACATCAGAAACCTTGTCGCGTGTGTCGTTTGCAATCTGATTAAACTCAGGACGAGGCAAGTCTGCGGCATTGACTAGGTTCTGTTCTTGCAAGCGATTCATAGCATCGTCAAAGTTCCGCACAGTATCTGGACCAGTTTGCTGACCATACGCCATGCTGTTACCGTCAATAGAATCTAGGTAGTATTGTACGCCGCGCTTATCCACCACGCTAATGTCTGCAGATAGCTGATCTATAGATTCTTGACCACGCTCAATTGCAGCATTGACGATACGGAAGAAATCACCCTTTGGAGTATCACCGATGCCGCCTTCGATACTTTGCAAGACACCACGAAGTTCCGCAACCATCTGCTTCTGTAGGTTTAGGTTTGCTTCCAAGTCGTTTACGTCAAAGTTTCTGATCTGTTTAACGCTGAGTTGGCTACGAGTAATGTCTTCAAGAGACTTGAGAGTTGCCAAGCCACTGAGGTTAGCAAAACCTGTGTCGAGCAGACGAGGGTTCAAGCCTTCAGCAACCAACACGTCGTACACTTCGTCGAGGTACTTGGCACGTTCGATGATGCCAGCTTGCATCTCAGGAGAGAAGTTGGTGATGTTTTCTGTGAGGAACTTGAGATAGGCTTTCTTTCCGCCAAACTTCTGACCCATAGCAGACCGCTGCAACGCCTTGAATGCGGCTGGTACGTTACCTTGAACGAGGTTGATGATCAAGCCACTACCTAAACCGACGAGTTCACCCATCATCGGGTCGCCTGTTACACCGTATGTTTCATCACGCTGCTGGAAGAAATGTCCCGCTGTACCTGCGCCAACAACCATGTACTTGTCTGCAGTGGCAATGTCACGCATAAACTTAGGCGTACCGCTCTTGCGTTCGATTGAGGCAAGGTCATAGATAGCCTTGTTGATGTCAGCGTCGAAAGCGTTTAGCTTAACAGTATCAGCGGCATCCGGTGTTCCGCCGCGTTTCTTAACACCAGAATAGTATGCGTCACGTCGGTTTCGCAAATTGGTGAGATACTTAGTTTGCTGAACTACCTCTGCGCGGCTTCCTACAGCCCTAGCAGCATCTTCAAGCTGCAAGCCCTTGCTGATCTTGCTACCGACGCTGTTCTGCTTCATCTTCTGCAACCAAGAAGGTTCCGCACCATTATCGATGCCGGAACGCATCTGCAGATAGCTGTCACGGATTTCATCAAAAGAACGAGTAGTTCCTCTTTCAATTTCTTTGGCATAAAAATCTTTAAAATCTAAGAGTTCTTTTTTAGAACGGAAAGCAGTCAGTGCACCTGCACCCTTGCTAGGCAACACAATTTCACCAGCTACCTTAGTCAAGCGAGGAGCGAGTCCTGTCAAGGTCGCAATGTATTCTTCTACGACAGGTAGGGATACCTTTGTGCCGCGCTGTGCCATCGTTGCAATCATCTTGTGAGCAAGAGGTTGCCATAAGGTATCCATGATAGCTTGCCGACGAGAACTTTCGCGGATATCAAAGTACCCTTGATCTGTATCTTCGAAATTCAAAGTCAAGTTATCTGCTGCGTCGATTAACTCGCCAACGCCCCACAAGCCCATCTGAATCGGAAACTTGATAGCGTTCTCGCCTATACCGCTTGCGATCTTTTCCATATCGCCCATTCCGGGAGCCGAAACAGCATAGTTAATTATGTCTGCGCGAGTACGAGCATTTTCGACACCGGCTTTAATCAAGCGTTTGTTTAGTAGATCAGCGAATAGAGGTTTGCCAACATCGGGGTCGATGAAGTTTAAAGAGGTCAGCATAGATGCTTCACGATAATTTTGAATATCTTCCTCTGTCATATCCTTTGCAAGAACTTGTCGCAACTCAGTTACTGGAACAGGTTTGCCGCCCTCAAAGCTGACTTCTCCGGTGACTTCATTCCAAGTCAGTTTCTGATCAGGGTCAGGAAGACGAGTCTGTTCGTATACTAGGTTATCCCACGGGACGTTAAACTCTTCACCTTCGTCATCGATAATAACAGTGGCTCCCATGCGATTAGCCACATCTAAGCGAGTAGAGTAATCCATGCTCTGTGGAAAAACCAACTCTTCGCCCTGTGCATTGCGAACACCCATAGCCTTTTCAAAGTTAGACACGATCTTAGGATTGTCAAAGTTCATGACATTCTGTAGCGTAATCTCTGGGCTAATCTTACGTGGGTCAGCAATACGAGGAGTTACATCTTGCTTGAGTGCGATTCCCATAGACCCAACGACAGGAAGGTCGAGGGGAGTAGTCGTCACGTCAAACTTAGGAACTTGGAACCCGCCTACAACCTCTTTTTCCAACGAAGGAAACCTGTCTACAGGTGCCGGACGCGGTGTGCCGCCGCCCAGTTCTGTGACAGGTTTGATAGTGGGAGAGCCGGACTGACCGACTCCCATGCTTTTTAAAACTTGTTGCTGATCTGCAGAGAGTTTTGCCATCTGGTCTTCAATAGGACTAGCCATTGTATTCCTTACTATGGTGTTAGGATTCGTGCAACTCCAGTAGCACCTAGAGCGGCTGTAGCTTCTTCGATGGTTGTGTAGGTATCGCCAAACTTACCTTGTGCAGCGTTGATCTTTTCAAGCTTTTCTGCATCCGTCATAGCTGCTGCGGCTACGTCATCCTTCGTCGGTTGTCCGCTTCCGCCGGGTTGTTCTAGCATGTCGGTTACGTCGTCTATGTTAATCTTTGTGCCGACGTTCCCCATAGAAAGTTCCTGCAGCTTCAAAGCAGCGTAGGCTCGTTGTCCGCCATCACCAACTGCACGAGAATGCTGTTCGATGCTTACCAACATTTCTTTTGCTGCAGTCAAAATCTCTACTTCAGTAGAGGCTTGACCAAAAAAGCTGTCCATCTTCAAGGC
>Ga0222718_10005489_pt1 | contig 10257 bp, 18 predicted proteins | sample C33_27DmetaG_FD_165045 | JGI IMG/M metagenome (GOLD analysis project Ga0222718, IMG submission 165045) | Estuarine water microbial communities from San Francisco Bay, California, United States - C33_27D | ecosystem: Environmental > Aquatic > Marine > Unclassified | place: USA: California... | reverse complement strand
TGGACCAAACCTTCTGCAGTATCTTCTATGTAGTTTAAAAAACATGAGATAGGCTGTCCTCTTCTTGATCGACCATAAGATAAAATTGGTGTTGAGTATGACAACCAATGTTTACTTGCATAGTCATAGAGTCGTTGAGCATGTTCTGGATTAGAACCAAATTGTTTACTTACGAAAGCAAAACGATGTTGAGGTGAAGTCTCATCCTCTTTCATGTAACTTTCTTGTAGTCTTTGTATGCCAAGCTTATCAAATAGCTCATCACGACTCAAATCAATTTCAATATCTAAATAATTTTGCTTAGCCATTAGTTCTCCATTGTATCACAGTCGTGATTAAAAGTACAACTGTTATTCCTCTTTTGCTTTATATTGCCAGTCGTCTGTGTGACCGACACTCCACTTATCACCATTTTCTACTTGGTAATTTTGAGTGCATACTTTAAAATCAGGCACTCCTAAATCAGATGGAATTAAACTCGCATCTTGGAACAATACACGATTATTTGGTTGGATCGCAAATTGTCCATTATCAAGCTTAATTACATTAAAACTTTTATGCTCTTGATCGAGCTCTGACACACAACAATTCGTTAAATTATTATCTGCATGGCAGTTATCTATAGTAAAAAGATAGTCACCTGAATATAATTTTTTGTTTTTTGCGAAAAATTTACATCTCGACAAAATTGGTTTTCTGATGACTGTCAAGTGATAGTCAAAACAATCCCACAATTGTAAATGATCTAAAGGTAACTCATCTGTATAATCTTCTTTCCAAACAAATGCACTGATTGGCAACTTATCATATAAAGCCCCATAATCAGTGAGCAGAGTTTCAAAATACAAAGCTCTGCTTCTTATGCTTTTAACGGATATCCAATATCCAGGGGTGAGTTCACCATGACCTTTTTGGTGATCGTATAGAAACTCTTTTCTTACAAAGACAGGTGTAGTAGGTAAATCATGAACAAGAAATGCCATGACTATTCTACGCTAGTTATATTTTTTACCTCTCCTGTTACCAGATTTCGAAGAACGACTGCTGCGTTTCTATTTGTTTGAATGTATGAACGAACAGCATCTTCATATAAGCCACTGCCTAAATACTTTGCCCATCTCTCATATTTTACACGTTGATTGTTTTCAAATCTTTTAAAAACGTGTGGAGGAACATCAAACATTTTTCTTTTCTTTTTTCTTCGAAATACGGGAACAACAGAGCTGTCATCACCTGCTCCAGCTACAGAAGCGGTAGATGTACCACCTAATTCTTCTGCTGCATAAAACCAATTCTTAAATGAGTTCATCGTGCTAACTCTCCTGCTGACAAATATATTTTTCTATTTGTATTTACGTGAGTAGCTTCATATATGTTAATACCGAAGACTTGTCCAACTGGACTATTTGCTTCAGCTTCAATTCTTATTTTATCACCCGCATAACATTGCTCGTCTAATATTCCATTAACTATTTTGGTTTCTAAAATCTTGTATGTTCCTGGTGTAATTGATCCGTCTTTTAGAATTAGCCAATTCATTGTTTGTTCTAAAAGCTCAGATGCATCAATGTTTGATTCTTTAAGTATTTTGTCTAAGTTCTTATCAGTTACATTGTAATTTTCTTTGATCAAAAATAAAGCAGCAGCATAAGAAGCAATCTTAGAGCTTCCTCCTGGTGCTTTAGCAAGTAACTTTTTGATATTAAATACTATTCTATGGAAAGGAGTGTATGCTGCTTTCTTTTCTGGTGTATCGATGTATGGTACACCTTTCTTATCTCTCTTTCCTTCTTTGTCTATGATACCAAGTTCGAACGCCTTGGTCTTTTCGAATGGAGTAGTCAGAAGTCTTAAGAATCTGAATGTATAAACTAAGTCAGCGCCTCTTGTTATAATACTCATTAAATTTCTCTAAGCCTTTCAACTACTAGTTGATCTTGTTCTATTCCAGTGTATTGAGTATTCTCAATAGCACCTAAAAAAATTAAAAATGGTTTGATGACAGGCCAATGTCTATCGTCTAATCTAAACTCTAGCATTTTAAGACCTGCTTGTACACCAAACACGTTAAAAACACATATCAGATGATTGAGTATCAATCTTTCTGATAGGTTATCGTTGTCTAAATAACGATTTACTAATCTTTTTATATACTTAAACCTTTTTAAATCTTCAAAAAAGTCTTCAGAATCAATACAAGTAGGATTGTAATAATTCTTTGCTGCATACAATAAGAAGTTCTTATCGTTAAGCTCTTCAAATAATCTCATACTAAATTATATATAACTAACTTAGTACCTCGTGAATTTTATCTAATATAGTTTGTTTAGTCCAACTTGGTTTCAATTCTAAATTTAATTGTTCACCTAAAGCAACTAATTGAGTTTTAGTCATCTTCTCCAAAGAGACGTTATTCATTGGAGCTTCGTTTAACATCTCTGGCTCTGATACTTTTTGCTCAACAACTGGTTTCGGTGATGCAACGGGTATACCATTATATGCATCAATCTCAGCTTGTGTATGCTTCCTTGAAACTAACAATTCACTGCCATCTGGTGTTTCCCAGCCTCTTAACGTAGGGACTGCAGCAGTGCACCAGGCAGGTGGTTTAATCGCCATAATATACTCCTTTGATTAGTTACCGCCAGCACCCTTGATGTCTTTTCCACCAAGTCCTTTTGCAGTAACGTCTTCAGGTTTGTTAATAATTGCTTTATCACCAGTTTTCTGGTCATTCTTTCTACCAGGTGCTGGCTTTGTAGCATCCTTTGCTTTATCAATGGTTTCACCTTCGATCTTATCACCATCGATAACATCAACTTCATGTGCTTTTACGAAATCTTTTTCGCCCTTAGATCTCTCTAATTGCTTATCAAGATTATCAATATTCTGAACATTTGCATGAGTTGATTTCTTTACATGCTTCATTGTAGCATCAGGTGTTTCACCACCTTTTTCAGGTAGGTTAGGAATTGAAGCTTCTAACCAAACATTTTTTAAAGCTTCTCTCATGTTATTCACATTGTTAGCAACTCTATCAATTGTTTTGTCTACAGTATCTTGTAGTTCAGCTTCAATCTGCTCGACTGATTCTTTCATTGGTTCATCTTTTTTGACTTTAGATTTTTTACCTTTACGTAAATCAGCTAAATCATCAGCTTCGATGTCACCATCTCCGTCAACATCTAATTTATGTTGACCTCCTTTTAATTTGGCTTCTTCCATATCTTGGAGGATTTTAGCCATTCTTTTTATATCTTCGGTTTTCATTTTTGCTCCTGTTAAATTCCGAATAAGTGAGTTGACAGTGCACCAATGACTGCAACCAGTATTACCCAGAATAGATTATTTATAATATTTATAGTATTTCCATTCTTGGTCACGATAGCTTCAAGATTATCCATCTTCTGATGATAGATCTCAAGTTTATCGTATAAGTCAGCTCGTTCACGTTCAATGGTGTCGAATCGTTTTTCTAAAGACACAATCTTCTCTTCTGCTCTGGCAATTGATACCATAGCATCTGTTAGTTTGTCGATCTTCTCTTCGATCCTGTCGAGCCTATTCGCTTGCGACTCTGCCATATCTTCACTCTCTCTATTAGTATTTTTAAATCACCTTCTCCCTTAATGACCCTGTGATAGACCATTCTTGGGATTAGGTACGTTCTTCCCATTTCCAAAACTTGTGGCAACTCATTATCTATTTGTAGCTGCCAATTCTCACCTTCTAGTATCGTGATATATCTCCATTGTTTATCACGATGCCAAATTAGTTCATCTTCGTTGACATCCTTACTGAATGTCCTTGTGTCATCTTTATCTTCGTATGGTCTTCGTACTTCCATCTTTACTCACATGATATGCATTAAATTCAATATTTGGGTATTCCTTTGCTAATGATAAAAAACTTCTTATGTTGTTCATATCATCATCAAAAAATCTTATTCTGTTGTACGCTCCACTACGAAGATACTTTCTAAAAATTACTTTCTTATTTTTCGCTGAGCTACCAAGTTGAAAATTACCTGCTCTCTCAACGTAAATATTGTCTACATTTATTCCATGAGACTGTAAAGCCTTAAGGAATGTTTCTTTGTTATCCATATCTGATCTTGCTGTAGATACAATAACTTTTGAACCTCTCGCAGTTGCATTTCTTATAATTGCTTTCGCTTTTGCAATCATTCTACCAATTGGTGTAGAAGTCTTTGCAAATAGATCTGCATCTTTAAATTGTCCAAAATCATAAGTCTCACCTTGTTGTAACTTATGACTATTAAATTCTCTGTTGGTTAAAGTCTTTACAACTTTACCATCTTTGACAACTTTAATCTTTGCTTTTGTTTGAAACAAAGTGTCATCAATATCAAACACAGTAAGTCCCATACCTGCTGCCTCTTGTAAATATTGCTTAAAGCTTTTCATTACCAGAAAAACGAACCACCACCAGATAATCCTAATTGCTTAGCATACCTTGGCAGTCTACAACTCCAATATTTTGGAGTCGTTTTATCATTTGCTTGATCACAATTGTGTCTTGCAGCAAATGATTTTCTTGCTGCAGGATTATTAATTTTTGCAGAAAGTCCAGTTGTATCTCCGAATGTTACTTTCTTAATACCACCATCTGGCTTTCTTACATAAACATAAAATTTCTTTGGACCACCTCTTTTTGGTTCATTCAATGGAGCATCTTGTTTCTCTTCCATTGGACAATCCAGTGGTACATTTTTTCCTTCGTATTCTGCAAACTCTCCGATGTTACCTTCTAACATCTCGATATCAAACTTACTTCCAATTGTAAGTTCACCATTTTTGTACGACTCTCTTATGTTTCTAAAATACTCATAGTATTTCTCAGAACCAACTCTAAAGACATTGCCTTCAATGAGTGAGTTGTTGTTTGGTTCCTCGTGGCCACAATCACCACCGCAACACAAACTTTCTGCAAATTTCTTAAATGAGGTCGTCACTAAATTTCTCCCTTGGTGATAACTTTAAGTCACCACAAAATTTTAAATTACCTGCGACAGTGTATCTTTTTTCTCCACTCTCGTTCGGTGTTATAAAGTGATTTAGGTATCCCGGAAAGATAACTAAATCACCTTCGTTTTGTTGGGGTTTAAAACGATTTGATAGTCCCAACTGTCTATCATCGTGTCTGGAAGTTCCATTGTAAAAATACATTGTAGAACCTCCACTTTCAGGTTGTTGCAGGAAATACACCCAACTAAAACTTGCGTTCAAGTGGTTGTGTATCTCCTGCGTATCACCTGTTGAGTATTTGTTTATCCAAGTGTTTCGCATTTGGTATTCACCTCGATGAACACCTCTTTGCCTTATCCATGGCAACGTTTGTATTTGTGCCAAGTAGTGATCGAAGTTTGTCCATACACAGTCTTCGATCTCTTGAATAAAATCTTTACCCTTCAAATTTTCGGTGTTAAACGTAGTACTACCGGTTGAGTTTTTCCATAAACGGATAAACCAATCGTTATCAAGTTCACTTTCAAATTTGTCTTTTATCTGAGAGTGTAAGTGCATTCGTGCCTGATATATAGGCACACCAAAAATTTGTAGCATCTTATTCGCCTAACTCCTTCTTAACTAGAGTATACACGCCCCAAGCCAATCCTGCCCATGCAGCCAGTTTTACAACTGGATTTGCAACGAGAACAAGTACGCTTATTGCGATCAATGCACCGCCATCCCATGAGGTTCTTTCACCTAATCGTGCTTTTACCCATGCTATTGCTATGTTTAAATAATTCATAATTTTCTCCTAAGTTACTTCTTTAGTAAGTGATATATGATAAATGCACCTACTAATCCGAGAAGGCCTTCGTTAGATAGGCCGCCAAGGATTGCCATAATATTGTCTATTACATTAAAATCACCAACGAATGGTAATGGAGCACCAGCTAATAGTACTTGAAGCACTATGCCGAGAGCAATCAACATCATTCCGGTATTGGATAGTGCAGCTGCCCATTCTCCGATTTTCTTTATAATATCCATTATAGTTTCTCCTATATTGTTTATGACTCGGATTCAGACTTTAAATAGTCTCGGACTGAGTCGATGTAGTCCGTTGCTTTGGTGATTTTTGATTGTACCCATTCAGGTAGATTATCATCGTCACCTAACATATCGTGTAATTCTTTTGCAGCATCAATCATTGTATTTAATTGATTCTTTGCCATTTCTCCTTCGTAATCGTATTCGCCTTTGTCATCTGGACTATCAGGACCTACAGCTTCTTTTACAATGTCTTGGCCTTGGCCCATCATACGAAAAGCTTTACGTACTTCAGCGCCTGATTGCCTTTCCATATCTGTAACCATATCAGGTCGCTTAAGTAATTTGCGAATCATTGTTTTAATTTTACCTGATCCTTCTTTACCTGGAAGGAATAAAGGTGGTAACCCTTCGATGGTTACTTTATAATAAATTGGCTGATCTATTTTAGCTTCGTTTTTAGGACCATAACCTTTTGGTGTCACGTCAGTTACAGTAAATTTAGGTGCTTTCTTTCCTTGATGTACTTTCTGAGAGACTTTCTTAGGATCTACATTACCATGCTTATTAAATATTTGTAAATGAGGTGGTAATGAAGCTTCTTGTTCAGGATATCCTTTTGTTTTTAAAGGGTTATCATAAAACTTAATAGCTTTTTTCAATCCTTTTAAATCAACTTTTGTTTTAACAGGATCTGCTTTAAGAGGTTTTGTCATATCAACTGCTTCGTTTTTACCTTTACCTATTTCGATTGTTTTCTTTGGAGCTTTTACAAACTTAACAGAACCATCTGGCATAGTTTTCTTTGTCATTTGAAAATCAGCTCTTCTTTCAATATCTTCTTTAGGCTTATAAACTTTAATGGAAGCTATACTATCATCTTTGTCTAAATGAACAACAGGCTTTTTCTTTGGGAGAGGTTTAATATGTGCCTTTGCTCCTTTAGCTGCAGATGGTGGTAATCCATATTCTTTAAATGTTTTCATTTATACTCCTACTTCTTGCCAAAAATATGTGGATGATGGTCAGCTGCATCAGATGCATCAAGACCTGCATGCTTATAATGTTTTGTCAAATACTGTTTCAGATTTGATTTAGTTCCGGATGCATGATGAGCATAAGGATTGTCATGGCCTTTAATTGGTTTGATCTTTATGTTATGCTTTTTAGCAAAAGGATCATGTTCACCTGTATGATCGATTTCTGTTTTAGCTTCATTTTTCATACCTTTTGCAGCAAGTCCTTTAACTTTTTTCATTGCTTGCTTGAATGTTAAAGGCTTAGCATTTTTCTTGTAAGGTCCTTTAAATGGAGCTTCTCCTTCTGATTTTACATTTTTTTTCATTGCATGATACTCAGGGGTTTTACCTAATTCAGCTTTAGTTGGTTTTGAAGTTCTAGTACCATCAGGCCTTACGAAACCTGGAACCATCTTTACTTCATTAGTAGGCTTTTTCTCTTTTGCCATCATAGTTCTAATCTTAGAAATTTTATCTCTATCGTTTGAACTAAGTTTATCTAATTTATTTTTATTCATTGCAGCTTTCCATGAGGCGTCTGATTCATTCTGATCACCACGCTTTGCAGATAAGTAAGCTGCAATTGCCATGTCTCTTTTTTCTTTTTCGTTTTTACCTTTGAATTGAGGTGCATCAGACTTTTTAAAATCGTCTATCCATGCTCCCATTCCATCGGATACTTTTAATTTTTCTAATAACTCCATTAGTTCTCTCCCGGTGTAATTGCCTTTGCAAGTTTAACTGCATCATCAGTTCCTTCATCAGGCAATCGTTGATAATATTGTTTAAATTTCATTAAAGAAGCATGAGCTTGTGCCATACCCTTCTTTAATGCAATCCTTTCTTTCGTAGCTTTATCCACTACTTTCTCTTTTCACCTCTAAGGTCTGCATCAGCTGTGTGATAAGTCTTACCTTTCATTATGTATGAATTTACACGTGCGTGTCCCCATTGTGTAGGAGTGGTACCTGGTCTATGACCTGTTCTCCATGCTGCAACACCACGGTTATAAACTTTTCTTAATGTTGATAGAGAGATACCAGATTTTTCTGATTTTTTTGCAAGAGATGTATCTGCAGCACCTTCATCCATTGTAGGATCTGTCTCTCTATTCTTTTTCAATACATCTCTTAATCTTGCACGATCCATCATTTTATCATGCTTAATTTTGTCTGCCACTTTTTCTCTATCGATAGTAGCTTTTGCTCTATCTGTTCTTGTTTGCTCAGAAAAATCTTTGAATTTTTTCACGTTCTCTTCTCCATATTTCTTTTTATAAGCAATTGTATACTTAGATGGTTTTGTTTTAGCATCTGCATCTCCAGGTGCTGGCTTATATGCAGAAGGATCATTGTCATCTTTCTTACTACCCTTCTCAAAGTGTCTTGCTCTTGCAAGTTTAGTGGATTTACTCAATCCTTTGTAGTATGGTTTTGGTTGTGTTCCTTTTCTCTTGCTAATATCTTTATCTTGTGCTACTTCATATTTTTCTACAGCATCTAACCACTGACGAGTTGTTTTACCTTCTCCTAAATTGATGACAAGGTAGTTAGCTCCCAACCAACTAACTTCACCCTCTTGGCCGCTTTTTATTATACGTACGTTATCGCCAAGTTCGAATAATTCCCCTTTTACATAGTCTTCTCGTACATCAGATACTTTCTCCAGTTCTACATGGTTCTTAAAGTTGACCTCTTCTTTGAGACCCATACCTTGTCGAACCGCATTGAACAATCTCTTTGCATCTGCATTTGATACTGCTTTTGGCAAACCTTGACCAAATGCTACAAAGTCATTATCTGACGCAGCTGCTCTCATTTTAGAAGCGCTCATGCCTTCTACACCTTCTGCGTCTGGATCTCTCTCACCTGCAGATACAACATTGATTCTCTCAAAGTTATATGTGCCGTGTCGAGCTTTTTGTCCATTGTACTTAGATAGTAATATGTCAAATTCTCTTACTCGATCTGAACCTACTACAACTGTCACTCGATTAAAACCTTCATTGTTTAATGAAACGAGTGCATCCATAATTGTTTTAATCTTTTTATTGATTAATATATTTCTCGCATGTTTAGGGAACATCTTACGAGCAAACTTTATTTTCTCAGAATATGAAAGGGGATTTTTGTTTTTATCTTGAGATTGCGTGAGAAAAATTTTATATGGATTTTTTCCTGCAACAGCAGCAACTTTGTCAAATACTTTTTGGTGACCAATCGTTGGTGGATTGGCTCTTCCAAACGTGATGACAACTTCTCTCTCGGCTTCGACGAGATATTGTTTAAAAGAATTAATCATTTAAGCTCCTGCAGCTGCTTTCTTATCCGTTGCTACTTTCTTACCTTGCTTACGTTGCATTTCCATCTTACGTACTTTTGGTAAAATTCTCTGAGCAATCTTTTGAATACGACCTTTCATTTTATCTAATCGTTTTTCAATTTCCATTCTACGTGCTGGTGGTAAGTCGTTACGGCTTTTACCTTTTGCGAGCTTTTTGAATATAAGATTACGTGCTTGTTTATTTGCTCTCTTCTTGAGTACTTGCATGCTAGCAGTACGTCTTGCAGCTTTCTTTCGGCCAATCGCTATCTTGGCTTTGATTCGCTTGAGCATCCTTGATCTTGCACGACGTTGAGCAAGTGAAAGAGCTTCATCTTGACGTCGACGCTTAATGGCGTTATGATTGACTTGATCGTCTTCGCCTGGTCTGTAATCTACAGGATTAAATTCTTTAAATCCTAACATGTTTTCTCCTAAGGTTTAGTCCAATTTATAACGAATTAAATACGATAAGTGTTAGTCACTAATATCGTTCACCACCTGGTTTTATTTATACAAGTTGATTGTTTTATTTTGCTCTTTGCCAACCTTTTAATACATTCGGTGAGAAGTTGTTGTAACTGAACTCAAGTCTATCGACTATCTTCAAAGCATTCTTACCTATCTTATCGATAGCAACGAATCCTTCTTGTCCAGTTACCTTATAACCGTTATTCGTCTGTACAAAAGTATCGAGTTTTCCTAAACTGTTCAACTTATTTAATAGTTTGAGTTTAGTTTCAACGATAAGTTTTTGAAGTACAAATATTTTCTCTAGGTTGCCTTTGTTTTTTGGCGAGAAGAAGTCGAGGATTTCTTGGAGTTTTTGGTACTGCGCTTTCTTCCCGGCTTCGGTGCTTCTTTTTCTTGCTTCGGCTTTGTATTTCGCTTGGATC
>Ga0222718_10005488_pt1 | contig 10269 bp, 3 predicted proteins | sample C33_27DmetaG_FD_165045 | JGI IMG/M metagenome (GOLD analysis project Ga0222718, IMG submission 165045) | Estuarine water microbial communities from San Francisco Bay, California, United States - C33_27D | ecosystem: Environmental > Aquatic > Marine > Unclassified | place: USA: California... | reverse complement strand
CAGAAACTGCCCGTAAGCACGACTTCGGATATGGCGAGAGGCTTGTTGTTGACAGTAACAATCTTCGCCCCATAGAAACCCTGTGGAGGAAGATGATGGTTACTAGGTATCAGTGAATAGGCTCCCCGCTTCTCTCATAGACGCAGGCGATATGAACTGCGGAGCACATCATTCCTATCTTCTCCACCGGAGTGTTTGAGGTACTCTCAAAAACAACGCCGCCATCCTTTAGTGTATAGATAAGCACCGCATCGCCTAACTGTTCCGCCAGATTGGTGTTCTCGTCAACAAGATTTGTCACGAATGCCTCAAGCATAATTGCTACTTCCTGCCATGTTGACGGCTTCTTCTTAAAATCGACAATTTTTGTCATATTCTTGGCCTTACTGTAACACGGGCTATTTCACCGTCTGACTTGTCATAGGTAATGACTTTGGCTCCTCGTCTTGACACCCAGCCGCCACGGGCCGCATAAGCGTCACGACCAGCCAGAGTGGGATGCATTTCTGCTACCGCACCGCCATCCTCAACCAGTCGCTCGTGGTGATAATGACCTGTATGGATATAGGTGTAGTTGGCATCGCCCCACATGGATCTGAACCGTGGCTCACTGGCGAACAGCTTGTGCAGGTTTGCTAGCTTGACCTTGTGGCCATGATGAAAGGCAAGCATGGTCTCGCCATGCAGGTAGGCGTAATACGGAAACTCGTTATCAATGACCTCTAGCCGTGGCTCATCAGCAAAAAGATGCTTGATGTACTTCCGTAGCCAGATACTCCCGCTAATATCATGGTTGCCCTCGGCGGAGACGACCACCACCCTGTTGAACTTCTTCAGCATCATCTTGACGGCCTCGGCCATGACGGACATAGATAGCTCAACAAGTTTACCGTATCGAGTATCAGCGTCTAGGATGTGCCCAGAGCTAGGTGTGACACTTAGTATTCCATCCCAGTGCAAGAAGTCTCCAAGCTGGCAAAGAATCCCAGTCCCGGACTTCGGGCTTGTTTGTATCATATCATGAATAGAGTTGAGAAAAACATCCCGAGCGATTTCGACATTCCAGTCGTCGCCGGTTTCGGCTTCCCATGCGTACATGCCTAGATGAAAGTCGGTGATGGTGAGGAGGGAAAGCAGGTTTTCATCTGCTTCTTTCGGGGCTTTGGTGGGCTTAAACTTTGGGAGATTCTTTGTGGCGTTCTCCAGCCTCTCAATCAGTATTTCAAACTGCCGCTCTTCATCAGTTTGGCTTTTGACCCACTGGCGAATTGGCTTGCCGTCTTCATCGTAGAAGGTTGATACGCCTTTAATCTTGTGGCCGTCTGGCACTGGGTGGTTCCAGTCATTACTCGGGCTGTAGCCTCTTTTTGCGGCCTTGTTTTTAACAACTGTCAGCCTATCTCTCAATGCTGTTCTGCAGATTCCTAGCCTTGACGCGGCCTCTCTCTGGCTAAGACCCTCAATTTCAGTCAGCGTGACTGCATCTGCTTGCTCTTTTGTTTGGCAAAACTGGAACAACGGATGCTCCATAATCAGCCCCCCATGCTGAATAGATTTACCCTAGAAGGTTGTTTGGAAAAACGGCAGATCCGCCGACTCCCTGAGCCTGCTAACAACCTTTAGGTACTCGTTGATCTGGCCGTTTATGTCGTCTATCATATCTCGCTTCACGTCAGGATCTAGCTTTGAATCCATGACCTTGCGCTTCTGATCTCTAGCCAAATCTAGCTTTCTCTTGACAGCATATACCGGATCTTTCAGGTTGAGCAAATGACGGCGTGACGCTATGTATGCGTTTAGATCGTCTACATTGCCTTCCTTCTTGAGCCTGTTTACCGTGTTAACCACCGTTGATATTTCGTCGTACAACTGATAGGCGTCTTCACGCAGGCCGGAGCCTTCTTTCTGGCCGAAGAACCTTCTCCATAATGGAAACTCAAACACGCTCTTTGACGGGGGAAGCGCGGCGTCCTCTCCCTGCACAGCCTCTGACTTCATCCCTCTGTCCACGAGGTTTAAAATGTATGCGCCTATAGTGCCCGTGTAACCAAACATGATGTGGTCAACTTTCATTGGGCTTACATTAAGGCTCTCGCCGACAAACTTGCCAATCTCGGTTGTTCCGGCATCCCTCCGAAGGCCGCCCTCGATCTTCTGGTCGATGTAGTACGGGACAATTTCTCTTCCTGTAAAGAAGTTGTGATTAAGGCTTGCCTCGACAATCGGCGCTACAGCTTGCGCTCCGAGTGGATTGATTTCCAGTGTAGAAACAATGCCTCGGGTGATCGTGTCCCTGACCTCGGGTGCAGTCTTGTCACCTATAGTGGCGGCAAGAATGGTTTCTGGGATGGTCTTGAAGAGTAGGCCCACCTCAAACGGAATCGGTATCCTCACGGGAACGCCAGCCGATGTTGGTATTAGCCAGTTATTATCCCTGACCTCTTCGCTCTGCTCCTTGTACTGATCATCATCGCTAACCAGCATGTAGTAGAGGCCGGTAAGCCCAGCAAGCAACAGCCCTCTTGTAGCAAACTTGAGTGCGGCGGTGCCTCGGGGGTCTTTTACTGCCGAGTAGTTACCAGTAGACGCCCGAACAAAAACATCCAAACCTTGGAAACGCGCATTCAAGAATGGGATTGCCGCAGTGATGACTCGTGCTAGCGGGTGTGCCCCTCGTCTTGAGAAGTTAATGATCTCCATTGCTTGGAACGCGGCTTCTGCCTCATTGCCCGTTCTTGCAAGGACATCGTTGTACACAGCGTTTCTTGTGGCCGCATCCGAGGCTGTCGTTGCATCGCCAAGCGCTCTCCAGAGGCTGGTGAACATGCCAAGCGGGCTACCTCGCTTTCCGTCAGGCCCGATGCCCCTTCTATTTGACTCGTCAGCGAAGAACTTGACCACATTGTCCGGATCTCTTGAATAGTCGTACCCTCCAACAACACCAACCCTCTCGAGGCGCTCCATGCCATCCCCAAGCCCCTTGAGGCTGTCGAGAACTGGCACGAAGTTTGCGCCAGATGTCGTGAAGGTTGACAGCGTGTCACGCAACAAGTTGGCGACCATGAATCCGGGGTCTCGGGTGATCGTCTCCCGCAAGACCATGCTGGGGAAGCCCAGCGTCTTGGTGAGGATGTCAGTGACAGCGCCCCCGCCAAGAGTCTGCATGGAATCGAAGATTAGATTGTCATCTATTTCAAACCTAACAGGCTTGCCATTGACCTTGAAGGTGACGGTGTTTGCGTCAGTTGCTCCCTTGAGCGGTATTTGCCTGCCAAGACCGAGCGCCTGCATATCTCTAGCGATCCTCTGCTGGGCCACATTCCGCATACCCATCTCAATGGCCGCGCTGAGGTTGAGCGAAACAGACTCGATCAAACCGACATCGACAGCCTTCTCGCTTCCCCTGTACCGCTTGAAGCTAGAAAGCTGGGTTAGGTCACCGAAGACACCCTGAGCGACCTTGGGCAAATTCTTGTCGCCCTGAGCCTTTCTATAGAATGGGATGTAGGAAGACGCCTTCCACTGCTCGGCAGTCTCGTCATTAAGTATTCCAGTGGCCTTGAGGAAGTCGATGGTCTTGTTGTTGTAGGCCATCCAAACGTCATGCCACTCCTTGACGGGGTTATATCCTTGAGCGTCAGTAAGAGCCTCGACCTCGGCCAGTATTTCGGCTCTTGTCTGGGCATCAACTGGGTTCACTTGTCCTTTCGAGTCAAGATACTCACCGCGCTGAACCATGGCATATGCTTGAGCAATCTTCCTGAGGTCTCCATACCTTTTGTTGTAGATGAGAGACATGACCTCGATTAGGCCGCCATACTTCTTGCCTTTGTGGACAAAATCAACCACCTTGGTGAGGCCGTTCTCATACACGGGGACGCCATGCTTGATGGCCGAGGCCAGAATACCTCTTGATCTGTCAGCAAACAGGGCGGCGGCAATAGCGCTTGAATCTGCTTCAAGCTCTCGAAGCATTGGGTTCTTTTGGTAATACTTCTCAAGCCCAGCATATCGGTTAAGGGCGAACTGCTTGAACCGAGTCAGCATCTCTCCAATGGGGCCGGTATTGGTGGCCTCCATGAAGACCTTGCCGTTGGCTTGTTCCCGGTCCGGCCCTGTTGTTAACTTCTTAACAGCAGGACTTTCTGGCGGAGCGTCGTACAACTCCTCATCTGGAGTCAGCGCCGCTTCTGGGTTGCGGCCTATGTACTGGGCTTCAGGTGAAGCCTTAACGCTAAATCGTGCCGGCCCTTGGGTTTGGTTGATTGACTCAAGATTCTCTCTGACAACATCTTCGACTTGATCTTTGGTCGCAACGATTCGATTCTGAGTCGGAACCCTGTCAAAGTTTTCCTCTCCAAAGCCATCCTCTATGGCTTTGTCGGAGGTCAACGGCTCACTGATGACCGCAACCTTGCCCATGGGGGTGTTGCTCCAGAAGCCAAGGTATCCAGCAGACTTTATCTTCTCAAGCGTTGCCTCCATATCTATGAGGGTGCCTGATGGGGTCATTGTCTTTAGCCCCTCTGGGTCTCTTTCGAGAGGGTAGACTCGCGTTGCCGGAACCGAGAATGTGCTCGCAACATTGCCGATTCTTGGGCTGTCTTTTGATTTGTCGTATGGGTCTACCTCCGCCTCGGTTATGCCGAAGAAGGTGACCGGTACGATCTGCCGTCTGGTGTTTCTGTCAGCTCCCGTCCCTGCTCTAGACGGGTCTGTTCTCAGGATTTCCTGTCTACCGTAGTGGGTGAGCTGTAGCCGACCATCATCTCTGACTGCTCCCTCAAGCCCTTCGACACGAACTCGCCTATCTGTTTCAGCTCTGTAGGACTCATTGAGATCTCTTCTTGGTCTCCAGCCATACTTCTCTGAGAACTCATTCTCGACTGATTCGATTCTCGGGGTGAGCTGTGAGACGATATTACTAACTCGTCGTTGAAGATCGGGTCGTCCGGCGAGTCTGCTATTCTCCAAGTACCCTTCGCCATTTCTATTCTCCAGCCAGTTGTTGCCTATATACCCATTGTAGGACACAAACAGGCTTGCGGTGTAGTCTGGCAGATTTGCCCTGTCAAGCACCCGTTTGATGTCATCTTGAAACTGCTTATTCGTCTTTCTCAGCGCCTTGCGCTTTTCATCAAGATCTTTTTTGATGGAGGCTTTTTCGCTCGTGGCTTTGGTCTCCTTCATCATTCTTGTTAGATTGGCGACTTCAGCCTCGGCCTCGCCTACGTTGAAGTTTATGAACCGAACGCCCTGAGGTGTTGATACAGGGGAAGCGTAGGCATCTCCAGTCTCTTCGATGTAGAGATTGCCAACCTCGGTCATCTCTTCCATTGTGAGGGGCCGACCGAAGTCAACATCAATCGCATTGGCCTGAGACTTAGTCAGGTCTTTCTTGTAGAAGGGCCTGTGATAACCGACACCATCCTGCTTGAGGAGAATACCAACAGCCGCGCTGTACGCCTCGATCAGGTCGACAGCCGCGCCCTCGACATCTTGGAGCGGCTGTCCCTTGAACTTCTTAGGAAGAACAACCTGCGTCTGAGATCCGGGGCTCGCCAGTCCCTCAAAATATCCGGGGGCCTCAAAAGCTCCGGGCGATGCTAGTCCTAACTCCCTAGCAATAATATCGTTGCCTTGATCGTCCAAGAACGCCATTGACATCTGCTTGTGGTAGTCGAGCTTCTGCTCTATCGGCGCATTAAATATGCCGGACATGTGGCCCGATGATCGGCTCGGGATGCTCTCCCAGCTTGATTGCGCCAAAGATGCCTGCGCCGCATCTTTGTAGTCGAACTTGGCCGCTTCCTTTTCCTCAAGAGTCGGCGAGTGTTGCATCGCCGTCTTGAACCAGTTCTTACGATGATTGCCTTCATCGAGAATGACGCGGACTTTTTTGCCGTCTCTATCTCTGTCAAAACGAATCCAGCCCTTCTTCTCCGAGGTCTCTTCGGTCTTGGCCCTGACCTCTTTGCTCTCCATCCTAGACTTGAGGGCGACCCACACTGCGGCCTGAACCTGCTGTGGCTCCCAGCCTAGTTGATCAGCGATACGCTTGGTCTCATTCTCCACGAAGGTGTACTGAGCATCGGTCGGGGCATCGTTAAATTGCTGGAATGCTCTCATCATCCAGAGATCAGTCGTAACGCCCTGAACAGCGGATGGGTCAATCTCCCTCATGAGGTTCATGTAGAAGTTGTTTGTCTTTCGCCCTTCCCACGGAACGCCACTGAAGACGCGCTCTAGCTTTTCTCCCATCGCCACTGGGAACATGCCGGTCCTTATGGGCTCGCCGTTCTTGTGTTGGTAATAAGCCTGAAGGGCAAACTGGAAGTTTGAGGGAACTGGGGTCTGGGGTGAGGTAATCGCGATTGCCTGAACAATCTTATCTGCCTCTGACTTGTCACCGCCAACAAGGTCAAGTATCTGGCGGCCACTGCGCTCATACCAGAATCGTCCGAAATCGCCCTCTTCTGCTAACTTCTTGACAGTGCCGAGCAGGGCTCTTAGCTTTGATGGCGTGTCGATACCCTTTGGCGCTCCAACGTACTGACCTGTCGTCCCAACTCGCTTACGCGGGGCAACATCAAAAAGCGCCTCTCCGTCTTCCAGCTCGCCCTCAACAAGATCAGCCTCTTCAGCAACAACGGGCTGATCAGAGAACTTCTGCTCTCTTTTCTCTCCCTCTTCACCTACATACGCGCCGGCAACAATGCCCCTCTCAGGCACTTGTTTCGCAAGGCGCTCCATCCTGTACAGGGTACGGACCTCCCCTCGCTCTCTAGCCCCAATCTCCCCGGTCTCAAGGCGGCGCAGGAAGTCGCTGAAGTTGGCGGCTTCGGTGCCACGAGTAAAGCCGATCATGCCCTTAAAGAAGTCCATGATTCGACGCATGATTGTTCTTGGCTTGCCGCCGATCTTAACGGCATTGCCTCGATCATCAATCAGCCTGTTTTGAAAGCCATACTTAATAAGCTCGGCAATCGCCTCTTCAGCCTGAATTACTGGGCTTAACTCGTTATAAGCGCGAGCCGCATACTGGTTGAATGTTTCTCCCGGCTGATAGCCAGCGGCACCGGACGGTCTGTATCGACGAGAAGCCCGCTCAAGAAGCTCTAGCTCTTCCTGAGTTATCAGGTCTAGCGCCCGGATAGCATGAATTGTTTCGTGGTTGAACGTACCAAGGATTGCCCTCTCTAGCTCCGCATCGGTGGCGTCAGGGCCGACCTCGTCAAGGATTGTGTCAAAGCTGACCTGAAGAACCTGCGCCGATGGGTTGTACATTCCCCGTGGCTTTATTGGCTTTCCGGTTTCGTCTAAAGGGAACTGTTTTTCCGTGAACTGCAAGTTGCCGTCAGCGTCAACCGCCACAGACCTTACCTCGTCAACCAGCTTGGCAATAACGCTGTCGCCCAGATTTAGTTTGGCAAGCCGCTCCTGCATGGCCTTCGCCATCGCCTGACGGCGCTGATCTGGCGCTGGCAACGCAAGAATCTGAGACTCCTCCACCTCAACCGGCGCGGGTGGGTTTCCAATCTCTCTGGCTCTGGCAACAAGTTTGTTATAAGCCGCTTCCTTAATCGGGACGCCGCGAAACTCAAGGCCAGCCTGAGGAATATCACTGCCCTGCTCGTTGAGATACTCAACGGCCAACTGTAGTTGTGCTGGGGAGTATTGCTTCAGCTCAAAGACGGGAACTTGTGTGGGCTTATTGAAGCGGGGGAGCTGACGCATCTTGTAGTAGAAAAGCTGTCGCTCTTGCTTGGTGAGGTCGTTGATGGATTGGTCTCGGCGCAATTTGCGTCCAGTAAACCGCTCTGCAATCTTCCGCATCTCGGGGGAGCGGTAGTCCATGTCGATATTCTTGGCCGAAAGAAGCTGGTCAAACTCGGCCTGACTGAGATCTGGGTCGCCAAATAGCTCAGAACTGGGTAGGAAGGCGCCCCCTTTGCGAGCGTTTAGGCTTGCCGCGTACTGCTGGGCGTCTCTGACGCTCTGGAATTTAACCCTGCTTGGTGCCCTATTTCCGGCACTCCTAGCCTGCTCTTTTTCCACGGCGGTAGCTGGGCGATCCTTTATGACACCTGTTGATGCCCCATCCCTGTCGATACTTATCGCGGGGGTGCCGTCCATGCTTAAAGCTCGGAATGTGTCAACGCCAGATGCGCCAGACTCAAACTCGGCAAGGCGGCCAACGTCATCACCGAGAGCCTTTCTGACCTCGGAGAGGGAGAATCTGTCCGTCTCGGGAAGACCCTTCTTGATTCTAGCCGCATTGATTCGCTGTGAGGCGGTCATTTCTTTCGGCTTGATGCCCGCTTCAATCGCCTGTGCCGCTGACAAGTCATCAGCAAAGCCTTCCTCGGCGGTTGTCCCGGCGGCATAATCTACTGCTATCTTGTTATATGAAGTGCGATCCGAGCCAAGAACCTGACGCCCTAGAGTGAGTAGCGATCTAGCTTGATCCCTGTCCAGATCTATGCCGGATTCGATAATAATCATCCGGTTGTTTTGCTCAAGAGTCTCCTCAAGAACCTGCTCATTTAAGGCGCCAGCCAACTGGATCGCTTCACGGGGGTCGGCATATTCAGGGCCGTACTGCTTTCCTTGGCTATCAGTAACTACGGTGGTTTCAGCGCCGGTTGTTTCTATATTAAACGTCTCGTAGACAGGGAATGACGCTCCAAGGCGGTTAGATATCTCAATAGCCGTGGCCTTGAATGGGTTGCCCCCCGCCATTCTCTGCTCTACGCCGCCATCTACCGGCACAGAAACCATGGCTGGGCCGACATTGATGACATCAACCTCTTCCTCCGCCCCGGCAGACCTAGCTTCTCTTCGCTTTTGCTCTTGGGCGGCCTCATCTTCGCGGAGCTGTCGCTCCTGCTCAAACAGGGCTTCATCTATAGCCCGCTTTCTTCTACCTGCCGCATAGTTAACAACGAGATCAGCCGCCGCACCTACAGCGCCGCCAATGGTCAAGTCATCCCATGCAGACTCGCCGATGGGCGTATTAGGGTCATAAAGGCCGCGAGCGGTGAAGTCTTGGAGGAGTCCTGCGGTGAGTTCCTGAACGGCCTCAACACCGCCTGTCTTGGCGGCATTAACGAGGCGAGGCATGATGGATTTGGCGAGAGACTGCCCGGCCACTTCGGCGGGGAGCCCTTTGAATAGGCGGTCAACAGGGGCCAGCTCGGTCAGACCGATAGCCCCGCCAATAGCGATGGCCGCATCTTCGGTCTCTGGGTCAATCTCGATACCCTGCTGGCGAGCTTGGGCTATACGCTGAGACTGGTCTCCAGCTCCCGCACCAACGGCAAGAGTCCCCGCTCCTCCTAGCTGAGAGGCGGTAAGAGCTTTTCCTGTAAGGCCAGCCGCTTTGCCGATTAGGCCGGGGCCGAGGAAGGTGAAGAACGAGCCTAGACCCTCACCAAACTTAGCGCCAAAGGAATCTTGGTAGCTTTGACCCATGCCAAGGAAGCTCTCATTTAGAGCCTCTCTACCTTGACGAGCGAGGTTTAGAACAGAGTCTTCGTCCTCGTCGTCTATAACATCTTCTAGTCCGACAAGATTCAGTCCAGCATCCGCGAGCTGAAACAAGCCTTCTCCGGTGGAGATAAGACTGTTTGCCACACCGCGAGGAACGCCCTTGAGGGTCTCGCCCAGAGTGCCGAGAACTGTTGTGTCCTCTCTTTCAGATAGGTAGCTGACAACGTCGGTCGTCGTGTACCCGCTGTCGAGGGCGCCGCTCAGATCAAAGTTGTTTTGCTCTGCCAAGAATGAGGCGATATCAGCTTCGGTGTATCCTGCGCCTAACGCGCCTTTAACGTCAAAAGCCACTGATTAGGCTCCTTTTATTTTTGAAATTGAGCAAGATCCCTGATGTCTTTTCCTGAAAGACCCGCACCCACATCCCCTTGGGGCATGCTAATCCCCAGCATTGAGTAAAGCTGTTGCTCCAGAACCTTGAATCGCGCCTTCTCGGCATCGCTCATGATCGCGAAGTTCTCTCTTAGGCTTGCTACCTCTCCGGCCAAGGCGCGAAGATTCTCTCTATTGGAGGTTGCCGAGCTTGCGGTGAGAGTTGCATCAACCTTTTGCTCGAGAAGATCCATTTGCTCGTCAAACTGACGCTTCTTCTCATCTCTGGCCGCATCTTCACGCCCAGCCGCGTAGGTGGCCAGTCGTTGTTTTATTGCCATATCCTTGGCGGCTTGCTGTCCCTTGGTCGCCGCAACACCCGCCGCTGATATTCCTTTTGACAAG
>Ga0222718_10005487_pt1 | contig 10270 bp, 7 predicted proteins | sample C33_27DmetaG_FD_165045 | JGI IMG/M metagenome (GOLD analysis project Ga0222718, IMG submission 165045) | Estuarine water microbial communities from San Francisco Bay, California, United States - C33_27D | ecosystem: Environmental > Aquatic > Marine > Unclassified | place: USA: California... | reverse complement strand
ACAAATTCGGAGAGGTCATGAAGTAACATGCAGGGATTACAGTCACTAGATCAATTTAAAGATTTTGTATCATCTATTGGTGGTTTAGGCCGCTATGAAGATACGTATATTGTGCATGCGGCTGAAGGTGAAACCGTTGTTCCAATGGAGGTTTTAGATCAAAACCCTGTATTGAAAAAACGGTTATTTAAAACAATGGTAGACATGGGTATCGAACCCGGCAGATACATTGTAGGTAACGAACTAAACTCAAAGAATCCTGTCACAGGACAACCAGAGTTCTTTCTTAAAAAAATAGGTAGACGACTTAGAAAAGCAGCAGCAGATATATCTGGCTATGCAGCTCCTATTGTAGGTGCGATGTATGGACCAGCGGCAGGTGCGGCAGTAGGTGGTATACTTGGTCAATACAAAAGAGAAAACCCGGGTGATCCAACTCAAGGTATGGCAATGGCACTACGTGGTGGATTATCTGGTGTAGCTTCTAACTTAGCAGGTGGACAAAGTGCATTTACAGGTAAAGGATTATCTGGTGAAACTTTTAGAAGTCCGGGTGCAATATTTAAACAATATTTACAACCGGGTAAAGGTGAAACTCCGTTTAGAGATTATTTTATGGATGGAGATAAAACTAATATAGGAAATAAATTTAGAGATTACTTTAGTGGTAGTGGTAGTAATTTAAGTATAGAAGATAAAGCAAGAGAGATAGCAAAAAAAGAAGGTGGATCTTATTTAGATTATTTAGATGAAGCTAAAATATTAGTTGGAGATTCAAAAAAAGGTGGCTTTGGTGGAATGAGCTTAAAAGACATTATGCTATATGGTGGACTAGGAACAGGTATTCTAGGTAAACTAATTGAAGGTGGCCAACAAGATGGTGGTAATGCACAGATAGCAACAAACAGAACAGTTTACGATCAAATTTTTGACCCTACAGAACCAGTAACATTCGCTGCTGAAGGCGGTGTAATGGATTTACAAGATGGTGGGGAATCAAAGGGACCGGGAACAGGAACAAGTGATTCCATTCCGGCGATGCTAAGCGACGGAGAATTTGTCATGACGGCTAAAGCAGTCAGAGGTGCGGGCGGAGGCGACCGTCGCGAAGGCGCAAGAAAAATGTACGAAGCAATGGATAAATTGGAGGCGAGAGCATAATGGCAGAGAACGTAGTACAGACACAAGTAACGCAGGTCCCCGAATATATAAGTGACAGGCAACAAGAAGTATTAAATACACTCTACGGAGTTAAACAAGTAGGTAATCCGGGTGATCCCGATTATGTGGCTCCTAAACAAGGACTTTTACAATTACCTTTAAATATACCACAACAACTAACTGCTGGATTTAGCCCTGCTCAATTGCAGGCTATGCAAATGCAACAACAAGGTATTGGTGCATACCAACCTTTTCTTGATGCGGCAACACAATCACAAGCAGGTGCTATAGATACAGTCGGTAGAGGTGTTGCATCTCTTGGACAAATGGACATTGGTCCCGATGCTTACAAACAGTATATGGACCCGTATCAACAAGATGTAACAAATGAAGCATTAAAAGAAATTGATAGACAATCGCAAATGGCAGAAAACCAGTTAGCTGGTAAAGCTGTACAAGCAGGCGCATTTGGTGGTTCTCGTTTTGGTTTACAACAATCAGAACTAGCTCGTAATGCAGCAGATATGCGTTCTCGTCGTATCTTTGAAGATTTATCTAGAAACTTCCAACAAGCACAAGGAGCATCTAGAGCAGCAAATCAACAACGAATGCAACAAGGAGCAGCGTTTGGTCAACTAGGACAATTAACAAGTGGCATTGGTCAAACAATGGCAGGGCTTGGTGGACAAGCACAGCAACTAGGAATGCAAGATGTTTCTAGTACTCTTGGTATCGGTGGGCTACAACAACAAAACTTCCAAAAACAATTTGATGTAGACTATCAGAACAAACTTAATGCAATGATGGAACCATATAGACGATTATCTTTTGGTACTCAATCACTACAACAATTAACACCGGGTGCTGGTACAACGCAACAAACCATTTCTCCTGTTCCACAAGGTAATCCATATCTACAAGCGGCAGGTGCCATAGGTAGTATAGGAACGGGCCTTGGAGCATTGATGGGCTAATGTCAGTACTAGGTAGAAAATTATTTAATAGAGGCGGGCAAGTTTCATCACGAGGCGTGGGTATTACATCTGGTTTAGCAACACCAAAAAGAGGGTATGTTGATAGACCGGGCAGTTATCAAGGTGTAGGAGAAGCAACTTTACCAACAAAAATGGACAATATTACGTCTGACGCACAAGCTTATTTTGATTTATTAAAAGCTAACACGCCAGAAAGAGCACCCTTTGACCGTAGAGCAGCTAACGTTGAACCTTTACTAACACTATTTGGTAATTTAATGTCTGGAACTTCTTATCAAGGAGGACTAGGCGGTGCATTAGAAATAGCAGGTAAAGGACTAAAAGAAGCGGCTCCCGGATTTCAACGAGCTATTAACGAGAGACGTGCATATGATGCCGCGAATCCCGATGCAGCTTTACGAGCACAAGCGTTAGGATTAGCCATAGAAAATCAACCAGATCCAGTAACAGAAAAGTGGACAGGGAAAGAAGCATTTAAAGCAAATGTCAATGTTGCTCCTGTTGAAGAGGGTGGTGAAGGAAGTACAGTTGTAAGAAATCTTACAAGGTTTACAAGTAATCTTGGAAACGTAGAATTTAGAGATCAAAACAATAATGTCATAACTGATTTTTCACCAATAGAAAAATATGATAGTTTTGAAGGGCCAGATAAATATCAATATCAAATTATAGATGGTAACGCTGTTAAGATACCGGGACAAGGAGCACCTGTTGATGATGAAAGTGTTAAAACATTCCAAGGTAAAGATGGATATCAATATTTAATTCAAGTTGATTCTGATGATCCAACTAAAGTAAAGGCTGTATTATTACCGGGTCAAGAACCAGTAGAAAATGATCCTACTTTATTTAAGGGTCCGGATGGATTTACTTATATACTAAATGCTAGTAATCAAGCAGAAATAGTACCGGGTCAAGGAGCAGCAGATAAAGACATAAAAACATTTAAAGGTGCTGATGGTAGAACATACATTTTAGATGAAGCTACTAGACAAGCAGTATTAATACCGGGTCAACCAGAAGCAGAAGAAGACTTAGAAATGTTTGAAGGACCTAACGGTATTCAGTATCAAGTTATTGATGGCGAGGCTTCTAAGATACCGGGTCAAGATAAAGAAAAAGAAGAACCTAAACAACCTAAGACAAGTCTATTTCAAAATGATAAATTTAAAACTGATGACAACCCTAGTGGTATTGTATCAGCACAGTTTGAATATGATGAGGCAAAAGATAAATGGCGTTGGACATATGAAGCAGCAGATGGCAAAATTAAAAATATGCCAATGCAAGGAAGTATAGAGATCGGTGTTCAAGGTCAATTCAAAGATTTTGAATCTACAGTTAACACTGTTAAAACTGATTTATTAACAAGAGATGTAAATACACGTAAAGCAATCTCTGCTATTGGAAATGCAATAAACTTTGTTCAAGAAAATCCTGCCGCTAATACTATAACAGCCGGTGTTGCTGCTTTCACAAATGAAGTAAAAGCAGAGATAAATGGTGCTTTAAGTATTCTTGGAAAAGGTAAAATTGATGATCCAAGTGTTTTAAATTTAGGAACATATGATAATCTTTTTGAAGAACTTGGTATTAAAAGTAATGTATTAAAATCTAAATTTTTAGATCTAGCTTACGTCGTTGCGGCGGCAAGAGGACAAAAAGGACGAGCTTTATCTGATAAAGACATAGAACGTTTTATTAGAATAATAGGAAGTGGATCAGCAGATTACAAATCTGTTGTAGCTACATTAACTGATTTACAAAAACGACTAGCTGACGAATATGCTATTGAGCATAATGTGTTTGCAGAACAATATGAAGATATTGATTCTATACCAAGTGATTATCTTTTAAAACCAATTGGTGAGTATAGAGATGACACAGGTGGATTGGTTAATCCATTTGATGTTAAAAATGATTTTAGTTCTATCGCATTAGAACTGGAGAATGAATAATGGCTACAGAAATTGATATAAAACAAAGTGAACTATCTAACATTGATCCAAAGTATGCACCTAGAGTTAGTGCAGAAGAAAGAGCAGAAGAATTAGGATTACCAGATCCGGGACTTATTCTTTCAGAGGCACAAGATATTTTATCTGCTGGTGCAACTAACGTTGATCAAGATTTATTAAAAGAAAAGAAAAAAGAATTTTATCGTTCTATCATGGAGAATGAACCAGAGATATGGGAATTCATGAAAGCTAACAATGGTAACATGACACAAGAGCAATGGGAGACTTTGTCAGTTGATCAATTAGAACAAGCAAGAATTATAGCTCATTTGCAAGCTCCTAAACAAGAAAAAGGGTTTGATTATACAAGTGGTGTTGGTAGTACTAGTAATGATAGTATAAAGTTTTCACGATGGAAGTTATCATCACTTGATACAAATACAGAAAAAGAAGATTATTTAAATGCAACTGTTGGTTACGATGGATGGACCACGGATAAGTTTGGAAGATATGCATTAACACAAAATGGATTAGATATATTAGGACTTGATGCATTGAAGCCAGATGAAAAAGCTAGAATTATAGATGAGTATCAAGGCTTTACAAAATATGATTGGGTTGATGCGGCTCCACATATTATACAAACAATTCCTGCTGTCGGTGCAAGTGTAGCTTTAAATCCTTACGGAACAGTAATTGGTATACTTGGCACAGGGCTAATTGGCACAACAGGATATTTAGCAGATGAAATATTAGAGTATTCACAAGGATGGTCAAACCAAAGTGCTGAATCTATAGCAGGCATGGCGGCAGAGGCTGGCATGTACAATGCACTAGGTGAAGGTGTTATTAGAGCATTACGTCCTTTTGGTCGTATGCTTTCTGATCCACAAGCTGGATTTTTTAGTTTTAGACCTTCTGCACCTTATACAAGAGCAGGAGTATTAAAAGCATATCCCGGATTAGAAAATGATATACGAGCTATGTATGGAACTGCGGCGGATGGTAATCCTTTACCAGAAGTTGAAATACAAAAATTAGTTAATAAAGCAATTAAACATCTTCGTTTTAAAACACCTATGACAGGTGACACAACTATACCAAATGCGGCGGATCCATTTAATCCAAATGCAAAAGTTAGTGCGGGAATGGAGAATGAAAGACGTGCAATAATACAAAATATTTTAGAGGGTAATGGTACATACTCTGGAGTGCCTAGTATTGATATGTCAACAAACAGACCATTACTTGCTCGTTTTCAAGGAATGCTTGATACTATTTTTAATAGACCTAGAGACGATGTAAATAGAAGATATTTAAATCATACCATGTTACTTTTACAAGGTAAAGCAGCGGGCATGTCTGACGACATGTTAAAAAATTATGTAGCAAAATTTGGAACATCAGAAGAGTTAAGTGCTATTAAAGAATTAAATGAACAAATACTAAAACGAGCAACAGACTCCTCTCAAAGCTACGACGATGCTTTAAAAATGATTTTAATAAATTTAGAAAAAGAAACAGATGAAGCTATATCTTTAATTCGTTCTGAAACAGGTTTATTAAGTGATGACTTAGGAGCAAACTTAGCAACAAGACTACAACAAGTAAAATATTCAACAGACACGGCTATTGAATCATATGCACTTCATTTAGACGAGTCACTACATGGATTAAAATTATTTGATACTTCTAGTATTAAATCTCAAATAAACATTATTAAAAATGCTTTACCTAAAATAGATCCTAAAACAACTACAAAGGAAATTTCAACTGGAAAATCTTATGGTCCTACTCAAACTGTAACAGAAACGGTTGAAGGTTTTAATACAAAATTACCGGGTGTTAAATCAATAGTAGAATTAATTGAAGGTATAGAAGCTATGCCACAAAAGGTAAGTGCTGCTGAAATGCAAATGTTAAATAAACTATTTGTTAGTTTTAAATCAGATGCAGCAAAAGCAGGCGGATTGAATATAGGTAAAGAGATTGATAATATTTTAACGGCTATTGATGATTCTTTTGGAAATGCAAAAGGTGTTCTAGATAATCACACTAGTGGTTTAAATGTATCTGATAAAGTTAAATTTAAAGAAGCTTATAATTTATTAGACAATCTAACAGAACTTAAATCATCTTCAAAAGGTATGTTTGATGATGTCTTTGTTGCTAAGATGATAAAAGACGCACAAAGTGGTGCACAAGGATTTATAGAAGCGGAAGATGTTGTAACATATTTTGTTGATCAAGGAAGATCAAAAGCATTTTTACGATTAATGAATGCATTACCTGCTAGTGAAAGAGAAGTTTTTAAAGCAGCAATAGCAAGACACACTTTTGATGATGTGCTTAATTCTTCTAAAAATAATATGACAGGTGGTTATGACGGTGCAGGGTTCTTAAATGCATGGTCCAAAATTGATGATGGTATTAAAAAAACATTGTTTGGAAATAACTCACCAAAGATAAATCAATTAGCAAAAGAAATTGCTATGAAGAATGGTAAGTTTAGTCAAGACGAAATTCAAGCACTATTAAACTCTAGTGAAACTAATATTTCAAAATTACTTAATGATAAACTTAAATTAATAAATCAAGCAGATGAAGAGTTTGGAAAAACTTGGATGAAAAAAATACTCGGCGATGACGTCGAAGTTGAACAAGTTATAGATTATATTTTTAGACCAAAGTCTGCGACAAAAATAAATCAAGCAAAAGACTTTATGGGTCCAGATATGTTTGCTCAGTTCAAAGAAGTTGCAATGATGAAGATACTACAAAACGTTGGTAGTGATGCAACGCAACCGGGACTTGGACCTATCTTTAATGGTCCTGCTTTTAGAAAAGCTTTAGACTTATACGGTAAAGAAAGTTTACATGCGATGTTTGGAAAAGAACTCACAAAAGATTTATACAAGTTTGCTAATGAAGTTACAGTTCTTACAAGTAAAAATCAATCTGGTGGTCTAGTTGCGGCGAATGTAGCTTTATCACCAATACGAAAAGGTAGAGCAGCAATACCACCTTTAGCTTTCATGAAAGTTTTTTCTTACTTAATGAACAGACCGGGCTTTGTTGAATATTTAACTTTTGGAATAAAAAATCCATATACAAGAAAAGGTGCTGATGCTCTTGCTAAAGTAAATGCTCTTGCTGGTGCACAAGGCGTTCAAGAAAAATTAGTAACTTCAGAAGGTCAAGTAAATGAAAGACTACCTATTGAACAAGATACAATGATGGATACAATAATGGACTTGCCAAGTAATATTAAAGACACTGTTTTACCAGAAACACAAGAAGTTCCTGTATCAAGTATGAGTATGCCTAACGTAAACTCTGCTTCAAGATTAGCGAGCGCATTTACTCCGCCCGCGAACCCCGGACCAATAAACCCGAACACCATGGCAAAAGGATCACAACTATTTAGTGGACCTAATGAAATAACATTCGCGGCACAAGGCGGTATCATGAATGCACGTAAACCAATACAGAGGGTAGCATAATGCCACCACGTACAGCAATACAAGCAAGACGATCATTAGGGGCTAATCCTGTACCCTCAAGGAGTGGCGGAAGTTACGGAGGAGGAGAAGATTTTGGATCCCCTTTTAAAGATGAAGATAATAAATACACTCCTCCCGGATCAAGTGATGAAGGTAACGTTGATTATGGAGGTGGTGATTCTGGTGGAGATCAAGGTGACGACAATAAAGGAGGACCATCTACAGTAATACCTAAAACTGAAGACCCACCTAAGAAAAAATTTACTATACAAGATACTTTTGATTTCTTTGCTAAATTTTCACCAACTCTTGCTATTGGAAAAGGATTTGGTGTAGGTATAGAAAAATTATTTGGAAGTAAACCAAAAGCAAATCAATTTACCAATCCTAATGACTTGGCAATTATTCAATCATTATTTACTGACGAAAAAGGTAGAGTTGATGTAGACAAGTTAGATGAGTACTATAATCAATATAAAGTTACTATTGGAGAAGGACTAACATCCGATGAAGCAAGTGGAGGAGCAGCTAAATTTTTTGAAGAACAAGGTATTGTTGATCCAACAAAAGTAAAAGAAGAGTTTCAAAATGCTATTATGGGAGCAACTATTCCTCAAGGATCGGAAGCACAAAGACGTTTAGATCCAGAGGCTTATTATAATCAAGATTTATTTTTAAGTTCTGGTGAACAAGCAGAAATGTTAAAAGACTATCCAGAGTTCTTAACGAATATGGGATTAAAACCAATGTCTTCTAGATTTGCAAATACAACAGGTAATTTAGTAGACAAAGCTAACATCGATGTAAATACACCGGGTTTAAGCAGAGAATTTAAAGAAGAAATATTTAATGCTCGTATGGAACTTGATCGTATGGGTAGAGATAGATCTGGTAATCCACAAGGAAACACAAACCAAGGAGGCGGAGGAGGAACATATGTTCCACCTACAACTACTCCAGACGATCCAATCATTCCACAAGATCCAACATTACCACCCGGTGTAACACCACCAACTACAACACCAAAATACCCGGGGAGCGTGGTCACAGACTACACACAATTAGGCTTACCTAATATTTATGGTAATCAACAAATGCCTAACTACGCAATGTTTAACAGAGCAGGATCAATGCCTGTTGGACTACAAGAATATTTAGATAGCCTTAGAAAAAGATTTGGGATAGGATAGATATGGCTGAGTGGGAAAAAGAAATAGCTGAATTAAAGACGGATATAAAATACATTCGTGAAGATATAAGTATTATGCAAAAGCAAGTGCGCGATTTAAACAAACACACGAACATGGGACTTGGAGGAATAAAAGTTTTATTATTGGTAGGCGCCGTTATTGGCTCTATATGGACAGTTATGAAGATTATGAGTGGTATAAAGTAGTGCGAATATTATTAATAATATGTTTACTCTTTGTGACTACAGCGGCTTACGGTGCAGATACAAATACTGTATCTAGTACGGTAGTTACTAATAATACACCACCTACAGCCAATGCACCAAGTGTCGTGGTCAATAATTCAGACATCTGTAAAACAGCGGCGTCAACTGCCGTACAAACACAAATATTAGGTTTGGCGACCGGTGTGACCATTACGGATGAAAACTGTGAAAGAATAAAACTGTCACGGTCATTATATTCGATGGGTATGAAAGTTGCCGCGGTATCAACATTATGTGCTGATTACCGTATTTTTGATAGTATGTGGATGGCAGGAACGTACTGTCCATACATGGGAGCTATTGGTATAGAAGCAAAGGAAGGTTGGGAACAAAACCCAGACCTCGTGCCAAAAGGAAGTAGAGTATTTGGCAAGATAGAGTTAACACAAGAAGATGTAAAGGAAATAAATAATGATCAATTTACAAAGTTTGTTATTGCGGCTATGGCTATGTATACCGGCGTTACTATTCTCGGTATTCCTTTCATTTTCTAGTCAAGCGGTAGACTGTTCAGCAACAACCGTTGGTTTATGTGATGAAGTTGTTGATCAAGTCATTGTTGAAACAATTACCGAGACCGTAGAGCAAAAACCAGACGGCATTCTCACCACAACAACAACTGTTACTGATACTACTACCACAACTGTCACAAATGAAGATAGCGGTGATATTCTTGACGGTGACAATGGTTATGTAACGTCGAGTAAAGAAGGCGACATGGACATTGATTGGGGTGGTCAAGGTCCTGCTAGCATGCCCACAGGAACTTATTGCGGTGATTTAGGAACTGATAAATGTGCTGAAATTACGGGTAGTGGTGATAGCACAAGCACCATGGGTGTTGATGGTATGGGCAGCACATTTTACCAAGTTGTTGACATCTCTGATCTCGATATAGAGTACGGTGGTAAAACAAACTACACCATCAAGGTAGATAAACAAGATGCGGAAGACCGTATCTACATGCACATTACCGGTAAAAATGGTACAACTAATGTGTTTAGTGGCACGGATATATTATCAGAGTCTGGTGTAGCAAGTGGATATGAAGCATATTCTGGTGGTTTTGACTTTAGTGGTAAAATTACAACACTTATCGTTGAAATTGGTGGCCGTGATATAAACTTGGCTATCGGACCACTCTTTGATGATGTGACGATAAACGTGCTGTACAACACGATTAATACCATCGTGACA
>Ga0222718_10005486_pt1 | contig 10273 bp, 5 predicted proteins | sample C33_27DmetaG_FD_165045 | JGI IMG/M metagenome (GOLD analysis project Ga0222718, IMG submission 165045) | Estuarine water microbial communities from San Francisco Bay, California, United States - C33_27D | ecosystem: Environmental > Aquatic > Marine > Unclassified | place: USA: California... | reverse complement strand
AGAAGAAGGAGCAACAACAACAACAACAACAACAACAACTTTATTAAAGTCTATATTCGAGATGCGCAGAGCGTTCAAAGACATCTGCGTGGAACAGTTTTTGCGAGAGGCGAAAGCGTACGTTCTGCGATCGCCTCTGAGAGAACTCACAGAGACGCTGAGGAAGATCGAAAAGGAGGAAGGCGAGGCGGAGAGTTTGAGCGCGGTGATTGCGAACGCGCTGGACAGAGAAGAAGAAGAAGAAGAAGACGATGATGAAGAAGATGATGAAGAAGAAGCTTCTTCTCCGGGTTTTAGGTGCTTGCGAGCGTTTAGCGCGTTTGCGAGAAAAGTGGAGAGGTTGAAGGCGATCGCGTCGGAGGTTGCCGAGATGGTACTCGTCGGCGAAGAAGAAGAAGAAAAAGACGACGACGACAAAGACGACAAAAACGCGGATGGCAAAGAAAACGAGAAGATAATTAGCGCGGCGAAGGGATCTCGTTCGTCTGTTAAAAGTGGTAATCTTCTTCCTCTCGACGCGCAAAGTCAGAAGAAAAAATTTGAAAAGAAGTTTGACGATTTAATCGCCGAGTTGATCGTCTCGTGCGGTCCGAGGAACGCGACGAGGGTGTTGAGCGCGTATTACGCGAAAGTCATCGTAAAATTTCGGAACAAATGCGCGTTTCCTTTGGACGAGGAGGAGTTTTACGCTTCGTTGGAGGAAGAAAAAAAGAGTGGTCGGAGTCGTCGTCCGGCAACTTTGAATACTACTACGAGTACGAAAACAGACGAAAACAACGAAGAAGAGTCTATGCAACTGAGCGACGACGACGACAACGGCGGCGACGACGACGACGACGACGAAGAGAACGAGGTTCAGCAGTACAGAAAGTTCGTGAAAAACGTGCGCAAACACCTTCGCAATTGCGCTTCGCCGACGAAAATGTTGGGAAAACTCGAGTGCGCTCAAATCGAACGCGTTCACAAAGACGCCATTCTGAAGCACTTTAAAAGATACTCGTACGAAGCGTTTGAGATTGCGAGCGATTTTGCGATCAAACATTTCGCGTTGAAATTTGCCGCCTCGAACTTCAAAGCCTCCGCGCTGAAGTGCGTCGCGTTGTATTCTCGAGTCGTTCCGTTACAAATCGCCAAGACTGTTTTTGGATTTGAATCCGTTCAGTTTGGAAACGAGGCGCCGAGTCAGTTCCACCGAAAATTCATCTCCTCGAGCAAAGAACACTTAGGCGCTTTACGAATCGAGGAATTGTTTGACATCGTCGTCGATCATCCAGACTCGCTCGGCGCGGTGAAAGATTTGCGAATGTGTTTGAGTGACGACAGGCAGTTTGGTCTGCGAGAATCGTTAGTTTCCAGCTTTAACGAACAACTGCGGAGACGCTTGTTACATCCGGGAGCGAGAACCGCGGATGTAATTTCGCAATACATAGGGACGATTAAAACGATGCGAGATTTAGATCCATCGGGAATAGTTTTAGATTTAGTTTCTGGACCGATACGGAAGTATTTGAGGAAAAGAAAGGATACCATTCGGTGCGTCGTGACGATGCTGACGGACGACGGAAGCGGAGATCGCAACGATAACAACGATGGCGATGGCGATGGTGGAGGCGGAGACGCATCGACAGCGAACGCATTGTTCGCAGAGCTAGGTGCCATGGCGAGAGAAGAATTGAAGAATACAAACGACAACGCCGACGACGCCAACCCCCACCATCACGATCGAAGGAGACGCAAAGCCAGCGGAGGCGACATCGTCGACGAGGACGGCGACGAGAGCGAATCCTCCGAACTCGACGAGGACGACGGCGCGAGCTTTAACCAGTTTAACGAACAAGAATTTAACGCGTTTAAAGCGAACGAGAATAGAAAAAAATACCAAGAGTACCAGATGCAGATGAGGAATACTTTCCAGGGTGTGGAAGATTACGATATGGACGATGCGGATGAAGGCGCGAACAACAAAGACGGCAACGGTAGCGACGAAAGCGAAAGCGAAAGCGAAGGTAGCGAAGACCGCGGCCTCGACGAATTTGCACATTTTTACCCCGCTCCGAAAAAGTCCACGTCTCTCTTAAAATCACAAAATTCTGGAATGGACGCCATAATGGATTACGAGAGCAAACAGCTCTCTCGAACGCTGACGAGTTTTGGCGTCGATCAGCTCCAAAATCTGGTCTTGGATCGCACGGAATCTGGCATGACGTGGGGTAAGAATTTCGGAACGCCCGTACCGGTGGACATCCTCTCTCGCGAACAATCGAGAAAGATGCAACAGCAGCAGCAGCAGCAGCAGCAAGAACAACAACATCAAGAGCAAAGACACCGAAACTTGCAAAAAGCCGGTGAACTTGAGAGTTTGATCCCGGGGCGAAAAAGCGCATCAGCGCCGAAGAAGATTCTTAAGCGTTTCCCAGGAGACGCGTGGGATCCGGAGCCGGTTGTTTCGGAAGCTACGAAACTCCGCTCGCGCAAAAGGCGTCAATTGAGAGACATCATTGGTCTTCTCGTTGGTATTTACGGTGGGAAAGAGTTGTTCGTGAACGAATACCGATTGATGCTCGCGGATAAGCTGTTGCAAAAATCCAACTACGACGCCGAGAGAGAAACGCTCGCGTTGGAATTGCTCAAGAATAAGTTTGGCGAGACGCATTTACACGATTGCGAGGTCATGTTGCGCGACGTGAACGATTCGCGACGAGTGAACGCGAACGTGAAAACGCGACCGGCAGAAGGCACGCCACTCGCGAAAGAAGGTATTCGAACGACAGAAATGTTGAAAGAAAGTCCCGTGCAAGCTTTGATTCTCTCAAAATTGTTCTGGCCAAAAGACATCGCCAAAAGCGCGGCAACAATCGTCGCGCCGGCGTCGACGCAGGCGAGTTTGCCGCACCCGGTTTCCGCGCCTTCAATCGTCCCGTCACTTGGACAAGAGCAAGAACCAGTGCAAATGACGATGAACACGAACGAGATGTACGTTGGGGAGGAAGAGGAAGTGGACGGATTGAACGATCCGACATCCGCTGCCGCGGCGGCGAATACCGCTCCAACTTCGCCTCCTCCGGAAGGCGACGCGTCCGTGCTCGATGACGATATCGATGCGCAACTACAACAACAACTGCGCGATCAAGAAGAAGGCGACGAGGGAACGCCTTCTTTACTTTCGCGCTCTTTATCGACGTCGCCGCCGCGGGATCCTGGAGTATCGGGCGAAAGAGAAAACGAGAGGATGAAAAGAACGACAGTCGGCGCGAGGCCTCCTTCTCCTTCTGCGCACAACGACATCATCCTCCCGCCGGCTATCGACCAAGCCATGCGTGCGTACGAAGAACGCTACCACGAGTTGAAAGCGCCAAGGAAGATGACGTGGATGCGTTCGCTCGGTCGCGTCGTCGTTGAAGTCTCTCTGATCAACGAAAAACCGTTTGAAATTGTCGTTTCGCCGTTACACGCGGCGATTTTGTACCACTTCACGGAGCGCGAAAAATGGACGGCGGAGGAGTTAGCGAAGGTCTTGAATGCGACGACCAAAGCCGTTCGACAGCGAATGGTTTTATGGATGAACCGAGGAGTGGTTTCGGAAACGAGCGAAGCGACGTACGAATTGAACACCGTGGCATCGTCGGCGACGAACAACAAAATGATGGAGCACCGACGAGCGACGGGGTCGTTGAAAACGACGATCGCGACCGATGGAGGCGGTGGTGGTCCAGGAGAGAACGACGACGACGATGACGATTTCTTGCATCGCGCGGGATCCTCCGCCGAGGAAGTTGAAGCTGCGGAAATGAAAGTGTACGAGCAATACGTCATGGGCATGTTGACGAATTTCCCGTCCATGCCGATTGAAAGAATACACAACATGTTGAAAATGTTCGTCGTGGAACCGGCGTACGATAAAACGCAAGCGCAGTTGGAGAAGTTCTTGATGTCTTTAGTTCGCGCGGAGAAGTTAGCGCACGACGGGGAAAACTTTTCGAAAAGGAAAGAGTAGTAATAGTAGTAGTAGTAGCTGTCGTTTTGTACCAATAATAATATCGCGTCAAGCGCTGCGTGCGACAAAAAACAGAGCTCTCTCTTTTTATTCTCGTTAAATTAGATGTACACTGTTATTTCTTTTCGTCGAAATACGGCAAACCAACCGTCTCTTCGCACCACTTCACTTGCTCCTCGCTCATTTGCTCGATGATGTTCCTCCCGACCGGGGTGGATTTAAACGCCGTCAACAAATTCCACTCGCTCGGGTTCGGTTTCTCGTTGACTGATTTCGGCATCTTCGTCAACATTTCCTCGTACAACTTCTTCCCGTCCATGATGATTGGAAAAAAGTGCGGCTGTCCTTCTTCTCTCGTTTGATTCTCCTTATAATACACGAGCACGGGAAACCCGGGAAACCAAAACTCCCAATTCTGAACGCTTTCAAACGACCACTTATTCGCTCCGCCGCCTTGCAACTTGTTATCCCCGGACGAATCCGTCTCCGCCTTCGCCGCTTCTCCGTCGCTCTCGCCCGGTTGAATAAACACCACGTCCAAATCTGTCTCGCTGAATCGAAACCGAACTCTCGACGCTTGCAAGGATAAGAAACCTCCGAGTATCGCGTGTATCGCGCACTGCGGGAACCACAAGTGGCACACCGGGCCGAGAAAGAGGGAGATTGCAATCAAGGTCGCCCCTATGCGATAGTCTCCCGGGATGACTTTTGTTTCGGACGATTCAGACGAAGAGGAAGAGGCGGCAGTTGCAACGCTCCCTCTTCTTCTTCTTCTTCTCGAAAAGGAAGACGACGAGGTCGTCGCGAACGACTTTAAAGACGTTCTTCCGTACAGCTTTTGCGCTTCCATCATCGCGTCTGCACTTTTGGACGACGACGATGAGAAAATCATCGTCCCGTTTTGACTCCTCCGCGTTGAGAAGAAAAAGAAACGATGATTATTTTGACGACCTTTCTCTCTCGTTCTTCTCGTCGTCGTCTGAATCGTCGTTTTTATTAAAGTCGGGGTTAACGAAGTCTGCATCATCATTTCTCTCTCTCTCTCTTTCTGGTTGGTTTTTCAACAGTCCTTTCGTGCTCAAAAAATGAAGCAAATTGAAAAAAAAAAGGAGAAAAATTCAAAAAAAATTCTTTCTCTCCACAGTTGTTTGTTTTCGTTCGTTGTCTCTCACAAATCCAATCACATCATCGTTTAATCTCTTTCGAGTTCTCTCTCTCTGTGCTCTTCTCTCTCGAACAACAACCAACCGCTTTATTTTCAAAGGCTCTTCTCGGTGTTCTGTTCTGTTCCGCAAAGTCTTTTGTTATTACGGTTTTTACGGCTGTTATTCTCTTTTCACGAGACGACGAGAGAGAGCGAGATATATATCACACACAGAAGACGCGCTACAAATGTCGCAACAACAGACGACGATGAGAGAACGATTTCAAAAAGCAAAGTGGGAACAGTTTTGCGCGCACTTTAATAACAATCTAAAAGTTTTCCTCAACTTTGATGAAAACCAGTGGACGATTGAAACGAAGCGACGGAAAACGGGGCACTCGGAAGGGAGCTTCGACGCGTATTATTTATTTTGCGCCGAGGAGAAACGAGGGAAAACGAAGCGATTTCGGAGCTTGAAAGAGGTGGAGAGGAAGTTAAGAGAAGACGCGCGAGAAACGAAGGAGAAGAAGACATCGACAGAGAAACACTCATCATCATCACCACCACCACCACCACCGCCGTTCGTCGTCGACGAAGGAGAACAACAAGAAAAACAACAACAACAACGGAAGAGTTGCGGAAGAAGAACTGGTGGTTTAACGAGTAGTTTTCGAGAGGACGAGATGAAGTTTAAGAGCGCGATGGATGACGAGGAGGAAGAAGAGGAGGACGAGGATGACGAGCCGGTGTGTCCGAGCGCGTTCTTAAAAACGACGACAAAAACGATGGGAGGAGGGAGAGGAGGAGGATTAGGACGAGCGAAAGTGCTCACGAATACGACGCCGAGTGGCGCGCAGCAACAGAGACAGAGACAACAACAACATCATCATCAACGCGCGTTTCATCCGAGTCGGCCACCTTTTCATCACAGTAATAATAATAATAATAACAACATTAGTAATAGTAATAATAATACGAGCGCAAAGACGCACAGCAGATTGCACAACTCCTTCGTCGCGAATTCGTCGAGGTTAGAAGTTGCCGCCGTTCGCGACGATGAAAGAAGAATAACGAAACGGAATCAAAATGGAAAGAGAAAAGAAACGGAGGAAACGAGAGGGCAGGATTGGAGGATATCCAATCCATCCGATGCCGAGGAATTACTCGAGAAGAAAAGAGAGGAGGATCCAGAAGTTGCTCGCGAGCATCGAATGTTGAAAGAGCGCTTTAGCGGAAAGAGTGTTGCTAATACTGCTAATTCTATCAACAACAACAACGACAACAACAACACCCAGAAAGAAAACAACCAAAGACAAAGACGACGAGAAAGGAACGCTTTGCCGTCCAAGTACGAACACTTGGCGCTCGTGTTCAACGGATTGAAAATGTACAGAGAGTTGTTGCGAATGCGGAATAGCGCAGAAACGGTGGAGAATATATGCGCGTGCGCGAAAAACTTAGTCAAAAGAGACGTGCGCTTTGAGCATTTGCGAAAGATAGAGACGGTTAGACCTGGAACGTTTGCGTTTACGAAGAGGAAGAGAGACGCGACGAAGAACGCGGTGGATGAAAAACATCGCCCGGAGGAGGGACGAACGTTTGTCGATCCAAAAAGCGTGCGATTAGAGATTTTAGAAGAGAGAGTAATGAAGAGAGAAAGTGTGGACGGCGAAGACGAAGACTGCAACGGTGACGAGGAAGAGAACGGCAAAAAAGTCGTAAAGAAGAGAGAAAAAAGTTCACTTTTGATGTCGGAGAAAGAGCGCGAACGAGCGAGGGAAGCAGATTTCCACTCGCGCTTGATGCGACTGTGCGACGAGGCGCATGTCGCGTTTTGTCGAAATCACGGCATCGTCATTTCCCCGTCCTCGAACGTATCAGAACAAATGTTATGGCACGAAACGTTCGACGTCGAACGTGAGGCGCCAGATATCGCCGAGTGTGCCGTACGGGACGCGCCTCCTTTGATGCCACCGGCAGGAGGAACCGCCGCTGCCGCTGCGACTACTACTACTACGACGACGACGACGAGCGCACCATCGTTGATGTTGCTTCACACGCCCAAGCCACCATCTTCGACGCCGTCCACCGGGACGTATCCACTCACCCCGTTAATTATGACAACTGCGACGAAAAAGAAAGTCGTCACTGAGCGCGACATCGACGAAGAAGTTCGGCGGATGCAGAAGGAGAATGGCGGCGTTTGCGAAGACGACGATAACCTCGAAAACGACGACTATCTCGCCGGTAATATCAATAATGCATCCGCGAATGACGGTAAGGACTCGACAACCACCATCGGCGTCTCTCGCCAAGCCATCCGCCGCGTCCTCGAACGGAAAATCGAAAAAGATCTCCTCCACTCGCCTTCCGCCGTGGCGCTTCGCGCGGAGAACAAAATCAAACAAAACCTTCCGCGAATCTTCGATCTCGTCCACTCCCTCTTCGCCACCTCGCGCAAACGTGCTTTCGCCTTTGACATCCTCCTCCACAAAACCCACGAGCAGTTAAACGCGAAAGATATTGGCGGCATGTTTTATAGTCGAGACGAAATCGAAGATTGCTTGCGAACGTTGGCGAAAACGTGTTCGGAATGGTGCAAAATCGAACGAGCGCAGGACGGCGAGGAGCTCTTTCGAATCGTCGTCGGATCGTCTTCCAGTCGGTCTCTCTCTGACCCATCCTCATCTCCGTCGTTAACGCCCTTCTTCTCCGGAGGAGCAGCAGCGGCAGCATCTCGAGGACGAGGACGACACTTAATGGTTAGAAAAACAACAACGTTCCTTCCTCCTCCTTCGTCCTCCTCTTCTCCGAGAAGTAGACAAAAGCCGACGTCGACGACGAAAGAGCGAGAAGAAAACGACGACGCCGGTTTCACGCCGACGACGATTCAGACGATAAACCCGAAGAAAAGATCCTCCTTCCCTTCAAACTCCATCTTCGTCGGAAACAACAACAACAACAAAGAATCGTCGTCGTCCTCGCCCCGCGACGGGGTTGCGAAAAGGGTCAAACAAAAGCTCCTCCTCGAAGCCGCGCCGGCGTTCGTTCTCGGAGGAGGAAAATGAGCAGAGAGAGTCGCAAAGTCTTCTCGATTTTAATAACAATAACACTACTACTACGAAGCGTTACAATACTACTAGCCTTTATCGTCACACTCGCACGTCGTAAAGAGAGAGAGAAGACTCTTTGCGGTACACGTTTTCCTCGTCGTAGGAGTCGTATTTATTAGACTCTCTGGAGTAGTTTCGTCAGAATTCCTGCGCAGAAAAGACTGATCTCTCTCACACACTCGACTCAATAACAGAATAAAAATGGACCCTTTACGTCTCCTAAGAGAGTGTTACTCGTCGAACGAAATCCAAAACGTTCTGATCACACCGGATGCGATCGTTTTCCCGTTCGGGTTTCAGTGCGCTTCTCAAAACGAACGATTGCGCGTCAGTCGATCGAACGCGCTGACGACACGATTCACGTCGAAAGTGAAAAACCAACGTCTAAAACTGGACCAGATTCTTTTCTTCGTCCAAAAATGCAAAGAATCCAACGCGAGTTTAATCTCGGACCAAAAGGAATACGGGAAATACGTGAAACACGCGATCAAGGAGAAGATTGAACGCGTTCCGAGACCGGATTTTAAGGATTTGTGGGATTTCGCCACTGGGGTGAAAACGCACTCGGAAAGGGTGGACGCGACGTCTGTCGATGGATCGACGGTATTAGTACAAATGGAAAAGGAGGATGGGACTGTTACGGAGATGATGGAGACGACGACGACACTCAAGGCGAATGATATTGATGAAATTCGGGCGACGACGACGGATGCGATGGACGCGACGACGATACGCGAGGAAGCGTTGAAGAAGAAAAAAGAGCGAGACTTTGAGGAGGACGAAGAGGATGCGATTAAAGTCGTACCGTACGCGACTCGGAACGCGAGCTTGAAAAGGAAGAAAGATTTTACGTTAGCGTTAGAGAAAGTGGACCCGAGTTTGGTGTTTCGATCGTCGACGAATGGCACGAATGGTAGACGAGGCGGCAATCATCGTTTGACGACGAGCGAAAAGCCGAAGGAGTTGGTCGAAGCGGAGAAAATTGTCGAACGCGGTCAGCGACGGAACAGGTACCAGGAGAAAGTGGAAGAGCAAACGTTTTGGAAGGAGAGAGTTGGGAGCGACTTTAACGATTTGTTTGGCGGCGATTTCGGGGACGGCTCAGGCGGCGGTTTTGATCCGAACGCGTCGTTTTTGGCGCAGCCGGCGAAGAAGCAACGCACGGCGGCGGAAGAGGCGGCGTTTTTAGCGAGCGAACGGGAAGAGAAATTGAGAGAAGAGAAGATGGCGTTAGCACAACAACAGCTACAGCAACAAAAACATTCGAAATCGACGACGACGACGAGAGGAGCGGCGGGAGCGTCCTCCTCGTTAGCGAAGAAACAACAACAGAAACCAATCAAAAGGCACGGGACGCCTTTGATTCTCGTCCCGGCGGGCTTAAACGCCAAAGTCGTCTTGAACATGTTCAACGCGAAAAACTTCCTGGAGAAGGAGAAATTCGAGCCGTGGCAAGACATTCAAAAAGAAGCCGTCAAGAATAAAACGAAGAAACCGACGCACTCGTCTTTACTTCGAACGTATAAAAGAGACCAACCGGTGAAGTACGAAATCACGGACCAAGTGCCGAAAATAGGAGAGGATTGGAAACGCGTCGTCGCGGTTTTCGTCCACGGCGCCAAGTGGCAGTTCAAAGATTGGCCGAAACACATCTTCCCTGGCGCGGCGACGGGCGATTTAGTCGACACTTTTGCAAAAATCAGAGGCTTTTACGCCAAGTTTGAGCAAGACCAAACGCCAGACGTCGTCAAGACGTGGAACGTGAAGTTATTGACGTTCCGAAGGAATCAAAGACACGGAGATAAAGCCGTTTGCTCGGAGTTTTGGGACGAGTTAGACCGCGCGTTAGCGCTCAAGAGGAGTCACTTGTTGTATTAATAATTACTAATATATCATTTTTAAAATCTGTGATGAGACTGGATAAAAGTGCGCAAAACTCGGCTTTTAAAAACCGACGTTATGACGACGACGAGCAAAAAGCAAAAAGCGAGCGTGAAAACAAATACACACACACACATAATA
>Ga0222718_10005485_pt1 | contig 10275 bp, 16 predicted proteins | sample C33_27DmetaG_FD_165045 | JGI IMG/M metagenome (GOLD analysis project Ga0222718, IMG submission 165045) | Estuarine water microbial communities from San Francisco Bay, California, United States - C33_27D | ecosystem: Environmental > Aquatic > Marine > Unclassified | place: USA: California... | reverse complement strand
ACGAAAGAGGAATATTTATAACCATTGAAACAGAAGGCTCTCATTTTATTAAAACCGATTACCCAATTGGGCTTATATCTCTTAGCCCTAAGTTTAGTAATTCTATCCCTAAAATTGACGTGGATACACCGATGGGTAAATTGGTTGACCAGAAGATGATTGACCAGCATGAGAAGTTCAGATTAAATTACGATGCAATGAGAATGACAATCGACTACCATAACGATTATCATTTGAAGCCTGTTTGTAATCCTGTTGAAATGCCGGAAGTATGGGCCGAGATTGAGGAATTAAGAACTAAATTAGATATTCCTAAGAATAAGACTTGGTTAATGCCCCCGGGTGATAACAGAGAGGAACTTATTAGAGTATATCCAGACGTTATTCGTTTCTGTACTGATAATGGATTCCACTTTACCGGTAGAGAACATATTATTGCATTCGATCAAGAAAGAGCAGTTTAATGGACTTACTAGCCACACACCCGGTTAAAAAATCAGATTTAGGCTTTCATGGCAATTTATTTGGCGGCAAGTTACTTTCCTGGCTCGATGCAGCCATTGCCGCCTATGCTATGGAAAAAATGAGGAACAGAAGGATGGTCACTATTGCCATCGACCGCTGTGAATTTAAGAAGCCGGCCAAAGAAGGCTCTCTGGTTAAAATCTATGCACAGGTTAAGAATATAGGAAGTACAAGTGCTGACTTCTATGTTGAAGCACGAACTAGGAATGTCTATACAGACAATGAAGAAACCATCCTCAGCACTAATTTTACCTTTGTAAGAATAGATGAAGATGGTAGCCCTATTCCGATTTCTAAAAGAGTACAGGATGAATTTATCCATTCAGTAGATAATAAAGGCCGAATCAAATTCAAACACGAAAAGTAAAGAACTCTATTTATAACAAAATGAAAAACTTGTTATTCACACTCTGTCTTTTACCGGCAGTTTTATTCAGCCAATTAAGAGACTCAGTTAAGATTAAAGGTCCTATTTTTGAAGGAATCTATTCAGAGACCTTAGAGCAGCCACTTTACGTTAGTTACTTTGTTAAATGTACCGAGGTAACAGAATCCAGAAAAGGAATGGACTTCTTTAAAAACGATTCAGTAAAAACTTCCGATGCTAAAGACTATGTAAAGAATGTTTGGGATAAGGGACATATGGCCCCGGCTGCAGACTTTGCTTGTGATTACTTAGACTTAAAAGCAACCTTTAGTTACTTAAATTGTGCACTACAGCATAAAAAACTTAACAGAGGACCTTGGAGAATCTTGGAAGACCATGAAAGAGATTTATTAGTTAAACACGGAGGAAAGATCTGGGTTGAAATTAAAGTCGTTTACGATGAAACCTGTGAAGTACTACCAACAGGTGCTACAGTACCAAAAGGATTTTATAAATATATCTGGCAGATGGAACCTAAGCAAATGGTTCTAGAGTCTTATTACTTCCCTAACGATGTTCCTAAAGAAGGAACCACATACAGAGATTATAAATTAAGTAATTAAAATGAATCAAAGAGAGTTATTAATCAACGCAGTAAAAAAACATGCTGAAGGACATATTGCCAAGCATGCAGCAAATGTAGAAATTTATTTAAACCAGTCAGTAGGTATTGGAGAACATTCAGATATCATCGAAGCTATCGAACAAGAACTAGATGAGATTGCAAAGTACCACGACCAGATCGAGGCATTAGATAACTACATATACCATGGCTGATAATATAAAGGAAATTTACTGGGAAAAGATTATCCAAGCAATTAAAGAAACTCCCAACGATTCTGAACTAGCTGCAAAGATTAGAGAGATTTACTGGGAGATACCATCCTATTTAACAAAATGAAGAAAGTTTGCATAGAGTGTAATTTAGAGAAGTACTTAGGAGAGTTTTACAGGAATGTACTCACCGAAGACGGAAGAACACTTAAATGTAGACACTGCCTGGATGGAGAAGCTATAGATAGGTATATGGCAATCCTGGAAGGGGATCGTCAAAGAAGAGAAAGAAATAAAGCAAAAAAGAGTTCTACATAGGTTTCTAAAATAGTAGAACTTTTGTTAAGAAAATTTCTAATAAAGTAGCTATTTTTAATATCTGTACTTATATTTAATAATATAAAACAAATACAATTATGAAAAAATTAGTAACATTAGTAGTATTAGCAGTTGCAGTTGTAGGATCAGCAGTAGCTCAAATGGCAATCCCAGGAGAAGTTTTCGGAGACAATCCATCACGTTTCAACGGTCGTAAAGTAACCATCAAGAATATTCAGCTTGTAGGTTCAGCTTTATCTTCAAACGGATCAATCGCTCCAGCACCTTTAAACACTGTATCTGGACCAATCAACATTGGACAGGTTGGACCTGTAGGACCAACAGCTACACAAACACCTTGCCGTCCACCACGTGGATTTGAAAAAGTAGAAGTTTTCTTTAAAGCTAAGCCTGACTATAAAGCTTGTTTCTTTATGGCAGCTAATATGAAAGCTCAAATGGATCGTGAGCTAGGTGGACAGAATGTAGATGCTCAAATCACTTTTAGAGGTGACTACAGAACAGGCTACAACGTAACATTCTATAGATTAGGTCAATAAAAAAACTTTAATTTTATTTTAAGAGCCCTTGCCTTGCAGGGGCTTTTTTCGTATCTTTAGGTATGAACTTCTGGGAAGGGAAATGCTTTGGTTGTATCTGGTGGAGCACCTTAGCTGCAATTCTAAGCATATCAACACTTCAGGTTATAAAACAAAATAAAAAAGTAAAGAAAAATGAAAAGGTTATTACTTATAATTCTAACAGTAGCTTCTCTGACTCTACAAGCACAAACTAAAGACCACTGGTACGGTTACCCGCCTCAAAGACAGGTATCATCTGTAATTGGAGGAATGACAGGTATGATCTCTTATTCAATTGTTAGAGCAGCATCACCAAATGATCCAAAATGGAAATCAATTTTATACTCATCTATTTTTACAGTGGCAACATCAGCGGCTGCTTACACATTATACAACAACTCACCTGTAGATAGAAGACAAAACTTTACAGCAAGTCTAGCTTCAGGTATTGGAGTTACTTTAATATTTAGTTTAGGAATTTAATTATGGCAAACGTTTGTACAAACAGAATTACATTTCATGCTAATCAATCTACTATTGATTGGTTTGAAAAATTGATCAAAGATTTTACCGATGAGGATTTTATCGGTCAGTTTGGATCCGAAGGTGATCACAATATCGATCGCATTGGGTGTAAATGGATTATTAAAGACGATTGGTACCGTGAAGACGAACATACCTACATGTTAGGATTTGAATCAGCAAATTACCCTCCTGATACAATGATTAAAAATATGGTTGCTCAATTGCAGGAACATGACAAGTATGCTTACGCTGAAGGTCGTTACTGGGATGAAGCATTTGATCCAATTGGTATCTTCCAATGTAATGGACCTGATACCTGGTATGAAGCTGAAACTACAGTTGATGTAGATTGGGATAATGAGTTTTATTGGGATGATGAAGTTGAACCAGCATTTGACAATTTAGAATTATAAATTTAGGAATATGAAAAAAATATCGTTAATATTATTAGTTTTATTTACAAGTCTGTCTGCAAAAGCAGGATGTGACTTCTCAGGAATTACCTTCAAGACTATTCAGCAGCAAGGTAACAATTTTTATTTTCAGACTAACATGCATATGGATTCATGTTGGTACTACACATTCACCGCTTACTCTTTTACAAATAAAGAAGAGTATAAATTAGATAATAACGGTGGATGGACTGGAGTTACTTTTAATCAAAAAGGTAAGTATGAAGTCCGCTTAAATGTCTTTAACGAATGTGAGAAATGTGACACAGTTTTCACTATTGATGTTGACATTACCATCTTTGGTAAATTAGGATACAGTTATAATATTGGAGCCAAGAACTGTAAATACTATCAATTCGAACTTGAAGATAGGAGAGATAAATGTACAGAATACTACTATCAGATCTGGAAAGCAGATGATTATATAAACAAATTATCTGAAAAAGAATGGAAAGAAGTCTCTGATTCAGCTCTTTACTTTGGTTATAGTTTTGATGAAGATCTATTAGTATATTACAGCAAAAGTTCTGAAAGAACACTTACTCATGAGTTTGAAGACTCAGGCCGTTATATAATGCTTCCACAGCTCTATAATACTTGCACCCAGATTGATACTTGGGCATTTAAGAAATTAAACGTTTGTGTAGGACAGAGAACAACCTCGGTTAAGAAAATAACTAGAGAAGCTTTAAAGAATGTAACTGTTGTTGGTTACTACGATCTATTAGGACGCCATGTAGATTATATAGAGCCGAATAAGATTTATATTGTTCATTACAGTGACGGTCGCAGACAAAAAATAATGCGTACTAAATAATGAACCACATAGATTCAGATCCAACCTCAGCTTGGGGTATAGTTAAATCAAATCAAGCCAGTTATAACACCAAAGATAAAAGGTTCTTTGTAGTAGATAACTTCTACCAAGATCCTCATGCTATTAGAGACCTAGCACTCAATCAGCCGTTCTTTCCAGGAGAAGGAGCGGTTGGTTCTAGGACTAGAAAACAATTCCTGTTTGAAGGACTAAAAGAAAGCTTTGAAGAAGTTCTTCAAGAAAAAATTCAAGACCATACACCAGAAGGAACAGGATGGTACGATGTTGGAATCAACGGACGCTTTCAGTCATGTCCTGGAGGTACACCTAGTGTCTTTCATTGTGACTCTCAAAAATGGGCAGCCGTTATTTACCTAACACCTGATGCCCCGCCTCAAGGAGGTACTAGCTTCTACCGCCATAAAGCAACTAAGGTACATCATAACTCTCAAATAGATTGGTCTTTAAAAGATGAAGATAATGTTTTCAATCAAAAAACTTTTTTAGATCCTTCCCCTTATGAACAAGTAGATACAGTCGGTAATATTTTTAATAGGTTAGTAATTTTTGACGGAGGATTAATACACTCAGGAGTAAATTATTTTGGCTGGGATTTGCATACCAGTAGATTATTTCATATCTTTTTCTTTAGTTAATGAATATGGTACCAGTTATAGGAACAGCAATAGTAAACGGATTTCACTGGCTAGAAAGATTAGTAAGTAGTGTTGACTACCCTGTTGATACTTTTGTTATATTCAATAACAATGGTAAAGGAGAGCTTACTGAAGACTTAGATAAACTGGCAAAACAGCCACATCCTTATATTAAGAATATAGTTGTCTGTCATATGCCAACAAACATAGGATGTGCAGGTGCATGGAACTTAATTATTAAGTCTTATATGAATGCTCCTTATTGGATTATCTCAAGTCACGATACTGCTTTTGTACCAGGACTTCTACAGGAGATGGTTCAATCGGCTTCTGATCCTGAGGTAGGTATGGTACATCCTAACGGAGGGGATTTTGGAGATGGAAGCTACGATTTATTTTTAATTAAAGATTGGGTAATTCAAAGTCATGGACTGTTTGATGAAAACTTATACCCGGCGTACTGTGAAGATGCTGATTATATTATGAGAATACATAATAGACCTTTTAAAAGAGCTGTAAACTTAAGTAAAACACATCTACACGGAGAAGGTTCAGCAGAAGAATACTATACTCATGGAGCTCAAACCAAAAGAACTTCTCCGGAACTTAATACACGTTTAGATAAGATAAATGAATTAAATTTTGAATACTTAAATCAGAAATGGGGTCCGGGATGGAGAGGAACAAACCCACATAAAGCACCGTTTAATATTCAGAAAATGCCTTTAAGTTATACTAGTTATAATTTAGGCTATGTTAGAAGTAAAAATTTAGGATTTTAATATGTCAATACTATTTCATAAAGATCAAATTGAGACTAGGGTTGAGTCTCTGGCTATTGAAGCCTCGTTCAAAAATAACCCATCCAATCATCCGGTAGTAATGATCTGTGTTTTGAATGGAGCATTTATGTTCTTTACAGATCTAGCCCGTCACATGAGAGTTAACTGCGAGGTTGATTTCTTAAGAGCTAAAACCTATGAAGGAACTAAAGCCGGGGAAGTTAAACTAATAAAGGACATTGAGCTTGATATTTCAGGAAAAAATGTTTATATTGTAGATGATATCTATGACTCAGGTAAGACTATGGATACGTTGATGAAGCATTTAAAAGAAAAGAATCCTGCCTCGATTACGCCTTTGGTTCTGTTTAAGAAAAAAGGCTCTAATAGAGACGATCTAATGTGGGGTTTTGAACTTGAGGATGAGTATTGGATCCACGGTTACGGTCTTGATGATGAAAGAGGTCTATCAAGAAACTTACCTCACGTGTTTGGATATAGAATGGAAGTTGATTAAAAAGATATGTTATTAACAGCAGAACAAATATTAGCAGAAGGAATAGTAATACCTTCAGAACATTCCAAACCGGCTCAGGTTGGAATTGATTTATCATTAGCCTCAGTGCATCAATGCAGAGGAGGATCAATGGTCTATAAAGATAGAACAGAAATAGATCCGGAAATCTTTGAAGAAGTTAAAACCGTTCAAGTGGACGGGAGAGAATGCTGGATGCTCGATCCGGGAACTTATGCAATCACCTTTAACGAAGGATGTAAGATTCCTGCTTATGCAGCTGGATTTATCCTTCATAGAAGCTCTTTATATAGGACAGGCAGTTCAATCGTTAGCCCGGTCTGGGATCCAGGTTTTGCAACCGACCAAATGGGTACAGTCTTAGTTGTTAACGTTAGGTTAATTGTTGAGAAGAATGCTCGAGTGGCTCAGATGCTTGTACATACTACCGACGGTGATGCCGAACTTTATGACGGTCAATGGCAGGGTGGAACTAACTCCTGGGATAAAGCAAAGTAAAGGTATATTTATAATATATGAAAAAGGCTGAACTCAAAGAATTGATTAAAAGCTCCCTCCTTGAAGACGATTACCTAGAGGATGATCCCAAGGCAGTTGAAGCATTAGAAGATGCAGAGAATGCAGAAGAAATGGATTCAATCGCTGAAGCGGATGCAATCGTTGAAGCTTGGACTTCTAAGAATAGCCTTACTGAAAATAAGCAAGCAGGCATCCAGGAACTAAAAAGAATCCTTAACGATGCAGCAGCTTTAGGAGATGAAGCAAGACGAATCTTTATAATGTACTTCCCAAATGAATTACGCAGAGCAGAAGCCTACGACGTATTCAGTTTTGGATCTAGTTCTAACAGCTACGATACTACTTTAGCTTCCTTGATTGCAGACATGGAAGAAGAATCAGACGAAGAATAAGCAGACCTCAAAAAAAATAATTTAAAGAGCCGTTGATTTTCAGCGGCTTTTTTTATCGATAGTATTTTAGAAAATATTTATAAGAGTAATGTTTAAATATATCTCCTCTATCCTAGCGCAAATGTCCCCTGACCAGAAGTTTAAATCCCTGGTTACTTTACTGGTAGCAATTTCTGCTATCATTCTAGTACCTTACATACTAGATGCCATCTCAACCACGGATGAGGAATGCCAGGAGAGAGTTGATAGATTAAACCAAAGAGTTCAAACCCAATATAATCTTATAGCTGACTTTCAAACAGAAATAGACGGTCTAAATACTAGAATTCAAAAACAGTCAAATGAATGTACTAGAAAGATCTTACAGAGAGATTCTTACTGGACCGCTCAGTTGATTTACATTAAGTCTATGGTTAGTAAACTTGAACGTAGTGATGTGATGATCTACCGTAAAGATACTTTAGAAATCAATCCTTCAACAGAAGATATGGAAATGAAAACTAAAGCTATCCAGAATATGAACTACTTAATATACAAGAACAAAAAACGTTGATCTTTCACGTTTTCGTTCGTATATTTAGGTAATGGTTATCGAAAAAAAGTACTACAAAGTTGATTCTAAGGAACTAGTCAAGCTACTATTCCAGCATATAGAAGAATCAGATATCATCGCTTTTGATACCGAGACCGACTCTTTGAATGTCCGAAAGGGTAAGATAGTCGGTTTCTCTGTTTCCGGTGATGAGGGTATGGGTTTTTATCTCCCTACTATGATGTGGGATGCTGAAAAAGAATCTTTAGAAGAAGTTCAGATTGAAGGCACCGGTTGTCATACTCTGGCTAAGAAATTAATCTCAATGCTAGTCGGTAAGAGACTGGTAATGCATAATGCATCGTTTGATACTCGGTTCGTTAAGAACTTTTACGGAGTAGATCTACTTCCGTCCTTATGGGTTGATACAGCCTTATTAGTCCATACAGTAAAAGAAGAAGGAGCATTTGGTTACGGTAATCCTTTTGGATTGAAATCCATTGCTATTATGATTCAGGAAGAGATTGGTCTCAACGTTGAAGAGGCAGCTAACCAGGAACAGTTAGAACTAAAAGCATCTATTAAAGAGAATGGAGGTTCGACTACCAAGGTTAACTTTGAGATTTATAAAGCCGATATTGATATTCTATCTAAGTATGCGGCTGCCGATACGGACTTAACCTTAAGAATCTTAAACCATTTCCTTCCAGTATTAAAAGGAGAGGGTCTGGAGAAGTTCTTCTTTGAAGAAGAGGTTATGCCTTTATACCGGGAAGTTACTATCCCGATGGAAGAAGAAGGGATTGCTCTTGATATTGAGTTAATGGAAAAGACTAGATCTGAAATCGTTGCCGATCAACAGACCTACCGGACCTTGGTTATGGAAGAGCTTCTAAAACTTCCTAAGGTAAAGGAATGGGTTATTGATACTTCCTTAAGAGAGTTTCCTCCTTCGCCTAAAGGTAAATGGGCTACTACTTTGGTTGATCTTTACGGACTACCTTTACCTAAGACTGCCCGGGGCTATTCTCTAAAGCAATCTAACGTTGAAGAGTTAGAAGCTCATCCGGTACGTGAGTATTTACTTTCGGGAGAATTAGAGCATCTAAAAGAAGAAGTAGTAGTTAGAGTATCTATGAAACTCTGGAAAGAATCTAATGACGGAGAATGGATTAATATCCAGTCTAAAAAGCAGCTGGGTGAGATTGCTTTTAATTATTTAGGTGAGAAATCTAAATCTAAGACTGCTAAAGGAACTAGCAAGTTCGACGATGATGTTATTCAGGAACTATCAGATAAATACGAATGGTGTAAGAACTTAAGAATCTATAATAAGCTTTTGAAGATTAAGTCTACCTATATTGATCGTTTTTATGAAGCTCAAGAGGATGGCCGCTTCTTCCCTTACTTTAAGCAGAATGGTACTGTGTCCGGCCGTTATGGTTCTGACTTACAGCAGTTACCTAAACCTAAAGAAGACGGTGAAGCAGATCCAATTATCGTTAAATATAATAATATGATCCGGGCATTCTTTATAACCGATTCTGGATATTTACTAATTGATAATGACTTTGAAAGTTTGGAACCTCATATTTTTGCCTCTATTTCTAATGATACAGCTCTACAGGAGATCTTTAATCAAGGTCATGATTTTTATTCTACTGTTGCTATCCGAACTGAAAAGCTTGATGAGCAGAGAGATAAATACCCTGACGGAGTATCAGCAGATAAAAAAGCTCCTAACTTCCTTAAAAAACTTGATGCACCTAAAAGAAATACGGCTAAGGCTTATTCGTTAGGAGTTGCATATGGAATGTCTCCTTATGCCCTGGCTATGTCCTTAGGAGTATCTCAAGAAGAAGGTAAAAGACTTCATGAAGGTTATATGAAAGGATTTCCCGGCGTTGCTAATTGGATTGAAGAATCTAGAAATAAATTTAGGCAGAATGGTTATATCAAAAATCAGGTAGGTAGAATACGTCACCTAGAGAGAGGAAAGGCTGTTTATGATGCCTTCCAGGATCGAATAATGGATTGGAGATTTAGAAAAGATCTTTCAGCTGAATTAGGAGCTACTAACGTTCAGAAACTTTACGGTGATTATCGCAATGCTCTGAATAACTGTCTTAACTTTCAGATTCAGTCTTTAGCAGCATCAGTAGTTAATAGATCAGCCCTTGCTATAAACCGAGAGTTTAAAAAGAGAGGCTGGGATGGTCAGGTAATAGCTCAGATTCATGACCAGTTGATCGTTAAAGTAAAAGAAGAATTAGCCGAAGAAGCTGCCCAGGTAGTCAAGCATATTATGGAAACCACTACTGAATTACCGGGAGTAACTCTGAAAGCACCGCCGGAGATTGCTAAAAACTTCCGCGACGGTCACTAAGAGTATTTATAATTATGAATAAGAATAAAGGTAAAGTAAAAAAGAAAGAAGATA